>Ga0207706_10001377_pt1 | contig 24301 bp, 19 predicted proteins | sample KBSC53metaG_FD_184318 | JGI IMG/M metagenome (GOLD analysis project Ga0207706, IMG submission 184318) | Corn rhizosphere microbial communities from Kellogg Biological Station, Michigan, USA - KBS C5-3 metaG (SPAdes) (version 2) | ecosystem: Host-associated > Plants > Roots > Rhizosphere > Soil ... | reverse complement strand
CCGCCTCCCCCGATCTGCGTCAGACGACCGGCCGTTGCCGTTCCCGAAACCGTGCCCCCGCTGGCGGATTCGGGACGGAGGGACGAAAAGGACTGGTCAAGGCCGGGTCCACCCATTATCATCCGCAGTCCCATTTGTCCGATAATTCTGCTCCGGCCTGGGAAGTCCCGATTTCCCCCGGGCCCGTGCGGTTACCCACCCGATGACCATAGAGACACACCAGCAGCTCGCCAGCTTCATCTGGAGCATCTGCGACCTGCTGCGCGGGCCGTACAAGCGCAGCGAGTACCGCAAGGTGATCCTGCCGCTCACCGTGCTCCGCCGCTTCGACTGCCTGCTCGAAGACACCCGCGACGACGTCCTTGCCGCGCACGCGCGCATGGCCGGACGGCCCGAGACCGTGGCGGCCGCCGAGCTGGCCCGGGTGGCCGGCAGGCCGTTCTACAACACCTCGCCGTTCTCCTTCGCCCGCCTGCTGCACGCGCCCAACGACCTGCCGCAGAACCTGGCCCGCTACATCGCCGGGTTCTCGCCCAACGTGCGCGAGATCATGGAGCGGTTCGCGTTCGACCAGCAGGTGGCGCGCATGGCCGAGAAGAACCTGCTGTACCAGGTGGTGCGGAAGTTCGCCGCCGTCGACCTGTCGCCCGGGCGCGTGGACAACGAGCAGATGGGCTACGTGTTCGAGGAGCTGATCCGCATCGGCGCCGAGCAGTCGAACGAGGAGGCGGGCGAGCACTTCACCCCGCGCGAGGTGATCCAGCTGATGGTGGAGCTGCTGCTGGAGCCCGACCGCGAGCGGTGGAAGCGCCACAGCGTGATGCTGATCTGCGACCCGGCGTGCGGCACCGGCGGGATGCTCTCCATGGCCGAGCACTACATCCGGCAGATGAACATCCACGCCGACCCGCGGCTGTTCGGGCAGGACCTGAACGACGAATCGTGGGCGGTGTGCCGCTCCGACATGCTGATCAAGGGCGAGAACGCCGAGAACATCCACCTGGGCAACTCGTTCACCCACGACGCGTTCACCGGGATGCGCTTCGACTACATGCTGGCCAACCCGCCCTTCGGGGTGGAGTGGAAGCAGCAGCGGCGCTCGATCGAGAACGAGCGCAACACCCAGGGCTACGCCGGCCGCTTCGGCGCGGGGCTGCCGCGCATCAGCGACGGGTCGTTCCTCTTTCTCCAGCACATGATCCATCACATGCGGCCGCCCGAGCAGGAGGGGAGCCGCATCGGGATCATCTTCAACGGCTCGCCCCTGTTCAGCGGCGACGCGGGGAGCGGCGAGAGCGGCATCCGCCGGTGGATCATCGAGAACGACTGGCTCGAGGCGGTGGTCGGCCTGCCGGACCAGCTCTTCTACAACACCGGCATTTCCACCTACGTCTGGATCCTCACCAACCGGAAGGAGGAGCGCCGCCGGGGGAAGGTGCAGCTGATCGACGCGCGGCGCTTCTTCGTGAGGATGAAGAAGAGCCTGGGGAACAAGCGCAACCAGATCGAGCCCGACCAGATCGGCGACATCGCGGCGGTTCACGGCGCCTTCGACGACGGCGAGACGCGGACGTTCACCATCGGCGGCCGGGAGCAGACGCTGGTGGTGAGCCGCGTGTTCGACAACGAGGACTTCGGCTACCGCAAGCTCACCGTCGAGCGCCCGCTGCGCCTCAACTTCGCCGCCACCCCCGAGCGCGCCGCCCGGGTCGAGGAGCAGCCCGCGTTCCGCAGCCTCGCCACCAGCGGCAAGAAACACGAGGCCGCGCGCGCGGACCAGATCGCGGCCGGCGAGCGCCGCCAGCGCGAGATCCGCGCCCTCCTCGCCGCCTTCTCCGAAGCCGGCGGAGGCGAGGTCTGGCGTGACCGTGCGCTCTTCCGGAAGGAGCTGAAGGCCGTGGAGCGCGCCCGCGGCGTCCGCCTGAGCGCGGCGGAGCTGAAGGCGGTGGAGGCCGCGCTGGGCGAGCGCGACGAGACGGCGGAGCCGTGCACGGGCCGCGACGGGCGCCCCGAGCCCGACCCCGGGCTGCGCGACACCGAGCGCGTGCCGCTGAAGGAGACGGTGGACGGCTACTTCGCCCGCGAGGTGCTCCCCCACGTGCCCGACGCGTGGATCGACCACGCGAAGACCAGGACCGGCTACGAGATCCCCTTCAACCGCCACTTCCACCGCTACGAGCCGCCACGCCCGCTGCACCAGATCGAGTCCGAGATCCGCGCGCTGGAGAGCGAGATCGTGGCCCTGCTGGCCGAGGTGACGTGAGCTTCCCCGCCTACCCCGCCTACCGCCCCAGCGGCGTGGAGTGGCTGGGCGACCTCCCCGCGCACTGGCGGGTGAAGCGCGGGCGCTTCTGCATGCAGGTGAACCCCCGCGCCGCCCGGTTCCGCGAGCTCGCGCCGGGCGACCACGTGTCGTTCGTTCCGATGGACGCCGTCGGCGAGCGGGGCGAACTGGAGCTCCAGGCCACCCACACCGTCGCGGAGGGCGACCCCGGGTACACGCAGTTCCAGGACGGCGACGTGGTGTTCGCGAAGATCACCCCCTGCTTCGAGAACGGGAAGGGCGCGCTGGCCCGGGGGCTGGTGAACGGCGCCGCCTTCGGCACCACGGAGCTGCACGTGCTCCGCGCCGGCCCCTCGCTCGACCCGCGCTTCCTCTACTACCTCACGGTCTCCCGCCCCTTCCGCGGCGCCGGCCAGGCGGAGATGTACGGTGCCGGCGGGCAGAAGCGCGTCCCCGCCGATTTCGCCAGGGATTTTCCCACCCCGCTCCCCTCGCCCGGCGAACAGCGGGCCGTCGCCGGCTTTCTCGACGCGCGCACGGAGGCGATCGACCGGCTGATCGGCCGGAAATCGAGACTGCTCCGGCTGCTGGAAGAAGAGCGCGAGGCGGTGGTGTACCTGCGCGCCACGGGCCGGCCGCGCCCCGACGGCGGTGCGAGCCCCACCCGCCCGGCGGTGGGGGGGCTGGAATGGGCGGGGGAGCTCCCGCACCGCTGGGAAACCACCCGGATCAAGCACGCCGCGCGGATCGAGAGCGGCCACACGCCTTCGCGCGGGGTGGACGAGTACTGGGAAGACGCCACCATTCCGTGGCTGTCGCTCAACGACTCACGCCAGCTCCGGCATCGCGACCGCATCCACCAGACCGCGCACCGGATCAGCGAACCGGGGCTGGCCAACTCGTCGGCGCGGCTGCTTCCGGCCGGCGCGGTCGTCCTTTCGCGCGACGCCACCGTCGGGCTGTCGGCCATCACCACGCGGCCGATGGCGGTTTCGCAGCACTTCGTGGCGTACCTCTGCGGCCCGCGGCTCCTTCCCGAATACCTGCTGCTGAGCCTGAAGGCGATGGGCCAGCACCTGGAGCGGCTGTCGCTGGGCGCCACCATCCCCACCATCGGGATGGACGACATCCGCTCGCTGCGCTGCCCGCTTCCGCCAGTCCACGAGCAGCGGGAGATCGTCGCGCGCGTGCGCCGCGAGGTGGGCAGGATCGACCGGCTGGCCGCCAGGGTGCAAACCGCCATCGAGCGCCTGCGCGAGTACCGCGCGGCGCTGATCACGGCGGCGGTCACGGGGAAGATCGACGTGCGCGGGGCGGCGCGGTGAGCCAGGCCACCGAACTCGCGTTCGAGCGTTACGTCGAAACCGTCCTGCACGGCGCGGGGTGGGAGGCGGGGCGGCTGGACGAGTGGGAGCCGGAGCGGGCGCTCTTCCCGGCGCGCGCCCTGGCCTTCATCCGCGACACGCAGCCGGCGCCGTGGGCGCAGATGCAGGCGCTGCACGGCGCCGGGCTGGAGCCGATGCTGGCCGACGCGCTGGCGAAGGAGCTGGACCTGAAGGGCTCGCTGCACGTGCTGCGGCACGGCTTCAAGTTCTACGGCAGGACCCTCCGCCTCGCCTGCTTCCGCCCCGCGCACGGGCTGAACGACGCGCTGCTGGCGCTGTACGCCCGCAACCAGCTCACCCTCACCCGCCAGGTGCCGTGCTACGCCGGCCGCCGCGACACGGTGGACCTGGTGTTCGCGCTGAACGGCGTGCCGCTGGCCACCTGCGAGCTCAAGAACCCCGGCACCGGCCAGAACTGGGCGCACGCCGAGGCGCAGTACCGCGCGCGCGACCCGCGCGCGCCGCTGTTCGCGCACAAGCGCCGCGCCATCGTGCACTTTGCCGCCGACGTGGAGCAGGTGCGCATGACCACGCGTCTCGACGGGCAGGCCACGCGCTTCCTCCCCTTCAACCGGGGCAGCGACCCCGGCCAGGTGCGGTGCGGCGCCGGCAACCCCCGCCACCTGTCCGGCTATCGCACCGGCTACCTGTGGGAAGAGGTGCTCCAGCGCGACCGCTTCCTGGAGATCGCCGGCAGCTTCGCGTTCCTCGAGCAGCGCGAGGAGACGGTGGACGACGGCGGCCGGCCGTGCGCCGTCCGCGGCGAATCGCTCGTCTTTCCGCGCTACCACCAGCTCGACTCCGTCCGCAGGCTGGTGGCCCACGCGCGCCGGCACGGCCCCGGGCGCAACTACCTGGTGCAGCACAGCGCCGGGAGCGGAAAGACCAACAGCATCTCGTGGCTCGCGCACCAGCTCGCCAGCCTGCACGCCGGCGGGGAGCGCAAGGTGTTCGACTGCGTGGTGGTGATCACCGACCGCCGCGTGCTCGACCAGCAGCTTCAGAACGCCCTGTACCAGATCGAGCACGCGCAGGGCGTGGTGAAGGCGATCGAGCACCACGCCCGCGAGCTGGCCGAGGCGCTGGTGGACGGCACCCCGATCGTGATCACCACGCTGCAGAAGTTCCCCTTCGTCCTGCGCGGCCTGCTGCACGCCACGGGTGCGCCCACCCCCGAACAGGCGAGCGCCGGCGAGCGGCGGCAGGCGCGCGAGTGGGAGCGCCGGATCGCCGGGCGCACCTACGCGGTGATCGTGGACGAGGCGCACAGCAGCCAGAGCGGCGAAAGCGCGCGCGAGCTGAAGGCCATCCTCGGCACCCATCCCGGCGGCGACGGCGACGCGCCCGATTGGGAGGACCGGCTGAACCAGGTGATGCAGTCGCGCGGGCGGCGGCCCAACGTGAGCTTCTTCGCCTTCACCGCCACCCCCAGGGCAAAGACGCTGGAGCTGTTCGACGAGCCGGGCGACGACGGCCGCGCGCCGTTCCACGTCTACAGCATGCGCCAGGCGATCGAGGAGGGGTTCATCCTGGACGTGCTGGCCCACTACACCACCTACGCCACCTACTTCAAGCTGCTGCAGGCGGCGGCCGGCGACCCCGAGCTCCCCCTGCGCGGGGCCACGCGCGCGCTCGCCTCGTTCGTCACCGGCCACCCGCGCACCATCGAGCAGAAGACGGCGGTGATGGTGGAGCACTTCCGCCAGCACGTGCGCCACCGCGCCGGCGGCCGCGCCAAGGCGATGGTGGTCACCTCGTCGCGGCTCCAGGCCGTGCGCTACCGGCAGGCGTTCGACCGCTACATCGCCGAACGCGGCTACACCGACGTGCACGCGCTGGTGGCGTTCAGCGGCACCGTCCGCGACCCGGAGACGGGGGTCGACTACACCGAGTCGGGGATGAACGTCGACGTGGTGAGCGGCCGCCCGATCGCCGAGGCGCAGCTCCCGGAGCGCTTCGCGACTTCCGCGTACCAGCTCCTCCTGGTCGCCAACAAGTACCAGACGGGCTTCGACCAGCCGCTGCTGCAGGCGATGTACGTGGACCGGCGGCTGGACGGTGTGCGGGCGGTGCAGACGCTCTCCCGCCTGAACCGCGCCGCGCCGGGGAAGAGCACGCCCTTCGTGCTCGACTTCGTGAACGAGGCCGACGGGATCGTCCACGCCTTCAAGCCGTATTACGACGCCACCACGCTCGGCCGCGCATCCGATCCGGGGGAGCTCGAGGCGCTGAAGCACGAGCTGGACGGGACGGGGGTGTACCACTGGCCCGAGGTGGAGGCGTTCGCCCGCGTCTTCTACAAGCCCCCCGGCGACCAGCGCCCGGCCGACCACGCGCGGATGCAGCGCCACCTCCACCCCGCCGTCGACCGCTTCCGCGCGCGCGACGCGGCCGGCCGCGAGCGGTTCCGCGGCAGGTTGTCGGCCTACGTATCGCTCTACGCCTTCCTGAGCCAGGTGCTGCCGTACGCCGACGAGGAGCTGGAGAAGCTGTACGCCTTCGCGCGCGTCCTCCTCCCCCACCTTCCGCGCGACGGGGGCGAGGCGATCCGGGTGGACGGGTACGTGACGCTGCAGTCGTACCGGCTGGAGCGGATCTTCTCCGGCGCGCTCCCGGTGGCGCACGGCCCGGCCGAAGGGGTCTCGTCACCGTCCCGGCTGGGCACGGCGGCGCCCGGACCCGCCACGGCGCCGCTCTCCCGGATCGTGGGGAAGATGAACCAGCGCTTCGGCACGCACTTCACCGACGAGGACAGTCTGTTCGTGGAGCAGGTGTCCCACGGCGCGCTCCGGAACGCCGAGGCGGTCCAGACGGGGCTGGCCAATCCGCTCGACAAGTTCAAGCTGGCGATGGGCAGGGTGCTCGACGGCATGCTGGTGGACCGGGTGACCGCGAACGACGCGTTCGTCACCCGCCTCCTCTCCGACCGCGAACTGCACGACTTCTTCTCGTCCGCGTTCCTGGAAGGTCTCTACCACCGGATCCACGCCGACGCGCTCGCGGCCGACGCCGCCCCCGGGTGATCCGTCTGCGGGTACGGTGCGGCCGGCCACTCCTCCGCACGCCGGATCCGGCAATGACTTTCGAGCGAATCGCTCCATGATGCCGGCGTCCCGCAAAGGCCCCGGCTCGCACGGCACGCCGTCGGACCGCCACGGGCTGGATCCCGCCCGGCCGCTCCGCCTCACTCGGCCAGCGCCGCGTCGACGCGCGCCCGCAGCGCGCGGGCGCTCTGGAGCGTAGACGCGCGGAAGGTGGCCATGTTCTTCTTCCCCCAGTACATGTTGGCGACGGCGTCGTACGCGTCGTGGTTGCTCAGGAAGGCCTCCACGTCCACCGGGAACGGCCGCCGCCGCCGGCCTGCCGGCAGATAGAAGAGAGGGCTCGCCGCGGCGAGCGAATCCTCGCGTGTGCGCACCAGCAGCTCCAGTCCCTCCGAAAAGTCGAGGGCGTGGCTGAGCTGCTGCGAGGCCCGCATCCATACCTCCTCGGCGGCGAGCTGCTCCGCCGTCAGCGTCCGGTTCTCCTCGAGGTAGGCCGTGATGGCCGAGCGCAGCCCGTGGTCGCGGATGAGGGAAAGGTCGCCCGTCGAGACGAGCGCTTCCGTGGTGCCCAGGACGGGCCGGGGGGTCTCGTACCAGGTCGCGTCGAGCGCCCAGACCAGGACGGAGTCGCGCGGGGGGCGCTCGGGCGTGAAGAACGCGTGCAGCAGCATCACCCCCGCCCGGTCCCTGGGGCGGTGGATGGCGTCGTCGCGGATCACCACCCGCTCGGTCTCGCGGAGGTCGGCCCGGAGCTGGCGAAGGTACTCGCGCTCGCTGGCCCGATCGTCGCGGGCATCCGCCCACGACTGGATGGCGAGGGCGACCAGGATGCCCACCACCACCGTGGCCAGTTCGGCCGCGAGCCAGCGGATGCGCGACCACCCCCACTCGGCCAGGCGCGCCCGGACGCGCGCGAGGCCGGACGGCGCTTCCCGCGGCGGATCGGGCTCGGCGGCAACCGTCATGGACACCTCGGGAAGGAATGGGCCGCGGGAAGGCCGCGCCGCCGCAACCGCGTGGGGCGGCGTGGGAGGAGGCAGAGGGAGGGAACGCGCGGACGGGCCGATGGCCGGCCGTGACGGCGGCCGCGGATGGACGATAGGCCCGCATCCCTGGATCGGCAAACCATTCGGAGCTACCCATGCAGCCCCCGGCAGACCCGTGACCCTCTCCCCCGCCGCCTGCCGCACGCTCGCCGACGCGGTGGTCACCCTCCACTTCGGCTTCGTGCTGTTCGTGGTGCTGGGCGGGGCGATGGCGCTGCGGTGGCGCCGGGCGGCGTACGTGCACCTCCCCTGCGCCGCGTGGGGCGCGCTGATCGAGTTCGGCGGGTGGGTCTGCCCGCTCACGCCGCTGGAGAAGCACCTCCGCGCGCTCGGCCACCGGCCCGGCTACGCGGAAACCTTCGTGGAGCACTACATCACCCGGGCGATGTACCCCGCCGGGCTCACGCGCGGGGTGCAGCTCGCCATCGGCGTCTTCGTGATCGTCGTCAACGTGCTGGTCTACTGGCGCGCCTTCCGCCGCCGCCGCCGCGACGCCGCGCTCACCGCAGCACGCGCTCGATGATCTCCGCCGCGCGGGCGAGGGTGTCGAGCTCGTCGCCCGCGAGGGATCGAAGGCGCGCGGAGAGGTCGGCCACACGGCGGCGCCGGCCCTCGAGCAGGATCTGGCGCCCGCGCTCCGTGGCGCGGACGCGGACCACGCGGCGGTCGGCAGGGTCGGGCTCGCGCTCCACCAGCCCGTCCGCCTCCAGGTTGCGGACGATACGCGTCATCGACGGCGGCGTCACCTGCTCGGCGGCGGCGAGCTCGCCCAGCGTCCGCGCGCCGCCGAAGACCAGGACCGAGAGGGCGGAGAGGTGCGGCGCCGTCACGCCGCTCTCGTCATCCTGGCGGCGGACGCGGCGCAGCAGGTGGATGCTGGCCGAGTGCATCCGGTCGGCCACCTGCTCCACGCGCGCCGGGCGATCGGGATCTCCGTTCATCATCCTTGACAATTTAGTTAGCAAAACTAAATAATCAAGAAGAAGATGGTACGGTGGCGGGGTCAACCAACGGGGAGGGGAACGATGGACGCAACGACGAACGCGGTCGGGATCACGGACGTGGGGCAGATCGCGATCAACGCGAAGGAGCTGCGGCGCGCGGTGGGCTTCTACCGCGACGTGCTGGGGCTGCCGCTGCTCTTCGAGATCCCGAACGCGGCCTTCTTCATGGCCGGCTCCGTGCGGCTGATGGTGGGCACCGCCGAGCAGCCCGGGTTCGACCACCCCGCCTCCATCCTCTACTACAGGGTCGCCGACATCCACGCCTCGTTCGCAGCGCTCACGGCGGCCGGCGTGCAGGTGGATGAACCGCCGCGATTGATCGCGAAGATGCCCGACCACGACCTGTGGATCGGCGCCTTCCGCGACAGCGAGGGCAACCTGGCCGCGCTGATGAGCGAGGTGCGCGAGAGCTGACCGACCCGGAACGGCGGGCACGACCAGGGTCGGGGGGTGCTGGTCCGGCCCGCAGCGGCACCGGACCGCAGCGGCTCACCGGACGGAGAGGCGGTGCCAGTCTCCATACAGCGTGACCCCGGCCCAGTAGAAGGGGTGCCGGAAGCGGCGCATCACCGCGCGACGCGCCGCCTGCAACGCACCGCTCCTGTCCGAGAAAGACAGGTTCTCGTAGAAGGCGGTGAAGAACTCGGCGGTGGCCGCGTCGTCCACCTCCCACTCCGTCAACACCACGCTCGCCGCGCCGGAGCCCAGCACACCACGCACGAAGCCGATCTGCTCGGCGCCCGGCATGGCGCGGCTGACTCCGGTCTGGCACGCCGAGAGGGAGACCAGCTCCGTCCCCCGGAGCGGGTACACCGCCAGGTCTTCGGCGGTGATCCGGCCGCTGGCGGAGCGGCCCTCGACGAAGAGGGCCGACTGCATCGGCGCGCGGTCGTTGAACACGCCGTGCGCGATCACGTGAACGATGGCGGCGTCCCTCGCCGCCGCCTGCACCGCAACCGGCGTGGCCGCACCGCCCCGGATGCTCCCCGGAAAGCGGCGGCGCGCCTCGCCGTCCAGAAGGTACCGCGGCTGCAGAGGCGCGAGCGCGCGCCCTACCGAGAGCGCCTCGCGCATCCCGTAGCGCAGGGGCGCCAGCGGAAGCGCCCGCACCCCCTCCGGCCGCGCGAAGCCCACCGCTTCCTCGACGCGGTTCCGGGAGACCGCTCCCAGCGCCGCGACGATCACCGCCTTCCGGCTCGGGCCGCCCGCGTGCGTTCGCGCGTCCAGGCCGGCCAGCTCCATCCGCAGCGAGGGCGTCACCGCCGTCGCGTAGCGCTCGGCCAGGTACCGCCCATCCGCACTCCGCAACGCTGGCCACGGCAGCCCGAGCAGGTTCCCGTCGGGCACGATCACCAGGGTACGCGTTCCCGGCGGAACCGCCACCGGGGCGATCAGCGCCGCGTGGAGCTCCCCGAGCCTGGCAGACAGCTCGGCGGGCGGCCGGTCGCTTCGGATCGCCGCGAGCGCGCCAGGGTCCCGCAGGTCCATCGCGCGGCGTGTCTCGGCGACCAGTTGGCGGACCCGCGGACCGTCGATCTCCAGCCGCTGGATACGTGGACCCGTGGCACTCGAGACCGAGATCACGAACGAGGCCGAATCTCCCACCCAGTAGTCCAGCACCAGCTCGCCCGGCTTCAGCGCGCGCGCCAGCTCGGCGGCGATCCCGGCGGTCCGCGGCGCCCCGGCGAAGCTGCCGTGAAGGTCCAGGAACACCTGCATCTTGGAGCGTTCGAGGATGTCCAGGATCTCGCCCGGGTCCGCACGCTGGCGCACGGCGTTGCGCAGGAGCCACTCGGTGACGAGGCCCTGCGTGGCCAGGAACGAGAACTTGTGGAACTCGACGCCGATGCTCTGCCGCCCCCGGTTCACCGCGTCGAACGCCGCCCGCGCGTACGCAAGGGCCGACGCCGGCTCGCCCTGACGGTCGGCCAGGCGCGAAAGGTGGTAGAGGGCGGCGGCTTCTTCGGAGCTGTTGCGGCTCGCGCCGTCGGGAAGCGCGCTGGTGCCGTACGCCGCGGCGGCGTTTCGAAGCATCCCCTGCTGTTCCAGCGCTTTTCCGTACAGGAGCAGGATGGACGAGTGGAGCGTGGCCCACGCGGGCTGATCGGCGCACATCAGGGCCTCGTCCAGCAGCCGCAGCGCGATCTCGGGCTCGCGTTCTTCGATCGCCAGGTCGGCGGCCGCGGTCAGGGCGAGCGCGGCGTCCGCGGGCAGCCCCAGGCCACGCGCAAGCCCCACCGCGCGAGCGCTCCAGTCGATCGCTTCGTCCACGCGACCCAGACGGTACGCCGTGATCGAGAGGTGCACCATGTCGATCACGATCCCCAACTCGTTCTCTTCCGACAACGCCCGGTTCAGCGCCGTGGCGGCCGCGTCGTAGGCCTGGTCGTACGCCCCGACCTCGCGGTAGTACCACGAAAGGTTCCCATCGAACCCGCTGCCTTCTTCCCCGAGCCGATGCTGTTCGGCCAGGGCTCGGTACCCCTGGTCGAGGTTTCCGCTCGCCAGCGCGGCGACCGACAGCACGTTGTGGTAGCCCCGCAGCGCGACCGAGTCGGTGCCGATCGCGGAGCGGAGCGCGGGATCGCCGGCAAGCGCGAGCGCGCCTCCGGGCCCACGCCCCAGCAGCGCGGACCGGAGCCGGTAGACCGACGCGAGCGCGCGCGCGCCGCCCGCGGGAGCGTGCGTCTGCCGGAGGAACTCCTCCAGCGACCCCATCGCGTTTTCCGCCCGGCCGAATTCCCCGGCATCCATCAACGTGGGCGCGTACTCGCCGAGCAGGAACCTGAGGTCGTCGTCACCAAGCCGGGCGGGGCGCCGCGACAGGAGCTCCTGCGCCCGCCCATCCATGAAGCGCAGGAAGTTGCGGGGGCCGACCCCGAACAGCAGCATCCCGGAGTGATAGGATCCGGCCGTGTGCCTGCGAGACACCGTCACCAGCCTGCCCTGGTGCGGGTCGTAGTCCATCACGCTCACCTCGAGGGGTGCCTCGCACTGGTTGCACCCTCCATAACCCCGGCGGGTCGCCAGGATCTCGGACGCGGGATCCAGGTCGGCGTTCAGGAAGAGCACGTCGCCGTGGAACAGGCCCGTCGCGCGCCACACCGTGCGGTTCTCCACCGGGTCGATCACGTCCACGTCCAGGAACCCGCCGGTACCGCTGCGCACCATCACCACGACGTCCGGCACGCCATCGCCGGTCAGATCGCGGAGTTCGGTGCCCAGGGCGTCCTCGGCCTCGAAGAGGCGCGCCGAGAAGCGGTGGAGCCGGTCTTCGAAGGCGACCAGGAGCGCGTTCCTCCCGGGAACCGGCGGATCGGCCTCCGGTCCGGAGCCGCCGGTCACGAGTTGCACGAGCAGCACGTTGCCCTGTCGCGTCACCGACTCGACCGTGGACCGCGGGCCGAAACTACGGGCGAGCCGCCGCGCCAGCGCCTCCCGGCCCTCCTCCGGCACGTTCACGCCGGGGTCCCGGGCATGGGAGGCGGTGCTCGCGTACAGGGCACGCGCCAGACCCGACAGCTCCGGCGTCACGACCGGTGCAGGGTAGTCGAGGGCAGAGTACTCCTCGAGCGCTTCCCTCCGGGCCGAGAGCAGGGGGACCAGCAGCGGCTCCCGGCTGACGGGGAGCACGTAATCGAGGAATCCACCCGCCCCGGAGAGCCCGGACCAGCCTTCGTCGATGCTGAGCGCGCCGGCGGAATCCTGGGCGAACGGCCAGGTCACGGCCGGCATGGCCAGGATGCGCTGGAAGAGCTCGCGATCTCGCCGCCCGGACTCGCCCGGTTCCGGCCCGGCCCCGGGTTCCGGCACGGGCGCCGTAGCCGACCACAGCCGGTCGGCGGCACCGCGCAACGCGGCCTCGTCCTCACGCAGCGGCGGCGGGATCATCGAGATCGCCGACCGTGCGCGCCACGGGAGGCGGAGAATGAGGTATTCCCTCGCAAGCCCGAACCAGGCGCCCCGTTTTCCGCTGTCGGGGACGCTCTGGTCGCGCGCCAGGCGCTCGAGACGCCGGATCAGCGGATACGGGTCGCCCACCGCCCCTTTCCGCAGCCCCACCACGGTGTTCAGCACGACTCGTGAATAGCCCGGGAACTCACCGGGCAGCGGAGCGGCCGTGGAAAGGAGCGGAAGTACGGCGCGGAAGGAATCGGACTGGCCCCGCCGCGCCCAGAGCCAGGTGCGTTCTTCCAGGCGCTGCCAGCGGTTGCCGGCGGGAGGCTGCGTTCTGCGAGCGCGGAGAGCGAGCGGGAGGGCGGCGAGCACCAGCACGGCGCACACGGCGACCCGTGACCAGCGGCGTGGCATGATGACCCACTTAGAAGAATGCGATCAGGTCCAGCAGCGTGCCTTCGATGGTCCCCCCGCGCGGCGCGACCGGATAGCCCGACGCGAGCGAGGCGGCACCCGAGATGATGACCGGCAGTCCCACGCCCACGGCGAACGCCTTCCAGGGCGTGGCCGCACCGCGGTACGGAAAGATGCTGGCGACCAGCGCGGAAAGGCTGAAGTACAGCAGCGACACGCTGGCGTACTGCCAGGGGTGAAAGGTTACCCCCGGCATCGACCACCGCTTGGAGAACAGGAGCAGGATGTCGGGGGCGGCCGCGCCCGCCACGCCATAAACGGCCAGGTTCCAGCGCGCCGCGTGTGCCTCTGCCTTGGAGGATCGCATACACCGATGCGGGAAAGTGACGTGCGTGCACTCGCCAGATCATCTAAACGCGGAGAACGAGCGCGTCAAGAGTGGCGCAAGACGATCCGGACCCGCGCGGCGGGAGAGGACGGCGGCACCGGGATATTTTCGATGAGCGAGACGCGCCCGGCGAGCTTCCCGCGGCTACTTTCGGATGTAGCCGGGGAGGGAGCGGATCAGCGCCTGGGTGTCTACGGGCTTGAGCCAGAAGTCCCTGCAGCCGGCGGAGAGGAGCGCCTGGCGGTCGCCGTCGTCGTCGCGGCCGGTGAGGGCGACGACCGGGATGTCGCGGGTGGCGGGGTTCCCCTTGATGCGGCGCGCCACGTCCAGGCCGCTGATGTCGGGAAGGCCCAGGTCCAGCAGCACCAGGTCGGGGATGCGCTCGCCGGCCAGGCGCACGGCGTCGGCGCCGGTGGGGGCGGCGGCCACGGTGTAGCCGCTTTCCTCCAGCAGAATGGTGAACGCCATGCGGATGGCGTCGCTGTCCTCCACCACCAGCACCAGCGGGCGAAGCTCGCTCACGCCGCCGCGCTCTCGGCCTGGGCCGCGCCGTTCACCTCCACGCTGGGAAGCGTGAAGTAGAACCGGCTCCCGCCGCCCAGCTCGCTCTCCACCCAGATGCGCCCGCCGTGCAGGCGCACGAACTGCCGCGCGATGGCCAGCCCCAGCCCGGTGCCGTGGTGGATGCGCGCGCGGCTGGCGTCCACCTGCGCGAACTCCTGGAAGATCAGCTCGTGGTGCACGGGGTCGATCCCGATCCCCGTGTCTTCCACCACCACCTCGATCCAGCGCGGGTCGGCCCCCGAGCGCCGGGCGACCACGTGCACCCGCCCGCCGTCGGGCGTGAAGTCGATGGCGTTGCCGATCAGGTTGCCCAGCACGTGCGCCACCTTGTCGCGGTCGGCGTGCGCGCGCGGCAGGCCGGGCGCCATCTCCAGGTCGAACGACAGGCTCTTGCGTTCGATCAGGGAGGCGTTCATGTCGTGCACCGTGCGCACCACGTCGTCCACGTCGAAGTCCGACGGCTGGATGCTGATGGCCTGCGCGTTGGTGCGGGCGTAGGTGAGGATCTCCTCGATCATCGAAAGCAGCTGGCGGCAGCTGCCGATCATGCTCTCGATGGCCTCGCGCTGCCGCGGGGTGATCTCGCCCAGCATCCCGTCGCGCAGGATCTCGCCGTAGGTGACGATGGCGGTGAGCGGGGTGCGCAGCTCGTGGCTGACGTTGGTGAGGAACTGGCTCTTGGCCACGTCCAGGTTGCGCAGCTCCAGGACGGTGCGCTCCAGCTCCTCGATGCGTCGGGCGTATTCGCGCGGAAGGTGGGGATGGGCGTGCGGGTGGTGCGGCTCCACCACCAGGGCGGGCCCGCTGCCGGCCTCGTCGCGCGGCGGCTCCACGATGCGGAAGCCCTCGCGGGCCAGCACCTCGCGGATGCGGGCCTCCACTTCGTGGCCGCCGTGGATGGTAAGACGAAGGTCGGTCATGCGTAACGCTAAGCGGGAACAGGCGGAAGCACCAATGTAGACCTAGTCGCCAGCGGCTGCAAGAAGGTCTTCGCCCGCCACCTCCTCGGCCAGCAGCTGGCGGCGCTGCAGGGCGGCATAGGTACCGCCGGCCTTCAGCAGCTCGTCGTGCGTTCCCTGCTCCACGATGCGGCCGTCGTCCAGCACCAGGATCAGGTCCGCGTGCATCACCGCGGTCACGCGGTGGCTCACGATCACGCTGGTGCGCCCGGCCAGCACCGATCTCATCTGGTCCAGGATCTCGTGCTCGGTGTGCGTGTCCACCGCGCTCAGCGCGTCGTCCAGCACCAGGATCCGCGCGTCCCGGGCGACGGCGCGGGCCAGCGCCGCGCGCTGCTTCTGCCCGCCGGAAAGGTTGATCCCGCGCTCGCCGAGGAGCGTCTGGTAGCGGTCCGGGAACTCCTCCACCGTCTCGTCCAGCCGCGCCACCCGCGCCGCGGCCCGGATACGCGCCAGCCGCGCCGCGGGGTCGTCCTCGCCGAACCCCAGCGCCAGGTTCTGCTCGATGGTGGTGGAGAAGAGGAAGGTGTCCTGCGGCACCATCGCCACCGCCGCGCGCAGGCGGCCGATGTCCCAGCGGTCCAGCGGGATGCCGTCCAGCCGCACCTGGCCCTCGCCGGGATCGTACAGCCGCACCAGCAGCGCGGCGACGGTGGACTTCCCACTCCCGGTCGGGCCGACGACGGCGACGGTGTCTCCCGCGCGGACGCGGAAGCTGACGCCCCGCAGCACCCAGCGCTCCGTCCCCGGGTAGCGGAAGCCGACCTCGCTGAACTCGATCTCGCCCCGGACGACCTCGGGTGCCACCGCGTCACCCGGCTGCACGATCTTCGGCTGGGCCTCCAGCACGCGGCTGACGCGGCCCATGCTCGCGGCGCCGCGCTGGAAGAGGCTCACCACCCATCCCAGCGCGATCATCGGCCAGATCAGGCGGCCCAGGTACATCAGGAAAAGGACGAGGTCGCCGTCCGTCAGCCGCCCCGCCACGATCCCCCGCCCGCCGATCCAGAGCGCCACGGCCAGCGCGCCGCCGCCCAGCATGGTCAGCAGCGGGAAGAAGAGGCCGCTGACGCGCGCCAGCCCCACGTTGCGGTCCATCAGGTCGCGGCTCAGCGCGCCGAATCGCCGCGTCTGGTCATCCTCCTGGCGGTACGCCTTGACGATGCGCTGCCCGGCCAGGTTCTCCTGCGCCATGGTGGAAAGGACGCCGAACTGCTCCTGGATCTTCTCGAAGCGGTCGTGGATGATCTTCCCGAAGAAGATGGTGACCGGCGGCAGCAGCAGGAGCGGCGCCAGCGACCATACCGTCATCCACCCGTCCACCAGCGCCATGCGGGTGATGGCGAAGATCCCCAGGATGAAGGTGTCGGCCAGGTACATGTACGCGGGCCCGGCCACCATCCGCACGGCGGGGATGTCGTTGGTGGCCCGGCTCATGATCTCGCCGGTGGAATGCGTGGCGTAGAAGCTGGCGTCCAGCCGCAGCAGGTGGGCGAAGAAGTCGTCGCGCAGGTCGTTCTCCACCTTGCGGCTCACGCCGTTCAGGATCTGCCGCATCCCGAAGCGGGCCACGCCGCTGACGAGCGACAGCAGCGTCAGGTAGAGCGCGTAGCGGAAGATGATGCCGCGCGTGATGCCGGGCGCGCTCAGCCCGTCCACCGCCAGGCGGATGTACTCCAGCGAGCCGACCGCCGCGGCGTTGGCCACGATCACGCAGACGATCCCCCACGCGATCAGCCCGCGGTAGCGGCGCAGGTAGGGGAGAAGGGCTTTCAGTTGTTTCACGATGTACCCGGCACGGGCGTTGCCCCTCCATCCATCTGGCGGGGTGGGCGCGAGAGTCCGCACATTAGCCCCGCGCCCCCCGCAAGTTCAAGGCGTCACGCCGAATCAGGAGTTCCTCATGACCACCCGCGCCCTCGCCGCGGCCGCCCTGCTGGCGGTCCCGGTGTCCACTCTTCTGGTCGCCTGCGACCGTCGGGGCGAGGACACTTCGTCCCGGCAGGCCATCGAGCAGCGCGCCCTGGAGCGCGACCTGGACCTGGCGCTGCGCCCGGACAGCCAGCCCGCGAAGCCGCCGCTGACGCTGACGGACGTCCCCGCGCCCGCCGGCACCGCCGAGCCCGAGCAGCCCACCGTCACCCCGCCGCCGCCCGCCGAGCCGGAGCGCGAGACGCCGCCGCCGGCCGTGAAGGAGCGCAAGCCGCCGGTGCAGCGTCCCCGCCCCGCGCCCGTGGAGCCGAGCCCCGAGCCCGAGCAGGCGCCGATCGAGCAGGCGCCGCGCGCGCCCGAGTACAATACCCGCACCGCCGTGGCCGGGCAGACCTTCAGCGTGAGCTTCGACCGGCAGGTGAGCGCCAGGAACGACGTCGGCTCCACCTTCACCGCCACGCTGACGGAGGCGCTGGTGGACGACCTGGGCCGCACGGTGATCCCGTCGGGCGCCACGGTGACGGGGCGGGTGGAGAACAGCGAGCGCGGCCGGATCTCCCTCGTCTTCACCTCGATCTCGTACGGCGGCAACCACTACGCGATCGACGCCAGCGTGGTGACCAACCCGGTGACGCGCCGCGTGAACCTGGACGGCACGGGTGAGCGCGTGGCGAAGGTGGCCGCCCCCGCCGCCGCCGGCGCGGTGATCGGCCGCGTGGTGGGCCACAGCCGCCGCGGCGCCGTGATCGGTGCCGTGATCGGCGCCGCCGCCGGCGCGGCGACCGCCGGCGCGACGGCCGACGTCGACACCGTCGTGGACCCCGGCGCGACGGCTACCATCCGCCTCGACAGCCCCGTCAGCGTGCGGCGGCGGGTGGACTGATCCCGAACCGAGTTATGGGTACGATCCACGACTTCCACTACCGAACGCGTGCTCGACGAAAACAAATGAACCCGATCTTCGACGCGCTCGTGGCTCGATTCGAGGATTTGCGGTGGACCGCTCCTGTCGAGTGGCCGCAGTTGGCGCCCGCACTCTTCCACGTCGCGCGCGGGGCCGTCCAGCTCAGTGATTGGACCCTCGCAAAACAGTGTCTCACCGAGTCGATGGCGGCAGCGAGACGCACGGGCCAGCACGACGTGGTATTTTCGGCCGAAGCACTACTCCGCGACGTCGGGAGGCAGTTGAATCGCGAAGTCGAGGTTCACGCGATCGCCTCGAACGAGAATCTTGCAAGAGAAACAGCAAGGCTTCTCGCAAGCCGATGACACAACGCCCCGCTCGACCACTGTCGGGCGGGGCGCTCCGCTTTTGAACTGGTGTCCCGAAGCTTACACCCCGCTTCCCATGTAGCCAGGGCCGCGGCGTGCGGTCGTGTCTACCACCGTTTCGTCGTGCGACGGAGCACGGGGCGTCTTCGTCACGCCCGTAGCGTCGCGCGTGCAGGCTGCGGCCAAGCCGGTGACGAAGGTGAGAAGTGCGAGTCCTTCAGCATCTGTTGCTCCCCTGTGTGGTGGGTGAAAGTCATGTGCCCGCTTCGGACATCAACTACGTTCACCGAATTTGTGCAGGGTTGTCAACATTTGTCCACATACACCGCCTGAAATGACCTTACCCGCTTCTCTCCTAACTCCCCGAATCGACCGCTGAAACAAAAACGCACCCCGTCAGTTCACCTGACGGGGTGCGGCAAGCAGGGCCTGATCTCCGTCCCCTGTTGGACGGGCGAGTCCCGCACTCGAAATCTGACCGATCACCTCACTGGCGTGCAGTCCCGTCCTGCCCGAGGAATGCGATCGCCTGCTCGCGCGTAACGTTCGATCGGCCAGTCACATCACGGGGTAATCCGGCACTTCGCACTTGCGGAGGTCCGGCGGGCGGGCGTCGACCCGGGTCGTGCGACCGGGGACGGCATCGATGCGAAAGCGCCACCTTCGGCCGCGCCAGGCCAGCGCCACCTCGTACGGCTGGGGTGTGGGCGTGAACACCAGCGCGCGATAGAACCAGGCGATGCCGATGTACCCCGGCCCTCCGGGTACGAGCCTGGACCTCCACGCGGTGTCCGCCGCGACCTGCGCCGCCGGGAGGATGTACAGGTGCGCACCCTTGGGGCAGCCGCTGATCAATAGCTCCGCGGGCCGGCTGCCGGGCGCGGGTGCCGAGTCCGTGTGCACCAGGGGGAGCGCAAGCTGGCCCATGTAGGGCTGGAACTCGCACCCGGGATTCACGGGCGCGTAGATGACGTAGATCAGCCGGGCCCCCGCCTCGACATACACCGGCACCCCACGGAACTCGCCGATCCACCACAGCTGGCTCGCGTGGAGCTTCCGCGGCAGGCCGTACTTCACCAGCCTGAGCCCGTAGACGGTGATCGGCTCGTTGTTCTTGAACCACGCCGTGCCTGCCGCGTACCCGGTCGCCTCCGACGAGTCGCGAGCCGACACCGCGCGCGGCATGTCGCACTGCGCCGCAACGCGGGGCGCCACGATGGCGAGCAGTGCGCACGAGAGAAGGATGGCACCCGTCTTCGTCACGTCCCTGATCTCCCGATCCAATCCGGCGGCTCCATCTTCGCCTCGCTGAACGCCTGCCGCACGACCGCGATCAGCTGCGCCGCCGCCCTGCCCTTCTGCCCCTCCGGCAACCCGCCCAGCAGAACGCCGATCGCCGCCCGCACCGTCGTCTCGTCCGCTCCAGCCCGTGCGCTCGCCTCGCGGACGTACCAATCGCGCAACTTGCGGACAGTGGCTTGGCGAGGCTGGCTCTCACCCGTGATGTAGAGTCGAAGCCCGCGATGCGTGAGCCCCACCTGCTCGGCAACCGTGCGCAACGAGCTCCTCGCGACCGCATCGCTCAATGCGGCGCGCAGCACGTCATCAGGAGGTGCGCCGCTCACGGGCACCACCCGCGGGGACTTGTCCCCCTGTGGATAAATTGGATATAATTGAGTTGGTTACACTGGATACTGTAGATCGTGGAGCGGACGCGTGCAAGAGCGGGCGAAGATGGATGAAGAGCGCCGCGAAGCCGAGTTGGAGCTGAGCGAGACCTGGGCAGGGCACATCCTGCTCGAACAGCTTCGCCTAGCCGAGATGCGCCAGATCATCCGCGACTACTCGGCGATGGCGGACACGCCCCGCTCCACGGTCGCCGCCGAGTTGAAGATGTCGCCGCGGCGCCTGCGTAGCTTCCTGGCCGGCGCCGACCTGACGAACGACGAGTGGGACCGCGTCTCGCTCTGGTGCGAAGGGAAGCCGATCCCGCAGATCGTGCCGGAGACGGTCGCGCTCGGCGTACTCGCGCGCTGGGCGCCCGGCAAGCACGTGCGGGATGTGCGCGCGGCGGTCGCGAACGTCACCCGCGCCGAGTACGCGCGCATCGGGCGGCAGTTGCCCTCGTGGACGGCGGAGGCGCTGGAGGTGCTGTGATGATCACCGCGCAAGCCGCCTCGGCGCGGCGCCGCGTCAGCTCACTGGTTGCGAGTAGGCCGGGGTGGGCTCGATGACGGTGGTATCACGTTCCCATCCCTCCAACTGCAGCACCAGCTGCTGGATCACCACCGCGCTGCCGCTTGCGTCGAGCTCACCGATCGCCTCGAACGCCGAGGGCCAGCAGCCGTAGAGGTTGTAGCCGGCAACCTTCTGCCCCGCTTTGTTCTGCAGCGCGATGTACAGGTCCTTGCGAACGATGTGCGCCTGCGGGGATGCCGTTCCAGCGGCTCCGTTCCACACTCTGTTCGCCCACGCTGCGAACGCTTGGTCGTGCGTTACCCCGCGCGCCATCCTGACCGAAGACGTCTCCGAATTTCGGGGTGAGACGGGGGTGACGATAGGGTCCCCCTCACGGAATCGGATCGGCTCCGTAGCGCGCTCGAGCCCGCTCACGGAGCTCACGCCCGCCACCGGCTGCCCAGCCCAGCTCACCACGAAGGCGAAGTTCTTATAGGGGTCCACGCGGGCGTCGAGGTTCGTGGTCGCGGACATGTACGCAACTTCTCACTGCACCACCCGCCGCACCTCGCCCAGCCCAACGGCCGCGCCGCCGCGGCGGGGGTCGCTGGCGCCGGTGACGTAGCCGCTGGGGAGCACGATGATGGTCTGCACGTCGCCCTGGTAGCCTTCGCGCTCGGCCATGGCGTGGCCCATCTGCCGCAGGCGCGCGACGGTGCTGTCGTCCAGGCCGTGGCGCTCGTAGCGCAGGGTGTCGGGAAGGTGCTGGTGGTGCAGGCGCGGCGCGAGCTCGGCCGTGGCCACGTCCATGTCGAAGTCCACGATGTTGCTCACCATCTGCGCGATCGAGGTGATGATCGTGGAGCCGCCCGGCGTGCCCGTCACCGCGCGCAGCCGGCCGCTGCGGTCCAGGATGATCGTCGGCGCCATCGCGCTGAGCATGCGCTTGCCGGGGGCGATGGCGTTGGCGGCGCCCTGCACCAGGCCGAACTGGTTGGGAACGCCCGGCTTGCTGGTGAAGTCGTCCATCTCGTTGTTCAGCAGGAACCCGGCGCCCTGCACCGTCACCCCGCTGCCGTAGAGCGAGTTGAGCGTGGTGGTGACCGCCACCGCGTTCCCCAGCTGGTCCACGATGGAGTAGTGCGTGGTGTTCTGCCCCTCGGCCGGCGCGGGGCCCAGGCCGGGCGCCACGTCCGCGGAGGGCGTGGCGCGGTCCAGGCGGATGGTGGCGCGGCGAGAGGCCACGTACGGGTCCGAGATCATCCGCGCGGTGGGCTGTTGCACGAAGTCGGGGTCGGCCAGGTAGGTGTTGCGGTCCGCGTAGGCGCGCCGCGCGGCCTCGGTGAACAGGTGCACGTAGCGCGGGGAGAGGAATCCCGCGGACCTCAGGTCGTACCCCTCCAGGATCTTCAGCATCTCCGCCATCGTCGCCCCGCCGGACGACGGGGGCGGCATGGAGATGACCGTGTTGCCGCGGTAGCTGAAGCGGAGCGGGTCGCGCCAGACCGCGCGGTAGCGGGCCAGGTCTTCGCGCGTCATGATCCCGCCGCCGCGCTGCATCTCCTGCTCGACCAGCTCGGCGGTGCGGCCGCGGTAGAAGCCGTCGGCGCCCTGCTGCTGGATGCGGCGCAGCGTTTCGGCCAGCTCCGGCTGCGCCAGGCGGTCGCCGACGAGGAGCATCCGCCCGCCGGGGGCGAAGATGCGCTGCGTTTCGGGGTAGCGGTTGAGGATGTCCTTGTTGCGGCGCAGCGACCCGGCCAGCCGTTCTCCGATCACGATCCCCTCGGCCAGGTTGATGGCCGGCTGCACCAGCTCGGCCCACGGCAGCTTGCCGAAGCGCCGGTGCGCCTCCCACATCCCAGCGACCGAGCCGGGGACGCCGGACGCCAGGTGGCCGAAGAGCGACGCAGTGTCGCTCACCGCGCCCGTCGGCGTCAGGTACATGTCGCGCGTGGCCTTGAGCGGCGCGGCCTCGCGGAAGTCGAGCGCGGCGGTAGTCCCGTCCGCCATCCGCACGACGAGGAAGCCGCCGCCGCCGATGTTGCCCGCCTCGGGGTTCACCACCGCCAGCGCGAAGTGCACGGCGACCGCCGCATCCACCGCGTTGCCGTTGCGGCGCAGGATCTCGCTCCCCACCTCGCTGGCCACGCGGTCGGTGGTCACCACCATCCCGCGCGCGGCGACGGTGGGGGTGATGGTGCCGCGCTGCATCTCCCACTGCGCGGGAAAGCGCACCGTGGTGTCGGGCGGCGCGGCGGCGGCGCGCGTGCCGGCGGAGCGGGGCGTTCCGGCCGCCAGCAGGAGCGGAATCAGCGGGAGCAGCGCGCGGCGAAGGAGCATCGGTGCGGTCGCGGTCAGGCGGTGAGTCGCGTCTCGTCGGGATGATGGGATAGTGCAGTCCCGCGCCGCTCGTGGCAACCAGTCCCGCTCATTCATCGAAGGAAAAACTGCAATGCTCTCACGGAGGAACGGAGGAACGGAAACAACGGAGGAGCAGCGGGGCGGAGAGCGGTTTTCCGCAGTTTCCGTTTCTCCGTTCCTCTGTGAGACCCAAAAGCGATCTCGACATACGCAGAGAGGCCCGTGATTCGCGCCCGGGCGTCATCTCCCTCGATCTTTCTTTGTCTCGTCGTCACGTCCCGCAGCGGCGGATGGTGGTGTGCGCGTTGACGTTGATGGTGAAGCGCCGCACCACCAGCGACCCGAACACCCCCACGCCGTCGCCCACCACCGTCGAGATGCGGATCAGCCCCGAGGGATTGAAGTTGCCGCCGCGCACGCTGTTCACCCAGTTGCGGTCCGCCGCGGCCACCACCAGGAGCATGGTGACGCCCTCGGGAAAGCCGTTCTCGATCGCCTTCAGCAGGTCCACGTCGTAGTTGAAGCGCTCGAACACGCCGAACTCCTTGGGCAGCAGGATGGTGGTGTCGCTCTCGGACACCGCCAGCCCGCGCAGCTCGAACGGGTCGGGCGCGGGCACGCCCAGCGCGTGCGGAAGCCCGTTGATGCTGAGGTCGGCCACGTAGCTGGCCGCGCCGTCCGCCTGCCGCCACAGCAGCGTGAACCCGGTGCCCGGCGCCAGCGAGCACCCGCGCAGCCCGTTCCCCAGGTTGCCGTTGATGGACGGCACCACCAGCGGCCCCGGCACGTGCGTCCGCCCCCGGATCGTCCGCCCGTCCGCGGTCTCCACCAGCAGGTCGTAGGTGGACCCCGGCAGCACCCACCCCGCGTCGGTGTTGGGCGAGACGTAGCACGAACCCTGGAACTGCAGCGAGTCGGACTCCTGGTACGCCTTGTCGATGCGGTAGCAGCCGGTGGACTCGAGCAGGGTGTGCACGCGGCCGTCGTCGCCGGTCACGGTCACGCGCGCGCCGGGGACGCCTCCGCTGAAGCGGCCCTGCAGCGCGCGGTGGAGGAGCACCTGCTGCAGCGGCTCGTCGCTGCGCAGGACCGATTCCACCACCACCAGGTCCTCCCCCGGCTCGGTGGCCACCTCGGCCAGGTCGCACCCCGCCGCCATCCCCGCCGCGAGGGCGGCGAGCGCCGCCCGTGTGCTCCACTTCATCCGTTCATCGCCCGGAAAGTTGTACGCGGTGCTGCCGCAAACGCATCGGATGCACTAGATTAGCCGATCGCGGCGGTTCGCGCCCGCCGCGCCTGTTCCCTCCACCGCTTTCCGCAGGGCCCCAGCATGGACATCACCGCCATCCCCGCCCCGCAGTACGGACAGTCCTGACCGATCGGGCGCTGCTCGCTCATGGGCTCACTTTCACTATGTCGAACTAATACACCACGAAGTTTCAATAAACAACAAAAATCTCCACAAGCCCTGCGCCTGCACGCAGCGCGCCCTGCGATGTCATCACAGCTGCCCCGATGAATCCCCTGGAACCAGCAACAACGCCAATGCGTCCACATTGGTTCTTGTATGTGC
>Ga0207706_10001376_pt1 | contig 24312 bp, 24 predicted proteins | sample KBSC53metaG_FD_184318 | JGI IMG/M metagenome (GOLD analysis project Ga0207706, IMG submission 184318) | Corn rhizosphere microbial communities from Kellogg Biological Station, Michigan, USA - KBS C5-3 metaG (SPAdes) (version 2) | ecosystem: Host-associated > Plants > Roots > Rhizosphere > Soil ... | reverse complement strand
GCCAGCCACGAGCAGTTCAGCCCGGCCGACCTCGTGCGCTACGTCCAGCTGGCGGAGCGGGCCGGGTTCCAGAGCGGGATGTGCTCGGACCACTACTTTCCGTGGAGCGAGGCCGAGGGAGAGAGCGGGTTCGCGTGGAGCTGGCTGGGCGCGGCGCTGCAGGCCACCCGGCTGCCGTTCGGCGTGGTGACGGTGCCGGGCGGGTTCCGCTACCACCCCGCGATTCTGGCGCAGGCGGCGGCCACGCTGAACGTGATGTTCCCCGGGCGCTTCTGGATGGCGTGCGGGAGCGGCGAGCGGCTGAACGAGCACGTGGCCAGCGACCGCTGGCCCGCCAAGTCCGAGCGCCACGCGCGTCTACGCGTGGCGATCGACATCATGCGCGCGCTGTGGGCGGGCGAGACGGTGACCCACCGCGGCCTGATCGCCGTGGACGAGGCCAAGCTCTACACGCTGCCAGGACCAGCCGCCGAAGGTGATCGGCGCGGCGCTGAGCCCCGAGACGGCCGAGTGGTGCGGCGGCTGGGCCGACGGGCTGATCACCGTGGTGGGCGAAAAGGAGGGGATGCAGCGGATCATCGACGCCTTCCGCAGAAGCGGGGCGGAGGGGAAGCCGCTGTACCTGCAGGCCCAGCTCTCGTTCGGGAAGACGGACGAGATCGCGCTGGAGGCGGCGTGGAAGCAGTGGCGCGCCGCGATGTTCCCAAGCTCCGTGCTGGCCGAGTTGAAGCTGCCGGCGATGTTCGACGCGGCGGCCGAGCACACCACGCGCGACGACGTGAAGGCGAAGATGCGCTTCTCCGCCGACCCCGAACGGCACCTGGAGTGGCTGCTGGGCGACCTGGAGCTGGGCTGGGCCGAGATCAACCTGCACTGCGTGAACCGCGCCGAGCAGGAGCGCTTCATCGAGGTGTTCGGCGAGCGCGTGCTGCCGGAGCTGGCGAAGGCGGGCTGAACCACGAGCCTTGCGGGATCAGAGGAACGGCGGCGGCACGTCCTGGCCGATGATCCCCGCCGCGCGGCCGCGGGCGAAGAGCTCGTGGATGGCGCGCTCGCCCTCGTCGCCCAGGTCGATCGAGAAGCGGTTGACGTACAGGTCGATGTGCTGCTGCGTGACCGCGTCGTCCAGCTCCTGTGCGTGGGCGCGGACGTAGGCGCGCGAGGCGGACGGATCGGCGAAGGCGTGCTCCACCGAGCGGCGCAGCGCCTGGTCGATCGCGCGGATCGTCTCATCCCCCAGCTCCCGGCGCGCCAGGATGCCGCCGAGCGGAATCGGCAGCCCCGTCGTCTCCTCCCACCACTCGCCCAGGTCCACCACCTTCACCAGCCCGTGCCGTGGATAGGTGAAGCGCGACTCGTGGATGATCAGCCCCGCGTCCACCTCGCCTCGTTCGACCGCCGGCATGATGTCGCTGTAGACCATCTCGATCCCCGGTGCGGCGCTCGGCGCGTACAGCCGCAGCAGCAGGTTGGCCGTGGTGTTGCGCCCGGGGATGGCGATGCGTTTCCCCGCGAGATCGCCCTGGCCGAACGCCTCGCGCGCGACCACCAGCGGCCCGCAGCCGCGGCCCAGCGCGCCGCCGCTGCGCAGCAGCACGTAATCGCGCACCAGGTGCGGGATGGCGCCGTAGCTCACCTTGCTCACGTCCAGCGCGCCCTCGGCGGCGAGACGGTTGAGCGTCTCCACGTCTTCCAGCCGCTCCCGGAACGCCAGCCCCGGCGCCCGCACGATCCCCTTCACCAGCGCGTGGAAGATGAAGGTGTCGTTGGGGCACGGCGAATAGCCCAGCGACAGGGTGCGGACGGGGGATTCGGTTGCGATGGTCATCTTCCTTCGTCTGATCTCTCCATGGCGGCCAAGCCGGGAATGCACCGGCGCTGAACCCGGGTCACACCGGCGGCTGAAGCCGCGGCGCCGCGGCTACAACTACAGAAAGCCTCGCAAACCGCGCGAGGCTGCGGCATCCGTGCGGCAGACCAGCCCATCGAAGCGTGTGGATGCTTGGCGCGCAGTCCGCGAAGGCGGACTTCCCGACGGTTCAGCGGCGGGTTTCAACCCGCCGTGTACGCGAAGCCTCGCAAACCGCGCGAGGCTTCAACTACAAACGGCAACGGGGTTGGTTCCGAGCACCGTCATCCCGGCTGCACCCGTGCCGGTAGTCCGCGAAGGTGGACTTCGTGTGGTCGTCGCAGGGAATTCATTCGCCCTGAGCAACCCAATTCACCGAAGCTCACCGGAACACCATCTCCCGCGCGGCGACCAGGGCGCGGACGGCGCGCTGCGCGGCGGCGGCGGCGTCCTGCAGGCGCCAGCGGGAAAGGTCGCGGTCTTCCACCAGGTTGCTCACGCCGCGCACCTCCAGGAACGGACAGGCGTAGATCGCCGCCACGTGGGCCAGCGCGGCACCCTCCATCCCCTCCACGATCCCGCCGGAGCGCGCGGCCACCTGGGCTCCGCGCGCCGCCGTGCCCGAGCACGCGCTGACGGTGACGAACGGGCCCACGCGCACGTGCACCCCCGCGGCGGTGAGCGCGTCGGCGGCGCGCCGCACCTGCGCGGCGTCGAGGCGGATCTCGTTGTACACCGGGCGGCCGTCCTGCTCCAGCAGGGGGATACCGATCCCCTCGGCCGACATCCATCCGTCCGGCGTCTCCACCCCCTCGTCGCCGTAGACGGCGCTCGAGGCCAGCGCCACGTCGCCCACCTGCAGCCCCGATCCGTCGTACGCCCCCGCCACGCCGAAGCCGATGATCCCGCGGACCTCGCGGCGCTCCAGCAGCGCGGTCAGGCCGTGGGCGGCGTTGGTCTTCCCCATCCCCGCGGCGAACACGATCACCGGCGCGCCGTCCAGCACGCCGAAGTGCGCCGATTTGCGCCCGATCTCCATCTCCAGCCGCGAGACGAGCGACTCGCGCAGCTGGCGCGACTCCAGCGGCACCGAGCAGATCAGGGCGAGCGGTGCGGACACGGGGGGCTGATTGGAGGCGGGGTGGGTTGCCGGGACCAGCGTCGGGACGGAATTTACGTCCGCGCGGCCACCGGGCAACGCTGGTGGGAACCCGAGCGTCCGCGGCATCCGCAATCCCCACCTGACTTGCGATATTGATGATCCACGGCAGCACATCCGCCCGCGAACCGTCCGGCGAGCCCGCGTGCATCACCGTCGGCCAGGGCGTGCCGCGCGAACGGTGGCGGGGCGAATGAATTCGCCGCCACTACACGAAGCCCGCCTTCGCGGACTACAGGCGATCACCCGGCCGAGAGATTCGCGCGCGGAAACCGGCTCGCGGCGGGTGTCGCGGTTCGCCGCCCTGGGCCTGCTTCTGCTGGCAGCCTGCACGCCCCCACCGCCCGCGCCGCCGCCGCTTCCGCCTCCGCCCCCGGCGCCCGCCGGTCCGCCGCCGTTCACCGCCGCGGAGGTGTGGAGCGCCGAGCCGGGGCTGGTGCTGCGCGGCGACTCGGGGTCGGTCACGCTGCCGTGGGCGTTCATGCGCATGGCGGTGCTGCGGGTGGACAGCACCGGGCTGCTGGTGCGGTGCATGGCGTGCCGCGGCTTTCCGGCGGGGCGCGTGGAGCGCTCGCGCGTGGTCTACGAGGCGCGCACCCCGCTGGAGGCGCGGCAGCTGGGCCTTTCGGACTTCGCGCTGGCCGTGCGCGAGGCGGCCAGGCGCAAGGACATCGAGGCGCTCAGGCGAGTGATGGCGCGCGACTTCATCTCGGACCTGGAGGGGCCCGAGGGATCGGGCGAGGCGGTGGCCGGGTGGCAGGGGCCCCGGGCCAGCGACCTGGAGCGCCTGCCGGGGCTGCTGGACCGCGGCATCGTGAGCACCGGCGGGGGCGGCGTGTGGGCCGCGCCCCCGGAGTTCGCCAACCAGCGCGGCTACGCCGACCTGCGCGCCGGCTTCCGCCGCGGCCGGGACGGGTGGGAGTTCAGCTTCCTGGTGCGCTCCGGGCTCCCCGCCGGGCCTCTGCGCGGGTTGGCGCCGCCGCCGCCCCGGCCGTGAAAGGAGGAGCTTCACAAGGGCCGCGCAGACGGATGGTAAAAGGTCTGGTTCGGCTTGGCTCATGGGCTGGGTGGTTCCAAGCGTCTGCATGGTACATGTTCAACTGGTCGGGCAGAATCGGAGGTTTTCATGGGGAAGAAGCGCGCTCGCAGGGTTAACCCGCCTCCTCGTGCGCAGGTGAAGGCGCACAAACTTCCATGGAAGGATTTCGGTCTGCTGCTGGTTGGCACCGCGCTGGGCGTGATTGGCACCTTCGCGACACAAGCCGCTTGGGAGTATTATCGGTTACCTGTCATTACCGTGTCGTATACGGGCTACGAGATCTCGGAACAGGCATTCCAGAGGCGCGATTCCAGCGTTTTCGTCGCGGAATATTACGACCTTGTTCGCCGGTGCCGTATAGAAACGATGGAAGGCAGTATTCCATCCATTGCCGGCTTCTTTGCTCCTGAACAGCACTCGATCAATTTCGCCGTAATGGCGAAGAACATCGGCCGTGCGACGGCGAATCACGTACGGCTTGTAGTCGTGTTGGATTCGGTTGGACCTGTATCGGTCTCGGGTACTCCGACCGTTGAGTTTGTTTATCATCAGAACCGCGAGGTACAGGGTGTCATGCAGCACATCATCGACATCGACCACCTGCCATCTGGCGTAACTTCGGTAATCACGCTGAGGTCCATAGTCGACTCTGCCGGAAGCGAGCAACTCCGGAAGCGCGGCTTTCACGGCCAACCCCCCTACGCGGTCTCGGATGAAACCGGCAAGGTTGCCGAGGCAAAACAGGTGGATGCGTTCGACGTGATCACAGCAGAACAACAGATCCGGGGGGACGGGATCTTCCTCAGGACAAACCCATATTTCACCGGTAGGACCGCGGGGAGGTATCAAACGGTGTTCCGGGTCACAGAGTTGCAAGGCAGGGAACCACTGAGCCGCACGGGTACGTGCGGCTACTCTGGACCGGCGCGGGGCACCGCGGGGACTGCTGTGTTCCCGACGGGGACGGACTCTGTCTTCGTCCTTGCGAGTGGAACGGGAAAAGGCGCCGAGGTCGATTCCCTCGACGCCTCCAGTGCGGGTCCGCCCGCTCCTACCGGTGGACGCCCTCGCCGGTGAGCACGGCCGTGGCGTAGCCGTTGTCGGGGTCGCCGCCGCGCTTCAGCACGCGGTCCACGATCCCCGGGCCGCGGTTGTAGGCGGTGAGCGCCAGCGCCTTGTCGCCGTCGTAGTGGTCCAGCAGCTCGCGCAGGAACTTGAAGCCGATGCTCAGGTTGATCTGCGGGTCGCGCAGGTCGGCGATCGTCGTCCCCTTGCGCATCCCGCGGGCGGTGCTGGGCATCAGCTGCGTGAGGCCGATGGCGCCCACGTGGCTGGTGGCGCTGATCTTGAACTCGCTTTCGGTGCGCACCAGGCCGAAGGCCACGTCGGGGTCGATGTTCTCCTGCAGCGCCAGGTCGTAGATGCTCTCGGCCAGCTCGCGGGTGAGCCCCAGTTCCGAGTAGCGCTCCATCTTGTCCTGGATCACCGTCTCGCGCGCCGTGGACCTGGTCGTGGCCACCTCGTTGCTGGCCGCGCGCCACGCCGCCCCCACCGCCTGGTCGTTGATCGGCACCACGTGGGGCATGATCCCCACCTGCTGCTCGTGCCTGGGCTCCACGCGCATCTGGCTGTAGCGCGCGATGGCCAGCGGCGCGGCGGTGCCGGCCACGGCCAGCCCCATCATCCCGTGGCGCAGCGGGTGGTTGCGCAGCCGGTCGAACGCCGAGCCGCGGCGGCGGCCCGACGACTGGTTCAGCCGGATCCCCTCGTTCACCCGGTGGTCGCCGGCGCCGTCATAGGCGCGGCGGTAGCGCTGCGCGGCCGGCGGCAGCGCGCCGTGGTGGCCGTCGGGCGCGGGGAACCGGCGCACGGGGCGGCCGGTGGGGTGGCGGGGCATCTGGTCTCCTCGTTCCCAGGGGGGTGGTGGACGTCTACGGGTGGGCTGCATTTCCGTCCTCCTCTGGGTGCCAAGTCGCCAAATCACAATGATTTAGGCCCTTCTGTCAGGTCCCCCTCACGCTGCACTTTGCGTGCCGCCGGATGCAAACATCCGTTGCAGGGGAGACCGGCGGCCCCGGGGGCGGCGAGCGTTGCCGAAACGGTGGCGTCGCTGCATCTTACAGGTGTCCGCTCCGGTGTGTTGCACCCGCGGGCCGGCCGGTCGCCGGTCTGCGGCCGTTTCCCCGATCCGCACGGCGATGAGGTACCTCAACCCGCTGCTGTTCGTGCTGCTGGTGGTGATCGGCGTCAAGCTGACCGACTCGGCGTACAAGTGGCTGCGGTACGGCCCTGAGCGCGAGCAGGTCAGGCGGATGCGCGCCGAGCTGGTGGAGGCAGGCGCGGGGATCGTGCGCACGCGCCAGGCGTCGGACAGCATGCGCGCCCTGTTGCGCGGCGAGGACGAGGCGCTGGAGCGCGAGCAGCGGGCGCTGCGGCGGTACGACGACTTCGCCCACGACGGCGCCCTTCCCACCGGCCTGTACGAGCGCTACCGGGCCGAGCTGACCCGCTACAACGACCACGTGGCCGCGCGCAACGCGCGCCTGTCACAGTGGCAGGAGGTGCTGGCCCGCAACCACGCCGTGGTGGCCCGCTACAACCTGCTCAGCGACAGCATCCGCGACCTGGCCACGCGCATGGGCGACCCGTACTACGAGGTCCCCACCCCCGCCGAGTCGGCCATCGAGCGCGGCGTGATCAAGCCTGAGCAGCCCACCGCTCCCTGATCGGTTCCCCGGCATCCGTCGGGCCGGCTGAAGCCGCGGCGCCGCGGCAACAACGGCCCCAAGTCCGCCTTCGCGGACTCGCCCGCGGGCATCGGTGCGATCTCCACGTTCCCCTGGCGGCGCCCAACACGGCGGGTTGAAACCCGCCGCTGGAACTTCGGGAAGTCCGCCTTCGCGGACTGCGCGTCGTCTCCGCCTCCGCCACACCACTGCCGCGGCGTGCGGCTCCGCTCGCAGGCCGCGGGCGGGGGCCTGCCGCCGGAGCGCACCGAAGCCTCTCCCGCGTCACCCCTTCTCCTGCAGTTCGGGAGAAGGGGCCGGGGGATGAGGGCCGCCGTTGACGCGCCGGGCGTCTCCCGCCCATCTTCACCCATCCCGCCCACCGTTTCGACCCCTCGCACACCCCTCCCGGAGGCCCGGATGAAGCCGTCCGCCGTTCGCTCGCTCGTCCCTCTCGCCGTCGCGCTGGCCCCCATGGCCCTGGCGGCGCAGCAGTGGGACGCCGCGGTGCAGAGCGCCGCCAGCCGCATCGCACCCCGGATGGTGGAGGTCCGCCACGACATCCACCAGCACCCCGAGCTCTCCAACCGTGAGTTCCGCACGGCGCACCTGGTGGCCGCGCACCTGCGCTCGCTGGGGATGGAGGTGGATACCGGCGTCGCGCACACCGGCGTGGTGGCCGTGCTGCGCGGCGGCCGCCCAGGCCCGGTGGTCGCCGTCCGGGCGGACATGGACGCGCTGCCGGTGAAGGAGGACACGCCCTATCCGTGGAAGAGCACGGCGACGGGCGAGTACATCGGCAAGACGGTGGACGTGAGCCACGCCTGCGGGCACGACGTGCACACCGCCGTGCAGATGGGCGTGGCGAGCGTGCTGGCGGGGATGAAGGAGCGCATCCCCGGCACCGTGGTCTTCCTCTTCCAGCCGGCCGAGGAGGGCGCGCCCCCGGGCGAGGAGGGCGGGGCCAGGCTGATGCTGCAGGAGGGGGTGTTCGAGAAGTATCACCCCACCGCGGTGTTCGGGCTGCACACCTTCGCGCAGATGCAGACGGGGAACGTCGGCTACACCAGCGGGCCGGCGATGGCCGCGTCGGACCGCTTCACCATCACCATCCACGGCCGGCAGGCGCACGGCGCGTCGCCGCAGCTGTCGATCGACCCGGTGGTGATGGCGGCGCAGGCGATCCTGTCGCTGCAGACCATCCGCTCGCGCAACCTGTCGCCGTTCGAGCCCAGCGTGCTCACCGTCGGCCTCGTCCGCGGCGGCGAGCGCTTCAACATCATCCCCGCGGACGTGACCATGATGGGCACGGTGCGCACCTTCGACCCCGCCGTGCAGGACCAGGTGGAGCGCCGCATGCGCGACATCCTGGACGGCGTCACGAAAGCCGGCGGCGGCACCTACGACATGGAGTACCAGCGCACCACGCCGGTCACGGTGAACAACCGCGACCTGGCCAACCGCATGCGGCCCACCATGGTGCGGCTGATGGGCGAGCGGAACGTGCTCGACATCCCGCCCACCACCGGCGCCGAGGACTTCGCCTACTTCTCCAACGCGGTCCCCGGCTTCTTCTACCGCCTGGGCACGGTGAAGCCCGGCACCACCTCGGGCGACCACCACACCCCCACCTTCCAGGCCGACGACGACGCGATCCCCATCGGCATCCGCATGATGAGCACCCTGCTGCTGGACTACCTGAGCAGCGGGGGGATGCGCACGGCGGCGCGGTAAGGTCGTCCGCGCGGTCGAAGGGGCGGATGAAGAATTCGCTGCGACAACGAAACGGAGTCCCGCCTGCGCGGACTACCGGGTTCGGCGCGGACGGGGTGACGGCGCGCGGAGGAGAGCCCGCCTCACGGTGAGATCGATGCGGCGCGGCCCCGCGGACGTTCGTCCGCGGGGCCGCTGCCGTCTCGATCGATCGGTCGAACTGCTCGTTACGCGGCGCCGGCGAGCGCGGGCTCCCGCTCCGCTGTCTCGGCGGACACCGGGGCGGTACGGACGACGAGGCCGGCGGCGAGCAGGGCGTCGAGCCGATCGTCGGGGATGGGCTCTCCGCGCTGGAGGGCGTGCAGCGCGTGGCCGGTGGGGAGGTCGAGCGGGGTCACGCGGCGGCCCTCGCGGGCGTCGAGGAGGAGGTAGAACTCGCCGGTGGGGACGTCTGCCCAGGGGAGCGGCTCCTTGCGGGCGACGCGCTGCAGGAGCACGGCCGGGTCGTGGCCGAAGGCGGCCACGCGCACCAGCGGGTGCGGCGCGAGCGGGCCTGCCGGGAAGCGCTCCGCGTCATCGGCCACGCGGGCCAGGGTGCGCTTGCGCGGCATCATCCCCAGCTCGTACTGCGCCAGCTCCCACCCCACGACGTCGGGAAGGAAGGGGGATTCGATGCGTCCCTCGCCCACTTCGTCCAGCAGCCACGCGCAGAAGCGGCGGATCTCGCGGCGGGTGGTGAAGTCGGGGACCGGGAAGCGGGTCCAGAAGCGGTCCATGACGGCGCGCAGCTCCTTCCCCAGCAGGTGCACCGTGCCGGGAAGGAGGGTGAGGATGGTGGAGCTGCGGTTGGAGCGGTGCAGCGTGCAGTTCACCGCCATCCCCGGCTGCGCCGCGGCGGCGGCCACGCGGCGGTGCTCCAGCGGCGTCAGCTCGTAGCCGGCCAGCGCCGCCTCGTCACCCCCGCGGACGCGGCGGCACAGCGCGGGGCTGGCGGCCAGGCCGGCCATGGCGCGCTGGAAGCCGAGCAGCGACATCTCAGGCGCCCCGGCGGTTGCGGTTCCAGGCGGCGCGGGCGCGCTCCAGCTCGCGCAGCACCCCGTCGGCACCCATGTGCGGATACCAGCTCTCGTCGAACTCGAAGGTGACGGCGCACAGGTTGGGGCACCCGGCGATCACCTCGTCCAGCAGCTCCCACACGCGGCCGGCCACGGGGCCGGCGTGCGAGTCGGTGTACAGCCCCGCCAGCTCGCTGCCGCCGGCGATGTGCAGTTCCACCACGCGCGTCAGGTCGAGCGCGAAGATGAAGGCGCGCGGGTCGAAGCCGTGGTTGGTGGCGTTCACCACCACGTTGTGCACGTCCAGCAGGAGCCCGCACCCGGTGCGCCGCGTGAGCTCGTTCAGGAACTCGGGCTCGGTCATCTCCTGCTCGGGAAGGTCCACGTAGTAGACGTTGTTCTCCAGCAGGAATGGGGCGGGGATGCGCTCCTGCACGTACTCCACGCGCTCGGCCAGCAGCTCCAGCACCTCGCGGTCGTAGGGCACGGCCAGCGGCAGCCCGGCGCTGAGCGGCGTGTGCGCGTCCACCCCCGGCATGCGGATGAACGACAGGTGGTCGCTGTGCCAGGGCATCCGGTAGCGCTCGCGCCAGCGCGCCACCTGCTCCACGTGCCCCTCGTCGAACCACTCGGCGCTCCCGATGCTGAGCCCCACGCTGTGGCCGACGATCGGCATGCGGGTGGACACCTCGTCCAGCAGCTCCACCAGCCCCTCCAGCTCTTCGTAGCGCTCGGCCGCGGCCTCCCCCTCGTCGCTCCAGAAGCGGTCGGGGATGATGGCCAGGTAGTCGAGCGCGTCCGCGTGGTCGCGCACGAAGGCGCCCAGCGACGGGTTGAAGAGCACACCCACGCCCAGTTTGGGGAGGGCGGACAGGCGGTCGGCGGCGGCGGGCGTGGCCAGGTGCTGCACGGTCATGGTGGCGCGGGGTGCGGGTCCGGCGCGCGCGGGGCGCGATGCCGAGGCTTGTGATCCCCGGACGAGCCGAGTGGCCCGCCCGGGGCGGTACGGTCTCCGGGATTACATCTCCACGGAGATCACGTCGGCCTGCGGCTCGGTGGGGAACGGCGTCCCCGAGCAGCAGGCCTGGCAGCCGGTGGGGTCCCACGGGTATTTCGGCTGGGTCGGATCGGGCTGGATGGTCATGGTGCGCTCCATGGATGGGGGTTTGCCGGAGGAGAAGACCGCGCGGCGGTCCGGGCCGCCGCCGGGCGGGTTGCGCGGGAAAGGGTCCGCGCGGGCGCGATGGATTCGGAATGGAAGACTGCGCCGGCGAGCACCGCGAGGTGTGGATCCAAGGATAACCCGGGCGCACGAGGGCCGTCAACTAACAAAAAGCAGGAAAAGTATGGGTTCGCCGAGCCTCGGCTCGACCTCCACCGAGCGAGGCGGACCCTCAAAATCAGCTATCGCATGCAGTTGCAATAGAATAGAGCTATGGTTCTACTGCTGGAATGGTCCCGTGGGGGCGGCGACCGCCTGAAATCAGCCGTCACGCTCTGCGGCGCATTGGGGGCTGACCGTGAGAATCCGCTCGCGTCCGCCGCCGCCCGTTTCGCGCGGCTGGTCCGTTCATCCGCGCCGCAAGCGGCAGCGTTGATCGATCGATTCAAACGCTTCCGCCGGGCCGCGCGTCCAATCCCGCGAGTACCCGAGCCGCCGGCTACGGATGCGCCGGCGCACCTACCCTCCTCGCGGAGTGACGAGTCCCCATGAACCGCATGACGAGCGCTGCCCTGGCGGCGGCGATGACGGCCGCGGCGGCAGGTTCCGCCGCCGCGCAGCAGGACTTCCACTGGAGCGGCCGCCTGGCCGCCGGCCAGACCATCGAGATCCGCAACATCAAGGGCGAGATCCACGCGGAACCCGCCGGCGGCGGCGAGGTGACGGTGACGGCGCGCCGTACCGGCGGCCGCGCCGACCGCGTGCGGGTGGAGATGGTGCGCCGCGGCAACGGCGTGGTGATCTGCGCGCTCTACCCCACGCGCGACGACGACGACGATGACGGCGGCCGCGGATGGAACCACCGCGACAGCGACGGCGACGAGCCGCGTGACGCCTGCAACTCGGGGCGCGGGATGAACGTGCGCGACAGCGACGCCGGCGTGGACTTCGAGGTGCACGTGCCGGCGGGGGTCCGGCTCTCGGCGCGCAGCGTGAGCGGCGACGTGGAGGCCAACGACCTGCGCGGCCCCGTGGACGCCGCCAGCGTGAGCGGCGACGTGCACGTGAGCAGCAGCGCCGAGGTGCGCGCCAACTCGGTGAGTGGCGACGTGTACGCGGCGCTGGGGCGGATCCCGTCCAACGGCCTGAGCTTCCACTCGGTGAGCGGCGACGTGACGCTGGAACTGCCCTCGGGCACCGACGCCGACTTCAGCGCCCGCACCCTCTCGGGCGAGATCGACAGCGACTTCCCGCTCACCATCGAGGGACGCGGCGGCCGCGGTGACGACGACGACCGGGGCGGCTGGCCGCGGGTGCGGGTGCGCGTGGGCCACGACATGCGCGCCCGCCTGTGCCGCGGCGGCCCCGAACTGAGCGTGACCACCGTCAGTGGCGACATCACCCTGCGCCGCGCGCGGTAGGCCGATCAGCGGTTCCGGTCTACGGAAAAGAGCGGGGGAGGCGGAGTGATTCGCCTCCCCCACTGCATTTGCGCAATTCTCGATGCAGTCTCACCGCGACCGAAATCCGTACCGGGCACCCTCATTTCGGCTGCGCCACATCCTGTAGTCCGCGCAGGCGGACTGCGTGTGGTGGTTGCGGCGAAATCATTCGCCCGCAGAGGTTGGACGACTCGAGTGCCGCCGCCGGAACACTCCTTGTATCGGAGTGTCCGCATGGCGACGATGACGGCGGCGAAGAAATCCTCCAGGAAGAAGACGTCGGAGCGGTGGTGGCTGCGGCGGGGCGACCCCGAGCAGGGGTTCGCCTACCTGCGCGCGGACGGCAAGCCGCTGCGGCTGGCGCCGGCGCTGGAGCGCATCCGCAAGCTCGCCGTCCCGCCGGCGTGGACCGGCGTGCACATCGCCGCGGACCCGGATGCCAAGGTGCAGGCGTGGGGCTACGACGCCGCCGGCCGCAAGCAGTACCGCTATCATCCCGACGCGGTGGCGAAGGGCGCCAGGCGCAAGTACCGCCGTCTGCTGCAGTACGCGCACGACCTGCCGCGCCTGCGCGAGGCCACCGAGGCGCACCTCAAACATCCCGGCGTGGGCCGCGAGCGCGTGCTGGCGCTGATCGTACGGCTGATGCAGCGCGGCTTCTTCCGCATCGGCAGCGAAAAGTACGCGGTGCGGAACAAGACCTTCGGCATCGCCACGCTGCGCAAGAAGAACCTGCGCGTGGACGGCACCGACCTGCACTTCCGCTACGTGGGGAAGAAGTCGATCGACAACCACCACGTGGTGGCCGACACGCCGCTGGTGGAGGTGATCCGCGAGGTGATGAGGCTGCCGGGGCAGCGCCTGTTCCAGTACGTGGACGAGGAGGGGAAGGTGCGCCCCGTCACCGCGCCGGACGTCAACCGATACCTCAAGGAGATCGTGGGGGAGCGGTACACCAGCAAGGACATCCGCACCTGGGGCGGCACCGTGCGCGCCGCCACCATCCTGGCCGACCTGGGCCCCGCGAAGAGCGAGCGCGAGGCGCGGAAGAACGTGGTCCTGGTCTGCAAGCTGGTCTCGACGGAACTCGGCAACACCCCCGCCGTCTGCCGCAGCGCCTACATCCACCCCGCCGTCTTCGGCCGCTACCTGCAGGGCAGGACCATCGCCCCCCTCATGCGCGAGGCGCCGCGTCCGGACGACGAGAACCCGGGCCGCTTTTATCCGGAGGAGGCGGCGCTGATGCGGTTTTTGGAGAAGTGGGGTTAGGGGCATCTGCTCATTCCAGATCCAGATCCGAAAATACAGTAGTTGCATCTACGCTGCTAAAGGCGTGACCCATCAGCTGAGCCTGTATAGCAACTGAATTTCCGGATGATCCGGAATCATACCGAATCCGGAAAATTCAGTGGTCGTACCGGCTCTGCAGATGGGGAGAGCTTTCTAGGGGTGTCAGGATCCAATCACTGTATTTGCGGATGCTGTATAAGACGGGCTCTGGCGCGCCGCCGGGCAATTGACCTGGTCCGATTCGATCGCCAACGAAATCGGGGTGCACGGCCGACGCCGCGCACCCCGTCTGGTTCATATCCCCGGCGAGCGCCGGACGATCAATCCCCCGCGCCGGCCGCGGCTCCCGCGCCCATCGGCGCCGCTTCGGCTTCGTCCGCGGTCTCCGCCTCGTCCGGCACCGCCACGTCGTACAGGAAGTACATGTCGCCGGCGCCGGCGGCGCGCAGCAGCACGTGCGACACGTTGAAGACGGGGACGCCGCCCGGCGTCTTCCCCTGGAAGGTGCCGTGGTGCGCGTGGCCGTGGAACACCACCGCGGCCTTGAAGCGGTCGATCGGCTCCACCAGGCGGTCGTTGCCCAGGAAGGGGAAGATCTGCTCGGGCTCGCCGATCACGGTATCGCAGATCGGCGCGTAATGCAGCAGCACCACCCGCACCGGCGTGGACAGCCGCCGCAGCGCGAACTCCAGCCGCTGCACCTCGTCCAGCGTGGTGCCCACGATCTGCTTGGTCTCGGCCTCGCCGAAGGCGGTGAGCGTGTAGCGCCCGAACCCGCCGATGAAGCCCTTCACCCCCGCGAACCCGACGCGGTCGCTCAGCTCGAAGGGCTCGCCGTCCAGCAGGTGCACGCCGCGCTCGCGCAGGATGGCGAGGCCGGTCTCGGAGTCGTGGCTCTCGTGGTCGTGGTTGCCCAGCACGGTCAGGATCGGGATGCGCACGTCGGCCAGCTCGCCGGCCACCACGCGGAACTCGGCCGGGGTGCCGCGGCGGGTCAGGTCGCCGGCCAGCAGCAGCACGTCGGCCTCGTCGTTCACCCGGGCGAAGCCCTCGCGGTAGCGCCCCACGTCTTCCTCGCCGCAGTGGAAGTCGCCCACCGCGGCCACGCGCACGATCCCCTCGCGCCGCCGGTCTTCCCTGCGCCGCCGCTGCGTTCCACCGGCCGCGCGGGCCGGTCCGCCCCCGTCCGTCATTCCTCGTCGCCCTCCTCGCGGTCCGGCTCGTCCGGGCGGCCGGGCACCGCCTCGCCCTGCGCCCGCTGCTCGTGGCTGGCCACCTCGTCCCACACCGGGCTGGCGCCCAGCGCCACGATCTGCGGGTGCGCCCGCATCCGCGCGATGTACTCCTGGCGCAGGTCGCGGAACCCCCACTCGTTCACGTCGATGGCGAACGAGAAGCGCGAGATCAGCGTGCCGCGGGTGGTGTCGTGCTCGCGGTCGCCGTCGGTGTCGACCAGGGCGTCGCGGCCGGCGCGCTCGACCAGCTCCTTCAGCACCCACTGCGGCACCTGACCGTGGTACCCGGGATAGACGTAGCGGAAGGTCTGGATCTGGGCCAGCAGCAGCGGCCAGTGCTCGCCCGTCTTGGCAACCAGGCGGTTCCAGTCCAGCTGGTGGCCGTGGGTGAGCAGCAGGTGGGCGATGTCGGCCATGTCCTGCCGGTGGCGCTCGCTGATGAACAGGCGGTGCCAGATCAGCTCCTCGGGCGGCGCCACGCGCACCGGGGTGGCGGCCAGGATGGCGGGCTTGCTGTGGCGGTACCAGTCCTCGTCGATCAGCGCCAGGCCGTTCCCCATCCCGTAGATGACGTCGATGAAGTACGGGTCGTCGAGCGCCTTGGCCAGCCAGTGCCCCTGCTCCAGCCGGGTGCGGAAGCCGGCCGCCTTGAGCACTTCCATCGCGCGCTCCACCACGCCGGGCTCGCAGAACAGGTCCAGGTCCTTGGTCTGCCGGTAGATGCCGGTGTGCTCGTAGATGGCGTAGGCGCCGGCCACCACGTACGGCACGCCCGCGGCGTTCAGCGCCGCGAGGGCGCGCTTGTAGATCTCGCGCTCGGCCTCGGGGATCCAGAACTCGCCGTGGGTGACGGACTTCCTCTCTTCGTTGGAGAGGTTCCGCATGCTGGGCAGCCGGAACGCGGCCGGCTCGGTCTCGGTCTTCGCTGTCGCCATTTCCCCGTCCTGGAACGCCCCCGTTGCAACCCTTTCGGCCCCGGCAGGAGCAAGGATCGGACCGGGGGCGGCAGAGCTGCCGCCCGCGGCGCCACCCGCGCCCGCGGCGTCGTCGCTCACGGCCGTCCGGGCCACTTGGGCGATGGACGGGCGAGAACTGGTGCGGTGCCGCAACTCCGCGCGCGAGTTGCGGCGGCTTCAGGCCCGCTTCGGAAACCGCGTCGAGATCGCGGCGGTCGCGTTCGGTGCAGATTCGGCCTCGGTCGAGTCGTTCCTGCGCAGCGAACGGGTGCGTGCCACCGTGCGCTACCTCGGCGCGCGGGACCGGAAGACCGCACGCGGAGTCAGGCGGCCTGCGCTGTACCTCGTTCGCGGCAGCCGCGTCGCGGCGGTTTTTCTCGGCGTTCCGTTCGATGACACGCAGTCGATCAGGTAGAGAGACGTGGAGTCGCGGGTGGCCGCGCTCCTGGTCGGGTCCGGTGCAGCCGGTCCTGCGGGTTCCCATCCTTCTTCATAAGGAGAGTATCAGATGAAACAGGCATCATGGAAGCTGCGCGGTGCGGTGCTTGTGGCCCTGCTTGCCGCGGGCGCACTGCTTCACCCCCGCCGCGCGCAGGCCGGCGTCTACGGCCTGTGGGTGAATCCCGATGGTGAGATCGCGTGTGGCGCTGATTGCGTGAAGGGCCAGAAGTGCTGCTCGATCGTGATCCTCCCCGGCGGCTGATTCACCCGAATTCGCGCTTCTCCTGATCCTCCGCACGTACGATCCACGACCTGCCCGGGCGATGGAGCCGCGGCCCCGAGGGCAGCGGACTCCATCGCCCGTCCTGTCCTCGGCGGAGTGGCGACCGGCCTCCGTCGAGCCCGCCCGGTGCCCCGCCGGGGTGCGCATCTTGCACCCGTCCTGCCTCCCTTCCCCCACTGGTGTTCGCGGGGGATGAGCACGGCGGAACGGCGCCGCGGGGCGCCGGCGAGAAACTCAACCCAGGGAGGCTGAGCATGGCACGCTACGGACGGGATTTCGACCGCGGCTGGGAGCGCGACGACGACGACGAAATGGGCGGCGGCGGCTTCTACGGCGGTGGCGGGGGATACGGCGGGCAGCGGCGCGGCGGCAACTGGGGCGGCGGCTACCAGGGCGGTCAGCAGTGGGGCGGCGGCGAGTACGGCGGGATGGGCTCCGACGCGCAGAACTACGGCGGCTGGAGCGGCGGCTACAACCGCGGCTACAGCGGCTATGGCAGCGGCGGCGGCAGCTACGACCAGGAGTGGACCCGCGGCTACGGCAGCGGCGCCGGCCACACCGGCGGCGTCAACTACGGCCACGAGGGCCGGCTCACCCGCGGCTACGGCGGCGAATACCTGAGCGGCGGCGGCTTCGGCTACCAGACCGGCGGCGGGATGCGCGACTACGGCAACGCGGGCTCCGGCGGCGGCTACGGTGGCGGCACCGGCCGCGGCGGCAGCGACTGGGAGACCGGCGGCGGCATGGGCGCCGACTGGGGCGCGCGCGACACCGGGCCGGGCCTGGGCAGCACCGGCCGCGGCGGCGGGATGCCGGGGGGGATGTCCGGCGCGACGGGCGACGAGACGCGGCGGCTGCGCGCGGTGGACATCATGACCGAGAACCCCGAGTGCGTGACCCCCGAGACCTCGCTGGCCGACGCAGCGGGCAAGATGCGCGACCTGAACGTGGGGATCATCCCCGTGGTGGACAGCGAGCAGGGCCGCCGGCTGAAGGGGGTGGTGACCGACCGCGACATCGCCATCCGCGCGGTGGCCGAGGGGATGGACGCCCGCAGCACGCGCGTGCAGGAGGTGATGACCACCGAGGTGGAGAGCTGCAACAAGAACGACTCGGTGGGCGACATCCTGCGCGTGATGGAGCGCGAGCAGGTGCGCCGCGTGCCGATCACCGACCGCGAGGGCCGTCTGGTGGGCATCGTGGCGCAGGCCGACGTGGTGCGTGACGTGGACAGCGAGCGCGGCGAGCACCGTGTGAACGACGCCATCGAGCGCATCTCCGAGCCCACCGGCGGGCGCGGCGGCTATCGCGGCAGCCAGGGCCGCGGCGGCTCGTACGGCGGGATGCAGGGCGGCGGCTGGGGCGGCTCCGGCGGGGGGATGCAGGGCGGCGGCTACGGCTCCCGCGGGATGCCGGGCGGCGGGATGCCCGGCGGGATGGGCCGCACCACCACGCAGCGCTCCGGCGCCGAGGGGATGGGTGCCTCCACCAACCAGGGCACGGCGGACGGCGGCACCGACTTCGGCGCCAGCTCCGGCAACGTCGGCGGGATGGGGCCGAACGAGAGCGGCGGCGGCCGGGGAGAAGGCGGCAGCACGGGCGCCTGATCGCCACGCCGGGGCGATGGATGACGAAGGGGATGCCTCCACGCGGGGGCATCCCCTTCGCACGTGTCCGTGCGGTGTGTGGGCCGATCCCGACCGCCGAATTAGACCGCTTTCCGGGATTCACCATGCAAACCCGGACGATGAAGCGTCGGACGGCAGCGCTTGCCTCGACATCACCTGCTTCTACGGCTGCTGGAACGACCCGCCCACCGAGGCCGCGACCTGCAGTTGCGGCGCCGGCACGGCCTACCCCTGCTGCCCGATGATGGAGTAGCCCCGCGGGTATGAGATCCCCCGCGGCCGGCCGGCTGCGGGGGATCTCGTTGCCGGCTGCGAGCGTCCGCGGGCGGGTCACCGCCCCAGCAGCCGCTCCACGCCGGCGTACGGGTCGCCCTTGCTGGCGCGCGCGGCGGCGGTGATGTCGGCGATGGTGCGGCGCAGGTCGCCACCGCGGCTGTCGTACACGCGCTCGAACAGGTCCAGCCGGTCGTAGTAGATGCGGCGCGAGATCAGCGTGGCGTTGTTCAGCGGCTCGCGGGTGAAGCTGGCGAAGGTGGCCACCTTGAGCCTGGGCCGCACCTCTTCGGCGAAGCGCCGCTGCGCGCGGGCGAACACGTCCTCGCGCAGCGCCAGCTTCTGCTCGCGCGTGAGGTCGGTGCGGGCGTAGAGCGACTCCAGGTCGTGGATCAGCTCGACCATGAAGAAGCCGAACACCAGGTCGTCGTCCCATTCGTCGCGGGCGCGGCGGCAGGTGGGCGCGTCGGGCCCGTCGCGGCCGCAGAACAGCTCGATCGCGCCGCGCGCGCCCACGAAGTTGGCCAGGCTCTCGTTGAACGAGATCTTTCCCGGGGCGAAGTAGGTGTTGTGCAGCAGCTCGTGGATCACCGTGTTGGCCAGGTCCACGTCGGGGTAGCGCAGCAGCGTGCTGAGCACGGGGTCGTTGAACCACCCCAGCGTGCTGAACGCCGAGGTGGGGCGCATGTAGGTGTCGAACCCCTCGGCCTCGAGCCTGGCCGCTTCGCGGCGGGCGTCTTCCTCGTGGAAGAAGCCCTTGTACGGCACGCTCCCCACGATCGGGAACCACCACAGCCTGGCCCGGAAGCGATCCTTGTACGCCGCCGAGAGCACGGTGGCCAGCGTGTCGGACTTCTTCTCGGAGAACAGCGTGTAGCTCTCGCCGGTGCGCAGCCCCAGCGAGTCGCGCGCGAAGCCCCGCGCGGTGAGCACCAGCTGCAGCTTGCGCCGCGTCTCGGGCTCGGTGCGCCGGTCCGCGATCACCTGCGTGATCGGCCGCCTGCGCCCCAGGATCTTCCCCTCTTCCCACGCCCCGCGCAGCACGTATCCCGGCGAGCACGAGGCGCAGACGGCGCCGATCGCCAGGAGCGCGAAGACGCGGGCGGCGAGGGGTCGAAACGGATGGAGACGTCGTGGAGCGGGCATCGCGGCCGAGACCCCGGGTGTTCGGTGCGTGTGATGGAACGCTGTCCTGCTCCGCCAGCGGGCGGAAGAGCCGTGCCGGAGCGTCGCGGCGGCCGGGCGACAAGTTGCGGGGCGGGGAAGAGGGAGGCCAGAGCCGCCCGCCGTGTGACGGGCGGATGAGGAGATGGTGGAAGGAGATATCCCGTCTGGTGCATCGTTCCGCCGTGCCCCAGAATGAATGAGGTTCCGGCCGAACGAACGATCCCGGTGGACGAGCCCTCCTTCCCGATGAAACGAATCCGTCACGACGCTCCCACTGAATCCGTCGACCGCCCGGCCGTTCCGTGAGCACGCCGGCCGACGCGGTGACGCACGGTTTGACGGCGCGGGCGCGGCGCCTCTCCTGGTTCACCGTGGGCTACAACGCGGTGGAGGGGGTGGCGTCGGTGCTGGCGGGCGGCGCGGCGGGGAGCGTGGCGCTGGTCGGCTTCGGGCTCGACAGCTTCGTGGAATCGCTCTCGGGGATGGTGATGATCTGGCGCTTCCGCGACGAGTCGCCGCACGGCGAGCGGCGCGAGCGCCGGGCGATCCGGCTGGTGGGGTGGACGTTCCTGGTGCTGGGCGCCTGCGTGCTGCTCGATTCCGCGCGCAAGCTGTGGATCGGCGAGAAGCCGGAAGGAACCACGCTAGGGATCGTGATCACGGTGATCTCGCTGATGGTGATGCCGGCGCTGTACGTGGCCAAGCGGCGCGTGGCCCGCGGCCTGGGCAGCCGCAGCCTGGCCGCCGATGCGCGCCAGACGCTGGCGTGCATGGGGATGTCCGTCGGCGTGCTGCTGGGCCTGCTGCTGAACCAGGTCGCCGGTTTCTGGCAGGCCGACCCGCTGGTGGGGATCGTCATCGCCCTCCTCCTCTTCCGCGAAGGCCGCGAGGCGCTGACGAAGGGCACCGTCTGCGCGTGTTGAAGGATCATCCCCTCACGGCGTCGTTGGCTCAGCCAACCACACCGATCCGGCCGCATCCGCCCTCGACCCATCTCCCCGCGCCACTTCCGCGCGCCCCCACCCCCGCAGCGAGTTGATCACCCACACGGCGGTCGCCCGCTCCAGGTCGTCGACGGTCAGCACGCGCTCGCGGAGGGTGCCCGACGCGATCAGCTCGCCGCGGAGGACGCCGGGGAGGAGGCCGGCATCCGCGCGCGGCGTCCACGGCGTGCCGTCGATCTCCAGCACCAGGTTGGCGATGCGGGTCTCGGCCAGCTCGCCGCGCTCGTTCACCAGCAGCACGTCGTCGTGCGGGCCGTCGACCGGAGCGTGGTCGTGATAAATGGCGCGGCGGGCCGTCTTGTGGCGCCAGAGCGGGTGATCGGCCGGCAGGCGGCGGCGGGCGAGGGCCAGGCGCACCGGCTCGGCCCAGCGGCGCATCGGCTCGTGGCGGATGGCGATGCGGCCGGTGGGGTGGAGCGAGATGCGGATCGTCCGCGGTTCGTCGGGCAGCTCCGCGGCGAGCGCATCCAGCCGTCCGCGCACGTCCGCGAGGTGGAGCGGATAGCCGAAGTGCGCGGCGGAGGCGGCGAGGCGGGCGAGATGGGCATCGATGCGCACGAAGCCGGCGTCCGGGCACCAGCCTGAGGTCTCGATCAGCGGCGGATCGGGGTCGCGGCGGACGAACGCGGCCTTGGACAGGCACTCGCGCCGCTCCGACTCGGCGTCCGAATCCCACGTGATCCCGCTGCCCACGCCCAGCTCCGCCTCGCCGCGGGAGTGATCGACCAGCAGCGTGCGGATCGCGACGCTGAACACCGACTCGCCGGGGGATACGAAGCCGATGGCGCCCGTGTAGACGCCGCGCGGTCCGCCTTCCTGCTCCGCGATGATCCGCGAGGTGCGCACCTTGGGCGCGCCGGTGATGGAGCCGCACGGGAAGAGCGCGCGGAAGACGTCGGCCAACCCGATGCCGGGCCGGGTCCTCGCGCGGATGGTGGACGTCATCTGGAGCACGGTGGGATAGCGCTCCACCTCGAACATCCGCTCCACGCGCACGCTGCCGGTCCGGGCGATGCGGCCCGCGTCGTTCCGCAGCAGGTCCACGATCATCAGGTTCTCGGCGCGCTCCTTGGGGCTCGCGGCCAGCTCCGCGGCGATGCGCGCGTCCTCGTCCGCGGTGGCGCCGCGCGGGCGGGTGCCCTTCATCGGCCGCAGCTCCATCTCCCCATTCGTCCAGCGGAAGAAGAGCTCGGGTGATGCGGAGACGACCGCCATCTCCCCCAGGTCGAGGTACGCGCAGTACGCCGCCCGCTGCGCCAGGCACAGCCGTCGGTAGAGCGATTCCGCCGATCCACGGAACCGGCCGCGCAGGCGGAAGGTGTGGTTGACCTGGTAGGTGTCGCCCGCCGCGATCAGCTCGCGGATCCGGCCGACGTGCGCCCCGTACTCCGCGTCGGAGAGGTCCGGACGCAGCTCGCCCAGCTCGAACGCGCCGTCATCCTCCCCCTCCTCGAGACCCTCCAGCGGCTCACCCTCGATCCGCCGCTCGAACACGGCGAACCACGCCAGCGGCAGCCGCGGGTCGCGCGGGTGCGCCGCCAGCGCCCGGTCGAACGCCGGCGCCGCCTCGTACGCCACGAACCCTGCCGCGTGCAGCCCCTCCGCCGCCGCGGACTGGACGGCGGCGAGCACGGGAAGGACGTCGCCCGGCGCGTCGGCGCGAAGGACCCCCCGCGGGCCGGAGAATCGGAACGAACGCGCCCCCCGCAGCGGGTCGAGCGAGTCGAACCGCACGAGGGGCGTGTGCCGGGCCGCGCCGGTCACCTGATTTCGAGGCAGAAGGTCATTCCGTCGCTTGCCGTGTGCCCCGGGGCGGAGCGCAGCTCGGCCCCGGTGGCCCGCCTACCAGCTTCCGCTGGCGCCGCCGCCGCCACTGCTCCCGCCGCCGAACCCGCCGAATCCGCCGGAGTCCGTCGTCGTGGTGGTGGGGGTCGTCGTCGTCGAGGTGCCGCCCGACACCTGCTCCAGCCCGGTTTCGGGAAGGGCCCGGCCGTCGGTTCCGGCCGCGGGGGTGACGGTGGTTGGGTTGCTGCCGCTCATGGGATGGCTCCTGAAAGGTCGCGTGCGCCCGGGCCGCCACGGGGTGTGGCGGCCACCCTCACCAGCTGCCGGTGGCGCCGCCGCCGCCAAAGCCGCCGCCCCCTCCGAACGTGGTGCCGGTGTCGGTGGGCTTGGTGGTGTTGGTGGGCGTGGTTTCGGTGCCGCCCGCGACCGATTCCAGGGCGTCGTCGCTCAGGGCGGCGCCCGTGTCGGGAACCTGGGTCTCGTCAGACATGTGGATGTGTGGCCTGGAGTGGATGGATGGGGGAGAGAGTTGCCGGCCGGGCGCGCTCACCAGGTGCCGCTGGCGCCGCCGCCGCCGAAGCTGCCGCCGCCCGGCTGGAACGGTGCGGGTTGGGTGGTGGTGGTAGCCCCGCCGGCCACGCCCTCGGCCGCCTGGTCGCTGAGCGGCGCGGCCGCTTCCTCGGGCTTCACGGAATCGTGCGACATCCGGTACCTCGCTGGAAAAGGGTGATGCCTCGCGCGCGGTGGCGCGTGCGCCCTCCCTCCCGGTCACGATCCATGCCCTCACCCATTCGCCTCGCAACCCGTTGCGCCCACGCGAGATCGGCCGCCGCGCCCGCCCGCGCCGGCCGGCCCGGTCCGAGCGCGGGCTCCACCACATAGAGCCCCGGCTCCAACCCCATCGAACTCCTTCGGATCATTCCCCCGCGGTGCCGTCCCCCGACGAGACCCGGACGGCACCGCCCGGCCACTCCCGGATCCATCACGGCGCGGCGCGCGAAGGTCCACGCGCCGCGCGGCCGGCTCAGTGCGACTGCGAATCGGGGGTGCCGGTCAGGCCGCGCGCCTCCAGCAGCGGCTCCACGCGCGGGTCGCGGCCGCGGAAGGCGCGGAAGAGCGCGCCGGCCTCCTGCGTGCCCCCGCGCGACAGGACCATCTCGCGGAAGCGCTGGCCGTTCTCGCGCGTCATCCCGCCGTGCTCCACGAACCAGCTGTAGGCGTCGTCGTCCAGCACCTCGCTCCACAGGTAGGCGTAGTAGCCCGCCGCGTAGCCGCCGCCCCAGATGTGCGCGAAGTAGCTGGTGCGGTAGCGCGGCGGGATCTCGGCCATCGCCACGCCGAAGCGCTGCAGCGCCTGGGTCTCGAACGCGTCCACGTCCTGCTGCGGGGCGTTGGGGGGCAGGCTGTGCCACGCCATGTCGAGCAGCGCGGCCTGCACCAGCTCGCTGGTGGCGAAGCCCTGGTTGAAGGTACGCGCGCGCTTGATCCGGTCCACCAGCGCCTGCGGCATCGGCGCGCCGGTCTGGTAGTGCCGGGCGTAGTTGGCGAACACGCTGGGCTCCAGCGCCCAGTGCTCGTTGAACTGGCTGGGGAACTCCACGAAGTCGCGCGGGACGTTGGTGCCGCTGAGCGTGGGGTACTGCACCCGGCTGAACATCCCGTGCAGCGCGTGCCCGAACTCGTGGAACATCGTGTTCACGTCGTCGAAGCTCAGCAGCGCGGGCTGGCCGGCCGCCGGCTTCTGGAAGTTGGCCACGTTGTAGACCACCGGCTTGTTCCCCATCAGCCCGCTCTGGTCCACGAAGTTGTCCATCCAGGCGCCGCCCTGCTTGTTGTCGCGCTTGAAGTAGTCGAAGTACATCAGCGCCATCGGGCTGCCGTCGGCGTCGAACACCTCGAACACCCGCACGTCGGGGTGGTAGACGGGGATGTCGGTCCGCTCCCGGAAGGTGATCCCGTACAGCCGGTTGGCGGCGAAGAAGACGCCGTCCCGAAGCACGCGGTTCAGCTCGAAGTAGGGGCGCACCTGGCTCTCGTCCAGGTCGTACTCGGCCTTGCGCACCTGCTCGGCGTAGTACTGCCAGTCCCACGGGGCCAGCCGGAAG
>Ga0207706_10001374_pt1 | contig 24317 bp, 19 predicted proteins | sample KBSC53metaG_FD_184318 | JGI IMG/M metagenome (GOLD analysis project Ga0207706, IMG submission 184318) | Corn rhizosphere microbial communities from Kellogg Biological Station, Michigan, USA - KBS C5-3 metaG (SPAdes) (version 2) | ecosystem: Host-associated > Plants > Roots > Rhizosphere > Soil ... | reverse complement strand
GCTTCGCCTACGGTTACCAGGGTGCCGGCAACCGCTACCGCTACGGCGAGGGCGGCCTCGCCGGCAAGCGCGCGCTACTGTCCGTGACGACGGGCGGCCCGGCCGCGGACTACGGGCCGCGCGGCGTCAACGGCCAGCTCGACGAGCTGCTGTTCCCGATCACCCACGGCACCCTGTTCTATCCGGGCATGGAGGTGCTGCCCACGTATGCCGTACACGGCACGAGCCGCATCGATGCCGCCGGGGTCGAGCACGCGAAGGCTGGCCTGGCGGCGCGCATGCGCACGCTGTTCACCGACGCGCCACTCCCCTACCGCCCGCAGAACGGCGGCGACTTTCCGGACCGCCACGTGCTCGCGGACGACGTCGCGCCCGGCGTCACGGGCCTGCGCGTCCATTTGCGTTGAGGGTGGGAGCGCCGTCGTGGGACAATGGCCGGGACACACAAGCCCGACCATGACCACCCCCATGCACAAGATCGCCCTGATTCTGTTCGTGCTCGCCCTGGCTCCGAGGCTCAGACAAGAGTTTGCACGGCCCGGTTTGTATTCATTGCTCTTCGTGTTCGCTCTTTGCACCGTCCCGCCGATTGTCTGGAACTCCCAACACGCCTGGATTACGCTGGCGCATCTGCGTTCGCGCGGAGGCGTCGAGCAGGGTTTTGGCTTTCATCCGGGCGAGATTCTTGAGTTCCTCGGCGAGCATTTTCTAGCCTATTCGCCATTCCTCTTCCTCGCGCTGGCGTGGGGCGTCATTGGAAGTTGGCGACGCGTAAATCAGCAATTCAAAGTGTTGTTCCTGATGTGGTTTGGATTGCCGGTGTTCGTTTTTTATCTGCTCTTGTCGATTAACAAAAGCGCTGCCCCAAACTGGGACGGACTCGCCTTTTTCGGATTCGGTTTGCTGGCAATTTATTTCTGGTGGAAACGCGTCGAGGCCAGCGTGCTGTTGCAACTCTGCGCGAGCGTGGCGCTGTTGGTCGGATTAATCATGAGCGTCATCGCACTGAACACGGACTTGCTCCGAAGCGCAGGTTACGAATTATGGCGACGTGACCCGAGCGATCGCATGCGTGGATGGAGAAGTGCAACCGGCGCAGTCGAAAAACTCCGTAATGACCTCGAAGCAAAACTGGGAGAAAAATTATTTCTAATTGCGGACGCCCGCGATCGGGCGTCGGAAATTTCGTTTTATCTGCGCGACAAACGGCCGGAGGGGCCGCGGCATCCGCCGGTTTACATCGTCGAGTCGCAGGACCTCGTAAACCAGTTTTCCTTTTGGCCACGCTACGATGAATTTGTCGAATTAAAGCCGGGCGTGCGACGTCCAGAGGACGAAGTTTACACCGAGGAGAACGGCATCAATCCTTTCGTGGGGCGCAGCGCGCTTTTCATTCGCCAGGGCGAAAAGGGACATGCGCCTCATAATATTCGAGCCGCCTTTCAATCGGTGGAACCGGTGGCGACGATTGAAGTGCAGCGCTACGGAAGGGTAACGCGCACCTGGCAAGTGTTTCTTTGCAAAGGTTATCGCACGCTTCCATTATGACGGAGATCGCAGACTCGCCGGCAGTTTCCGTGATCGTGCCTCTTTTTAACGAGCAGGAGAACGTGCCGAGCTTGCAGTCCGAGTTGCGTGTGGCGCTGGCCGGACTCGATCACGAAATCATCTTTGTCGATGACGGATCGGTCGATCGCACCGTCGAGCAAATCGAAACTGCGCCGAATGTTCGCGTGATTCGCTTCGAAAGAAATACCGGACAAAGCGCCGCCATTTATGCCGGCCTCCAAGGTGCGCATGGCGCGATTGCAGTTCTCATCGACGGCGATTTACAAAATGATCCCGCTGACATTCCCAGGCTTCTCGCCGAGATCGCGCGTGGCGCCGATCTCGTTTGTGGTTATCGCGTGAAACGCAGGGACACTGCTCTGAAGCGGCTGACAAGCCGGATCGCCAACGCGGTTCGGAGCCGCTTCACAAAAGACGGCGTGCGCGACACGGGTTGCACGCTAAAGGCGATGCGGCTGGAATGCGCGAGCGCACTGGTTTCGTTCAAAGGCATGCATCGCTTCATACCTGCCCTTATTAAGGGCGCAGGTTATCGGCTGGTCGAAATCCCTGTGAATCATCGTCCACGCCGCTTTGGTCAAAGCAAGTACAGCCTGGGTAATCGCGCCCTCCGTGCAACGATCGACATGTTCGGCGTCCGCTGGTTGCTCGCGCGGCGATTAGATTACAAGATCCGTAAAGACACGTAACAAATCATGTGGATGCCGCATCTGGCCTGCGTGTCAAATCGCGCTTGTCAACTTAGGCGCTCCCGCTAAGGTTGCCCTCCCGTACCGGGAATCAGCATGTCGTTGGCCAATTTACTTTCTGCCGAGCAAATCGTCCCCGAGATGAAGGCGACCGACCGTTGGCCGGCCATCGTCGAGCTGATCGATCTTCTGGTTAGCCTGGGCAAAATCAAACCCGATGATCGCGAAAGCATTCTGGCCTCGCTTAAGCAACGCGAGGAAACCATGAGCACCGGTATCGGATTCGGGATCGCCATTCCTCATTGCTCCTCCGACCGGCTTGACGAAGTCGTGGCCGCATTTGGACGATCCTCCGTTGGCATTGAATTCGACGCGCTCGACAATGCGCCGGTGAAGTTCGTCGTTCTTTTCATTGTGCCGAAAAATCAATTTCAGACACACCTGCGTACGCTTGCATCGATTGCCAAATTTTTGAACGATCGCAGTGTCCGCGAGAGTCTGGCCGAAGCGAAATCGGCCGACGCGATCTTGTCGGTTTTTCGCGACCGCTCGTAACAGTTATAGCCGTCGTCGTCGCGGCTGCGTCTCGCTTCCCGCAGGAGAAGCGGCTACAATCGGAGGAGATGGAGACTTTTCAATCACTCCTGGCAAAGAGATTTGCCGATGCGCTGGCGAAAGCAGGTCTTCCGAATGCCGGCGAACTGACGTCGGCGACCGATCTGCGCTTCGGCGATTATCAGACCAACGCCGCTCTGGTCCTCGGAAAAGAGCGCAGTGAAAACCCGAAAACCTTGGCGACGAGAATCCTTGCCCAACTTGATGTTGGAGATCTTTGTGAACCGCCGACGGTCGCTGGCGCAGGCTTCATCAACTTCACACTGCGTGCCGATGCCATCGCAAGAAAAGCGGGCGAGACTTTGCGAGACGAACGGCTCGGTGTCGCAAAGGCAGAATTAACGAAAAGGATCGTGATTGATTTCGGATCGCCCAACGTTGCCAAACCGATGCACGCCGGTCACATCCGGAGCACCGTCCTCGGCGACGCCCTGGCCCGGATCGCGCAGTTCCTCGGCCACGATATAATCCGTGACAATCACGTTGGCGATTGGGGAACGCAGTTTGGAATGGTCATTTACGGCTGGAAAAATCTGCTGGATCGACAATCTCTTCAGCGCGATCCGCTCGCCGAGATCGTTCGTATTTACAAGGAAACAAATGAAAGGGCGACAAAAGATCCGCAGGTTCGTGAAGCTTGTCGCCAGGAATTGGTGAAGCTGCAGGCGGGCGACCCGGAAAACGTCAATATCTGGAACGAATGCGTCGCATTTTCAATGCAGGAATTCGATCACGTTTACAAACTGCTCGATATCCATTACGACATCCAGTGCGGCGAAAGTTTTTACAACAATCGCCTGCCGGGCGTGGTTGAGCGTCTGCTCAACTCCGGCATAGCTGAAATCAGCGAAGGCGCGGTGGTCGTTTTCTTTCGCGATATTCTCGAGCTGGCCGACAAACCCTGCATCATTCGCAAGCGCGACGGCGGTTTCAATTACGCAACGACAGATCTGGCGACAATCGATTATCGGATCAGCGATTTGAAAGCCGATGCGATTTGGTATGTGGTCGGTGCCCCACAAATTTTGCATTTTAAACAAATTTTCGAGATTGCGCGCCGCGAAGGGTACAAAGCCGATCTTCGCCATATCACGTTCGGCAGCATCTTGGGTGAGGGCCGCAAACTAATGAAAACACGCTCGGGAGAGAACGTCCCATTACGCGACCTCCTCGAAGAAGCGTGCAAACGTGCCCGGAAGATTATCGAGGAGAAGAATCCCGATTTGAGCGAGACCGATAAGAACGACATCGCGCAGAAGATCGGGATCGGCGCGCTAAAGTATTTCGATCTCTCGCAATATCGGATGACCGATTATGTGTTTTCCTGGGAGAAGATTCTCTCTCTGCAAGGAAATACGGCGCCATATCTGCAGAATGCTTACGTGCGCATTCGCTCGATTTTTCGGAAAGCCGGCGAACCCGAGCCGAAAACTGCGAGTTTGATCCTTGAGTCTCCCGCCGAGGTTAATCTCGCAAGACGTCTCTGTCAGTTCGCGGAGATCGTCCCGCAAGTGCTGAACGATTTTCGCCCGAACGTTCTGGCAAATTATCTATTCGAGCTGGCGAACAGCTTCCACGCATTTTACGAGACTTGTCCGGTCTTGAAATCGGAAGAACCTACGCGCAGTTCGCGACTGGCACTGTGCGATCTCGCCGGGCGAGTCTTGCAGCGCGGTCTCGATCTTGTTGGAATCAAGGTACCCGAAAAGATGTAGAGGAAAATGATGAAGCTCGAATGCCGAATGACGAATGAATGACGAAGCCCCAATGACAAAAGAGTGGGCGGCGATGCGATCGGCGTTTTGGATTTTGTCATTCGGATTTATTTCGTCATTCGTCATTCGAATTTCGTCATTTGAGGTGGCCTCTCGATTCGGCTCGACATGACAGACCAGAGACATCCACGAATTCCCAGTTGCACCTACCGATTGCAGTTCAATCGGTGGTTCACATTTGCCCAGGCGCGCGAGATCGTGCCGTATCTGGATGCGCTCGGCGTGAGCGATACTTATGCGTCGCCCTATTTTCAGGCCGGCGTAGAAAGCCTGCACGGTTACGACATCACCGACCATAATAAGATCAACCCGGTGATCGGTTCACGGGAGGAGTACGACTCCTGGGTTGCGGAACTTCACGCGCATTCCATGGGGCAGCTGCTCGATTTCGTGCCGAATCACGTGGGAATCGCCGAGCCGTTAAATGAATGGTGGATGGATGTGCTCGAAAACGGACCCAGCTCCCGGTTTGCGCCCTATTTCGACATCGACTGGCATCCGTTGAAATCGGATCTGCGCGACAAAGTTTTGTTGCCAATCCTGAGCGATCAATATGGGCGGGTCCTCGAGCGCGGGGAGCTGCGGGTACATTTCGAGGAGGGCACCTTTTACCTGCTCTACGGCGAGCGCAGACTGCCCATCGCGCCGGGAACGTATCGCTATGTTCTGGGCATCGCATTGCAAAATCTCGCCGAATACAAGGACGAAGAGTTCTATGCGGAGCTGCAAAGTATTCTGACCGCGCTCGAATATTTGCCCAAACGCACAGAAACCGATCCGAAGCGCGTCGCAGAGCGGATTCGAGAGAAGGAAATCATTAAGCGACGTCTCGAACGCCGTTGCACCGAAGCGCCGCAAGTGCAGCAGGCAATCGAAAAAGCATTGGCCCAGATCAATGGAGAACCGGGCGACCCACGCAGCTTCGACGCGCTGGACGAGTTGCTCAACGCGCAGTCCTACCGGCTCGCCTATTGGCGGGTTGCCGCCGAAGAGATTAATTATCGCCGCTTTTTCGATGTTAACGATCTGGCAGCGATTCGGGTTGAATTGCCAAAGGTTTTTGACGCCGTTCACCGCCTGCTCCTTGATCTGGTCGGTAGTCGCGCCGTCACTGGTATCCGGATCGACCATCCAGATGGTCTCTACCTGCCGCGTGAGTATTTCGAAAAACTTCAGCAGCGCTGCGCAAAGGCGCTGGGGATCCCGCTTCCCAAGGATGGACGCGCCATTTACATGGTCGCAGAGAAAATTCTCACCGGCCCGGAAACGCTGCGAAAGGATTGGCTGGTGCATGGCACCACCGGCTACGATTTTGAGAGTCAAGTCGCGCAGTTGCTGGTCGATTCCTCAGCCGAGGCGGCGATCACGAGAACATTTCATCGTTTCATCGGCCATTCCATGCCATTTGGGCATCTGCTGTATGCAAAAAGACTTCAGGTAATGAAGTTGTCGCTCGCCAACGATGTCGATGTTTTGGGCAACATGGTCGATCGGCTCTCCGAACAAAACCGATGGTATCGCGATTTCACGCTCGAAGCGCTGGCTCGCGCCGTGCGCGAGACGATCGCCTGTTTCCCGGTATATCGGACTTATCTCGCCCCCGGCGGGCCAGTCAGCGAAGAAGATCGACTAGTGATCGAGCGCGCCGTCACTGCGGCCAAACGCCGGAACCCGGCAATTGAAGAATCGATCTTCAATTTTCTCCGCGACGTCTTGGTCTTCCGGTTTCCGGAAAATCTTGATGCCGAAGCGCGCGCCGCCCACACCCATTTCGTGCTCAAGTTTCAGCAAACCACCGGACCGATCATGGCCAAGGGTTTGGAGGACACTGTCTTTTACATTTACAACCGGCTCGTCGCGTTAAACGAAGTTGGCGGCGAGCCGCAGCAGTTCGGATTAAGCGTTGAGGCCTTTCACGAGAGCAATATCGATCGACAACGCAATTGGCCCACGGCCTTGCTCGCGACCTCAACGCACGACACCAAACGCAGCGAAGATGTGCGGGCGCGGATCGTTGCCATTTCCGAAATCCCGGAGCCTTGGCGACGCTCGCTGCAACGGTGGCGCCAGGCCAATCGCCGCTGGAAGCGGACGATTAATGACATGGAAGCGCCCGATGCGAATGAGGAATACTTGCTCTACCAGACCTTGGTTGGAACCTGGCCGATCCAAGACTCGGGCGAACCCGAAGCAGCCGTAAACGCGGAGTACATCGAGCGGATTCAAGCTTACATGGCCAAGGCGCTTCACGAGGCGAAGCTCAACACGAGCTGGATCCAGCCGAACAAAGCGTGGGACGCGGCGATGTGTGATTTCGTCGCCAAGATCCTGGAGTCGTCGCCGCGAAATAAATTTCTCCCAGCTTTCCTCCCGATTGCGCAGGAAATTGGGCGCCTTGGAACGATCAATTCACTCACCCAGGTGGCGCTGAAGCTGACCTTGCCGGGGGTCCCCGACATTTACCAGGGCAATGAGATTTGGGATTATAGTCTGGTCGATCCTGATAATCGGCGCCCGGTCGATTATCAACGGCGTCGCGAGATGCTCGCGGCGTTGCCAGCTGCGGCTCCCGATGAGCTGATGCGCAACTGGCCTGATGGCCGGATCAAAATGTTATTGACCAAGCGCGTGCTGCAATTTCGCCGCCAGCATGCGGATCTTTTCGAGCACGGAGAATACTCGCCACTCGCCGCGAACGGCACATTTGCGGAATGCTGTGTTAGTTTCGCCCGGCAACTCGGGGACAAGTGGATTGTAGTGATCGCGCCGCGGCTCAGTTCCCGGGTTGGCTTTCCTCCCGTGGGCGAACGTTGGAAAGACACAACGATTGAATTGCCCGAAACGCTTTCATTGCAGGACGCGCACGATCTCTTTACCTGCCGGCCTGTTCCTCTGCAGGATCGACGCTTGAAGCTTAGCGACACATTGTCGATCCTGCCCTTTGCGATGATCACGAACCTGTAGAGTAGCGCGACTCGCGAAAGCTTTCGGAGTTGCGTGTTGCTGTTACAGGCGCAAGCCAGAGGCTCGCGCTACAGTAGTTAGCGCTGAGCAAGCTCAACGACCCAGCTCGAAAAATTGCCGAGATTCGTCATTAAATCCGCCCCGAAATCTGCAAACGTGATTTCCGGTGATGCAAGCACGAGCATCGCGCTGAGCAGTAGCAGGTTCATCAGATAAATCACCACGAGCGAAAAAAATGTGCCCTGGTCGCTGAGGTCGGTCTGGTTTTTCGGGATCATCCAGCAGGTAAACGTGAAATGGAACGCCCAGGTGGCGCCAATCACGGCATAAAGCAATCGCCCATACGGCTGCACATTCAGAAAAAGGCCAAGCACGCCATACGCGGCGATCGCCAGGGTGCTGTAGAGTGGGAAAAAATAAGGCGCCAGCGCGATCCAGAAATTATTTTTGTTTGTCACCACGTGGCCGCCATCGCGGCCAACCCGAAACCGGCTGACGCGTCCGCCCATCAGCAGGACCCAGAGCGCATGGGTGAGCTCGTGTCCAAACACATAGAGGAGAATCGGGCGGGGCAAACCGAGAAACGCGATCAGCCAGAGGATTGCGCCCAACGAGAAGAACCAAAATTCTTCGCCCGCCCAAAGCCTTTGGGTCACGGTCGCGCGTGCAAAGACAGTGAAAAATGTCTGGCTGATAATGGCGCAGGCCGGCAGCAAAAAGATCGCAACGACAAACTTCACCCACCGCGTCGGCACCATGAGCCGATCAGACACGGGAACCCCAAAAGCATTGCGGGCCCGGGCGACACTTCGGACGACCTTCCGATCGCGTCGGGGGTTACGCCTTCCGCGAGTACTTGTCGATCTTCGCTTGGTTGCAGCCAAAGTTAGCCGAAGATTACGCGGACGCCGTGGTCAGCGAAAGTCGAATCCACCAAGGACATGGAGCAATGGAGTCGGGGAGTATTGGAGGGTAGGCGCTTCGACTGCCAGCATCGGCAACCGGAGCGGTTGCCGTACAGGCGATTATGGCGATCACGCGCGGCCCATGTAGGCGCCGGTGCGGGTGTCTATCTTGATCGTTTCGCCTTCCTTAATGAACAACGGAACGTTGATTGTCTTTCCCGTCTCAAGAACGGCCGGCTTGGTCACGTTGCTCGCGGTATCACCGCGCAACCCTTCTGGAGATTCTATCACCTTGAGACCGACCGACGCAGGAAGCTCAACCTGCACCGGTTTGCCCTCTGCGTAGAGGACATGGACGGAAAGATTTTCCACCAGATAGTCTTTGGCTTCGCCAATCAGATTTTCCTGTAGCGTAATCGTGTCGTACGTCTCCGGGTCCATGAAATGATACCCGTTACGGTCCTTGTAACTGAATTCGAGGGCCTTTCGCTCGATCGCAACCAGCTCGACCTTGTCGGTCGAACCGAAGCGGACATCGGCACTTTTCCCGGTGTTGATGTAGCGGATGATCGCCTGGACGAACGCGCGCAAATTTCCAGGCGTGCGATGATGGACCTCCAACACAATGGCAGGATTGCCGTTGTATTTGATGGCCATTCCTTTGCGCAGATCGTTTGCCGCAGGCATGATTGAAGACGTTGAATCGTTAAAACTGGGGAGCGCGGAGTTTACACGGGCTCGGTGATTTTGCAATGTAGGGCGGACGCGCCTGCCGCGCATCGGCAAGCGAAGCGCTTGCCCTACAGCAACTTCAGCCGGGTGAGATCTTGCGAATCTACCATGCCCACCGGCACGTTGTTGTCATCGATCACGACGAGGTCGTCGATGCGATGGCGTTCGAGCAGATTCAGTACTTCGACCGCGAGTTTGTCTTTGTGCACCGTGACCGGATTTAAAGTCATCAGATCTGCCACCAGCCGTTCACCGATCTTTGAATCGGATTGAAAATGTCGCACGAAATCACCGTGCGTGAAAATGCCGATCAATTGCCGATCTTCGCCCGCCACGATCGCAGCGCCGGCACGCACGCTGGTCATTGCTTTGAGCACATCGCGCACCGACGTGTCGGTTGAGACAATTGCCATTGCTTCTGGCGGTCGCATGATTTGATGCACGCGCATAAGCAGGCTACGGCCAATCACTCCGCCGGGATGAAACTTTGCGAAATCTTCCTTGTTAAACCCGCGCGCTTCGAGCAACACCATGGCCAGCGCGTCGCCCAGCGCCAGCATCACTGTCGTGCTCGAAGTCGGCGCCAGATTCAGGGGACATGCTTCCTGTTCGATGTTTACATCGAGAAGCAGATGCGCGTTTTGGGCGAGAGTGGATTTCGGATCGCCGCACATCGCGATAATCCTGACTTGGAACCGGGCGATCGCGGGAAGAATCCGAAGCAGTTCCTCCGTCTCTCCGCTCGCGCTTAATGCGAGCACGACGTCGCCATCGGCGATCATGCCGAGATCGCCGTGCAAGGCGTTCGAGGAATCGAGCACGACGGCCGGCGACCCCGTGCTGGTCATGGTGGCGGCGATTTTTGCGCCGATGTGCTCAGACTTTCCCACCCCGAGTACGACCACCTTTCCGCGGGCATCGACGGTTTCCTTAATCAGTTCAACGGCGCGTGAGAAATTCTCGCCCAGGCGCTCCCGGAGCCGTCTGAGCTCAAAAATTTCTATATCCAGAACGCGTGCGGCCTTTTCAAGGTAGTCCATCGAACTATATAATGTGGGCAGGCGTCGTGACGGGCAAGAACTTGCACGCCCGCGCAAGAAAGGAAAAAAATATGAAAACATTACTGATCGCGTTACTGGCTGGGCTGGTTGCAACCGCTTCGGCCCAAGAATTAACCGCGCCGATCGGGCCGCAAAAGCCGGTGAGAGCAATGCCTACACCGCCGCCCGCCGCTGTGCGGCCGCCCGTTCAGGGAGTGGTTCCGCGAGCGTTTGGCCCCGGCCGTAATCCGCTCCAGATGTTGAATCCGTGGGCACCCGCCCGATACGGCACCTGGGTTGAAAGCACGTCGTTCGATCCAAACATCCCGGGGAAGTGGAACGGCATTAAGTTTTTCGAAATCCTCTTTTAAGATGTTTGAGGGTTGAAGGTTGATGTTTGATGTAAGACGCTCGTTCGTATTGCGTTTCGAATACGTGAGAAAGATGGAACCGGCCGGAGAAGAGCGGCAGGTTTGGACTGCGGCGACGTGTCGCCGCTTTTAAAAGCGCGGACATGTCCGCGCACCCACAAAACATTAAACGTCAAACGTCAAAAATCGAACCTGATTCCCGTCCGGTTGTCGCCTGCTATTGCGCGACGTTTCTGAAACCGGAGATGTGGCACATCTACCGGCAGATCACGGCCCTCGAGCGCCTCTCATCTGTTGTCATCGCACAAAAACGCGAAAACGCTGAGCGTTTTCCGTTCGACAACATCGACATTGTTGCAAAACCGGCGTTCCATTTTCTGCGCCGCTTTTGGTTTCGCCAACTGCGTGATAAACCGTGGCAAATTTCGGGCCGCGAGCTTCGTGCATTGCTTGGGGTCTTGGAAAAGACCGACGCCCGGCTTTTGCACATTTACTTTGGGCACATCGCCGTCCATCTCTTACCGCTAATTCGCGCATGGCCAAGACCATCGATCGTTTCCTTTCATGGCGCCGATGTGATGGTCGACATGAACAAGCCGGCGTATCGAGAGACCACGCGGCAAATGCTCGACGCGGTGAAACTGGTTCTGGTTCGCTCGGAGTCGTTGCGCAGCGCGGTCGTTGATCTTGGCTGCGATGAACAAAAGATCGAAGTCCAGCGCACCGGCATTCCGCTGGAGGAATTTCCGTTTCGCGAACGTAATTTTCCGACCAACGACAGCGAGGCCGAATGGCGATTCGTGCAAGCTGGGCGCTTGATCGAGAAGAAGGGCCTGCCGGTTACGCTCCACGCTTTCGCAAGGTTTCTGAAGCGATATCCGAATGCAACGCTGACGATCGCCGGAGAAGGTCCATTGCTCGGCCATCTTCAAGACTTGGCACGCGAACTGACGATCGACAATTGCGTTTCATTTACCGGTTTTATTTCGCAGGAGCAATTGCGCGATCTATATTCTGGATCGCACATTTTCCTGCACCCGAGCGAGACTGGCCCCGATGGAAATCAAGAGGGAATTCCAAATTCCATGCTTGAAGCCATGGCCAGCGGGCTGCCAGTGTTCGCAACCGAGCATGGCGGCATTCCCGAAGCCATCAAGCACGGTGTGAGCGGTGTCCTAGTGCCTGAGCGCGATGATCAGGAGCTGGCTTGGGCGCTGCTCAACGCGATCGAAGACCGCCATTTTCTGTCGCAACTCGCGCGTAATGGCACCGAGGTCGTTCGCGAAAAGTTCGACCTGCGGATGCAAGCGCTACGCTTGGAAGATGTTTATTTGAGGCTAATCGGTATGGACGATTAGTCTCAATCGCCCAGAAGGTTCGGGCGCTGCGGCACCGTAGCACGGCAAAGGCGGGTGAACCGCCCCTACGTATCTTCTGCGCTTGCGAACTGGGCGAAAAAGTTTGCTAGCTGCAAACGCACCGTTTTAAAGGAGAGCTGCTCCAGTGCGAGCTCTTGCGATTCAGACACAATTGCCGCGCGCGACTGGGCGTTTCTCAGCAGATCGAGTGCGATGGACGCGATTTCGTTGATCGCCCGCCCCTCGCCGCAGGTCTTTGGGAACGCGATTCTTTCAATCGCGCCATCGCCGCCGACGCAAGCGGTCCGGCACAGAAGCGCATCGCCGGCGACCTGGCCGGGGACATGGCTGCGGTCCAGTTGCAAAACAAGCTTATGCCGGGCTACGAGACGCAAATAATCGGGATATGATTTTTCGTCTTCAATCAGACAGAATTTTCCTTCGGGAAACTTTAACTCCCAAAGCAATCGCCGCGCCTTGTATCCATCCAGATTGACGACGGTGACCGGTTCACCGGTCGCTTCGCAAAGCTGTCGGGCGGCCAACAGCGCCGCGAAATGGTTGCGTGAAGGCACGTCCCATTCACGCGTCCCGACAAAGATTCCACTTTGCTCCTCAGACGGCACAGAAAAGTCCCATCGTGGATCTTCGATTGGATAAGGCGTAGGAATAAACGCGACTGTGGCCGGATTGTGTTCCCACCGGGTACGCTCGTAAATTTCGGCGGCTTCCGGTGTGCTGGCGATGCATCCATCGGCTTGCGCTAGAATCCTCATGAAACGCGATAATCTTCCGCGATCGCATAACTGTTGCGCGATCTGGTGCAGGCCGGTTTCCTTCAGGGAGACAACGACCTTGCGCTGGCGCTTTTTCAGGTCGGCTAATGCCCGCTCCGAAGCCCGAAACTCGCCGCGCAATAGAAGAAAAACCGGAGTTTCCTCCGCGATCGCGCGCCGAGTATCGTAATGAAAAACGCCGCGCGTGCACGCTGCGTAAGCGTGGAAATTGATGGGGGGATGGTCTCCCTCGCCCGGTGCGAATCCATCGTGAAAGCGCTGTTCCGGGTCCCGGCCACCTGGATTGAGAACGGTCAACCGAAAATCGTCTGCGTTTTGCGATATCATTGTCGGATCAGCGCGCCAGTTACGGGCCTTCGTCATTCGATCCCGAGCGCCTGCGAGACTGAAAACCAAGAAGGCGGCGCACTTATTGGGAAAGATCGCTTGGGGGTGGCGTCGCTGATTTCAGTAGCGTCTCCTCCGCGGTCTCTTGATCGAGCGGTTTAACCGGCAGCGCACGTCGAATCTCGGCTGCTCCTGTATCTTGCGGCTGAACCGGGATCGCTTTCCTAATTGGCCCAATGGATTCTGGCGTGTGATTGCTTGGCTCGCTTCCCGGTTCGCCGGCCGTCGCGGGCTTCGTCGATGGCACCGGGCTCGCGCTCAATTCATTCTCTGTCTTTTGGTTTTCGGCTGTCTGCACTTCCGGTTCCGGCGTTGGTTCCGGTTTCAAAGTTGGCTTGAGAGAATTGTATGGGTCCTTGTCTGCTAATAATGTTGGGTTTCTCACAGGCACCGGTGTGACTTCTCTAAGATCCACGGCAGGCGCGGCGCGCGGCAAGTCGCTGGGAGGAAGGTCTCGCACGAGGCGCGTGTGCGGTTCGCCGTGAACGTTACAAGGTTCGGTGGGCGTCTGTGCCGAGGTTCCCAGCTCCGTGTAGGTCGTGCGCCGTTGAACGGTGTCGCCCGCCGTCGATTTCACCGCGTCGTAGCACTTGTCAGTGGCGAGCAAGCCGGACCGCCAGCAAATCTCAACCTGGTTTAAATTCGACGGCTGTCTAATTTCGCGCGGCGGGTACTGCTGGGCTGCCGCATTCATAATGTCCACCCAAACCGGCAGGGCGAGCTCGCGTCCGAACGCGCCGCGATAGATCTTTTGCGGCTTGTCAAACCCCGTCCACACGGCGCAGGTAAAATTAGAATCGTACCCGGCGAAAAGCGCATCGGTAAAATCGTAGGCCGTCCCGGTTTTACCGGCTGCCGGTATTTTTTTCAGGCCAAATTCGGTGTAGGCGGCTTTCCCCGTTCCTGATTGGAGTGCATCGACAAGACACGAGTGCACCTCGTACGCGGTTTCAGGTTTAATGACCAATTTTCGGACGGTCGCCTGTTTCGAGTCCCAAACCAATGTTCCGTCCTTTTCCTCGATGCGTTCCAGAATGTGGGGCGGAGTTGGACGCCAGCCGCCGTTGGGAAAAATCGTGTAAGCGAGCGCGAGCTCGGCGAGCGTAATCTCGCTGCTGCCGAGAAACGTGGCCGGATAAGGACGCAGGGGCGAACGAATGCCTGCTGCGGAACAAAGCTGCAACACCGAATCAACTCCTGCGTTCATCCCGATGCGGACGGATGCGCCATCTTTTGATTTGGCCAGCGCCTGCCTCGCGGTCATGGCGCCTTCGTAGCGGTTCTCAGCGCTTTCTGGTCCCCATTCGCCGAGGATTCCGGTTGTACCGCCAATCATGACCGCGCGGTTATCGAGCGGCGAATCTTCCACGAGCGCCCCCGGAAACATTCCTTTTTCAAAAGCGGCCGCATAAACAAACGGGAGCATTGCCGTTCCGGCCGGCCGCCTGGCTTGCAGCGCCCGGTCGTACTGATTGTGCTCGAAATCGCGTCCGCCCACGAGGACGAGGATATCGCCTGTCGCGTTATCAAGACCGATTACGGCCCCTTGAAGATATTCCGGCGCCGGCTGGCTGGTCATTGTGCCGTTTGCTTTTGCCTTGCGAAAAGTGGCTGCATAATCGGCATAAGTCTGGTGATTGTAGGCAGGATGCTTTTCAATCCGGTCGAGATTCGCCCGGAGCGAATCCTCGGCAACCTTCTGAAGATCGACATCGATCGTTGTCTTTATCCGAAAACCTTCGTTCATCGCACGGTCCCATCCGACTGCGGCGATCACCTGCTGGCGGATGTAATCGACTGCGTAGGTTTGGCCCTGAGCGTTCTGCCGACTCCCGACGGCGATTTCTTCGGCGCGCGCGTTCGCACACTGTTCGCGACTGATTAAGTCGAGATCGCGCATCCGATCGAGCGCGTAATTGCGCGCTTCGCGCGAAGCGGTGCCATCGCTCCATGGTGATAGCCTGTTGGGACTCTTAATGAGACCGGCGAGGGTGGCGCATTCGGCCAGCGACATTTCTCGCGCAGACTTGCCGAAGTAACCGCGCGCAGCTGCTTCCGCTCCGTAGAGACCACCGCCGAAATAAATCCGGTTAAGATAGAGCTCCATGATTTTTTGTTTGCCGAACTGCTCCTCGATTCGGCGCGCCAGAAAAACTTCGAGCAGTTTGCGGCGAAACGTTTTTTCTTTAAGCGAAAAACTGTTGCGCGCCAGCTGCTGTGTAATCGTGCTCGCGCCCTGGCGCACGTGGCCGGCCGTGAAGTTTTTCAACGCAGCACGGACTATCCCCATCAAATCGTATCCCTGATGCCGATAAAATTTCGCGTCCTCGACGGCGACGACTGCGTTGATGAGATCGCGCGGCAACTGATCGTACGGCACTGTATCCCGGTTCTCGACGTAGATTTGACCAAATATCTTGCCCTTTCGATCGAGAATCACGCTCGCTGATTCCATTTGTTCTAGCTTGTTCAGATCGAATGTTTGGGCCTGGGCTTTCAAGCCGGCGAGAAGAATTGACGTGAAAGCCGCAAAGGCAATGGCCAACGCCGCAAAGATGGCCACGGGGATGTAAAATAGCGGCCTCGAATACCAGGGCGGACGAAAGCGGTAGCCCGGCGGAGGTTTGAGATAGGTCGTGGACGTTCTCAAGAGTCGGAGAATTTAAGAGCGAAACGCTCAACGCTCAACCCGCCTCTGCAAGGCTACGGCGCGGCAGGCGCCCAACATTCCAAGTGAGTTCTGGCAGTTGAGCGTTGAGAGTTGAGCGTTGAACGTTGGACGTTGAGGACGCAAACTGGAAATCGCGCTCTGGTCGAGCTCATTCGCAACGAGATTCAGAATCGCGGCCCGCAATCCTTTGCCTGGTTCATGGAACAGGCGCTCTATCATCCTGAGCACGGATATTATTCTTCGGGCCAGTGCGCGATTGGGCGGCGCGGCGATTACTTCACGAATGTGAGTGTCGGTCCGCTTTTTGGGCGATTGCTGACAGCGCAATTCGCAGAAATGTGGGAACGGCTCGGCGAAACAGAAAGCTTCGTCATTGTAGAGCAAGGCGCGCACCATGGTGATTTCGCGCGCGACGTGCTGGAATCGGCGGGCAAATACCGGCCGGACTTTTTTACAGCGTTGCGATACCGAATCGTCGAGCCTTTTCCAATCCTGCAAGCTCGGCAATCGCAAACCCTCCAATCATTCCGAGAGAAGGTGGAATGGCGCGAAGCAATTGAGCCGTTCGCCGGGGTCCACCTTTCTAACGAGCTGCTCGACGCTATGCCGGTGGATCTGCGCGACACACTGGTCGGACTCGATGGCGACGACTTTGCTTTTGTCCCGAAAACGGCGGCGCCGCTCGCGAAACCATCCGGAGTTTCCCAACCGCCGAGCGAAGAACGGCCATGCAATCAAGCGGCGCTCGATTGGCTTGACACTGTTTCGCGCAATCTCCGTCGCGGTTACGTTTTGATTATCGATTACGGATTTGCGCGCGACGAATTTCACGAAAGCATTCAGGTCCGCGCGCAACATCGATTCCTGGATTCGCCTTTCGAGCGAATTGGTCACGCGGACATCACGATGCACGTGGATTGGACAAGTATCGCCCGGCGCGCGCAGGCGAACGATTTGGATGTCGCTGGCTTCACCGATCAACATCATTTCCTCACCGGAATCATTTCCGGGGCAGGTAGGAGCGGTTCACCTGAACCGCCCGCAGGCGAGTGGGATCAATCGTCCCTACCTGAAATCGGCAAATCGCCTAAAATGAAGCGAGAGTTGCAAACGCTGCTCCATCCGGAAATGCTCGGCCGCAGTTTTCAAGTTCTCGCGCTCGCAAAAAATGTCGATCCGGGCGAGCTGCCGCTTACAGGTTTCAAATTCGCGCGAGAACCAAGCTCCGCGCTGGATCTTTGAGCAAAACCGCAAATCGAAATCTTTTCGCGCGATTTTTTGTTTGCATTCATCAAAATGCGGACTTTCGTGTCAGCGTTCGCGGCAAAGAGTTTTCGCTGGTTCGGATGAAACTGTTAGTCACTCGCATTCCGCTGCTGCTCCTGGCGTTGCCGGTTTCGGCTCTTGCAACTAATGCGGTGGTAAATCTGTCGCACTACGACACAATGCGCGTGGATTTTCCCGGGATGAAGTCCGAGGGCATTATTGGCGTGATACATGAAGCCAGTTACCCGCCGTTCGCGCGCGATGCGCACTACGCCTTAAGGCAGCAGGCGGCGACCCGTGCCGGGTTGCTCTGGGGCGCATACCATTACGGCAATGCAACGGATCCTGTTAGGCAGGCCGATCATTTTCTGCGGGTCGTTTCCAGCGCCTGGGCACAGGCCGATCCAGCATCGCGACCGGAAGGCGTCCTGCTCGTGCTCGATTTCGAAAAAAATGGCCACTATCCCGGCGGCACAATGCGCGTTGATCAAGCGATCACCTTCGTCGAACGGATTCGCGACCGAACTGGCAAATTCCCGGGCGTTTACTCCGGCGAATATCATCTGCGACAGGCGCTAAACGGCCCAAAGGTAAAACTGATAGATAAAGCGGTATTGGCGAACTGCTGGTTGTGGATGGCGAACTATGGTGCTCGGCCGCAAGCCACCGCGCCATGGAGTTACTGGCATCTTTGGCAGTACACCGGTGATGGCAAATGCCGTCTGCCGGGTTCTGGTTATCCGAAGAGCGTAGCCAACATCCGCAAGGCGGAACGCAATATTTTCTACGGCAGCCGAAGTGCGCTGGAAACGTTCTGGCAGGCACGCGCCTGGCGTCCCGGCGAAAAACGTCTGGGCGAACCAGCTCGGACGGTGGCTGAACGCTAATCCGGGTCGTTGACGCGCTAAGGACAGCGCAGCAATCCGATCCGGTGTCCCTCAATGCGCTTTCCCGTGTATCCCGCGCTCCGTCCTCTTCCTCTCCTTGGGCACACTCAGGCTGATTTCAACTCCAAGGCATCTTCATTCCCTTGCGCGATGAAGTGCGGATTTGAATTCAGCAGAACGGCTCAGCATCGCTGCGGTCTCGTGACCAATAATCGCCTCGCAACGGCGATATTATTTTTTTGAATCCACCGACCGATCCGGACGCATCTCATTTCAAAGATCGAACCACACAACAGATGACTACAACCTCACTCGTTTCAAATCAGCCAACGCAAATACCAACCAAGAACGGCTCGACTCCTTTGATTCGTCTCACCGATGTCAGAAAGATTTTCCTGACCGATGAGGTGGAGACACACGCGGTTTCGGGCGTTCATCTCGACATCCACGATGGCGAATATGTTTCCATCGCCGGGCCGTCAGGCTGCGGCAAGACTACGCTGCTCTCGATTCTGGGACTGCTTGATACGCCTTCGGCTGGAAGCTACGCGCTCAAGGGCACAGAAGTCGCAAACTTGTCGTTTGCCGATCGAGCCCGCATTCGCAATCGCCAGATTGGTTTCATTTTCCAGAGTTTTAATTTGATCGGCGATCTGACAGTTTACGAAAACGTCGAGCTGCCGCTCACCTATCGCGGATTAAGCGCGAGCGAGCGTAAAACTGCTGTCGTGGGAGCGCTTGACCGTGTGGGCATGGCGCACCGAGCCAAACACTTGCCCTCTCAGCTCTCCGGCGGACAACAGCAACGCGTCGCCGTTGCCCGGGCGCTTGCCGGTAAGCCGGCGATTTTGCTTGCCGACGAACCAACCGGAAACCTCGACTCACGGAACGGTGGGGCAGTAATGGATCTGCTAAAGGAGCTTCACGCCGACGGCGCAACGATTTGCATGGTTACGCACGACGAACGTTTCGCCGGCCACGCTGAACGCGCAGTGCATTTGCTTGATGGCCGAGTTGTGGAGGATCGACTCGCTGCCTGAGTAAGACTGACAACATAGGCTACAAATCACATGAACGACTTTCGATTCGCGCTGCGACAACTTTGTAAATCGCCGGGATTTACCTCCGTTGCCATTCTGACTTTGGCCCTCGGCATCGGCGTTAACTCAGCCATGTTCGCGCTCGTCAATGGCGTCGTGTTGCGGCCGATGATTCCACTGCGGGCCGAGGAAGTCGTAAACGTTTTCACTGCGCGCCAAAACGCGACTCGCGATTACCGCCAATTCTCGCACACCGAATATCGCGACCTGCGCGAGAACGGCGGCGATTTGTTTGCCGATCTTGCGGCGCTTGAGTTCGCTGTCGCCGGAATCGGTCGCGATCACGAGATGCGGCGGAGTTTCGCCTTTTTGACTTCAGAGAATTTTTTCTCGCTCATGGGCGTGCAACCGGTGCGGGGCCGGTTTTACAACGCCGAGGAATGCCGACCGAACGCGAACATGCCGGTGGTTGTGGCCAGTTATGCGTTTTGGAAGCGGATGGGCGGTCGCTCTGATTTTATCGGGAGCAATCTGCAGATCAATGGCCAGCCGTACACCGTAATCGGCATCACTCCAGATGGATTTAGCGGGGTGAGCGCGCTCGTCGCACCCGATATCTGGTTGCCGCTCGGCGTCCACTCGCACCTCGGCTCAGCGTTCGCCGACTCCGAAACTCTGCACGATCTGGCGGAGCCAAGAAACTACGCCCTGAATCTGACCGCACGCCTGCGGCCCGGCCTCAAGATTGACACAGCGAAGTCGCGTCTGCCGGCGCTCACTCAGCGATTCAACGCCATTCAGCCGTCCAATGCAGAAGGCGCGCGCGAGTTGCAGATTCAGACACCGTCTCGATTCAGTATTAGTACGACGCCGCAAGACGACGGCCCGGTCACTCTCATCGGCACTCTCCTGATGGGAATGGCTGGCGCCGTGCTGCTCATCGCCAGCCTGAATCTCGCGAACATGTTGCTGGCTCGCGGCACCGCGCGCTCCAAGGAAATCGCGCTCCGTCTCGCAGTTGGCGCGTCGCGTTGGCGAATCGTGCGCCAATTGCTCTGCGAAGGTTTGCTGCTCGCCATCTGCGGCGGCTTGGTCGGGCTCGTTGTCAGCGTTTGGTGCAACGATCTTCTCCTCCATTCGCTCGCGCGGTTGCTCGGTTCGATGAATTTTTCCTTTGTCGTCAAATTGCGGCCGGACGCGACCGTGCTTGCCGTCACATTCCTCTTCTGCCTCATCGCGACCGTTCTTTTCAGTCTTGGTCCCGCTCTGAAAGCGACAAAGGCAGATCTTGTGAACGATCTCAAACAGCAAATCGGCGAACCGGCACGCGTCGGCCGTTTCAGCCGCTTCTTTGCGCCTCGCCACATCTCGGTCATGGCGCAAATTGCGCTTTCGTTCATGCTGTTGTTCAGCGCCGGATTATTTTTCCGAGGCGCACTGAAAGCGAGCGGCCTCAATCCCGGTTTTGTTGCCGCGGGCGATCTTGTTAGCGAGTTGGATTTCTCGCTGATAAAAAAAGATCCGGTTGAAGCGCGCCGCCTGATTTTCGCGGCCGTGCAAAAGGCGCGCGATCTTCCTGGAGTCCAGAGTGCGGCGCTCGGAACGATGTTGCCATACGGCAATTTCACCAACACCCGTCGGATCATGTCACTGCGCGAAGCGTTGCCGACCGACCCGAAAGCGCCTGATCCCGGTGCGGGCGCGCTCTACACTGCGATAACACCGGGTTACTTCGATGCGATCGGTGTAAAGCTCTTGCGTGGACGCGACTTCACCCAGCCCGAAGCCGAAAACAAAGATTTGCCCCGCGTCGCGATTATTGACGACGAGATGGCAAAAAAGATTTTCCCGAATACGGAAGCAGTCGGTCAGCATATTCGTTACACGCAACCGCCGAAAGATGGCTCGCCTAACGATCTGCTCGTGGTTGGCGTAGTCAGCAGCCATCGCCACGATGTCCAAAACGACACCCTCAATCGGCGACTGTTTGTGCCGCTGGCGCAAGGTTACAACGGCAACGTTTACCTGCATGTGCGTCTTGCCACGAACGATCGGGACGTTGTCGCGGCTTTCATTCCCACTATGCGTCAAGCATTGCGCAGCGTCGATCCGGACCTGCCACTTCTGAGTATTGCGCCCTTCGTCGATCTTACTGAAAAAAGCGTTGGTCTCTGGATCGTGCGTCTCGGCGCGCTTCTCTTCGGAGCCTTTGGCGGAATCGCGTTGCTCCTCGCCGTCATTGGTGTGTATGGCGTAAAAGCCTACGCTGTCGCTTGTCGCACACGCGAGATCGGCATTCGGATGGCGCTTGGCGCGCATCGGCGCGACATTTTCGCGCTGATCATGCGCCAGGGGACAATGCAAACTGCCCTGGCCGTGGCTATCGGCCTTCTCCTCTGCCTGGCTGCGGGCCGCGTTCTCTCCCAGATTCTTTATGAGGTCAGTCCGAACGATCCGTTCGCGCTAGTCACATCCGGCGCCCTCCTCGCTCTCGCCGCTTTGCTCGCTTGTTTTTTCCCGGCGCGGCGCGCCACGCACGTTGAGCCGCTTCAAGCGTTGCGGACCGAATAAGGCGGCACTGGACGTTGAGCTGGCGAGTTTCCTTCTCTCAAGCTCGAATTGTTCTCATCCCCTGCCGGGTGATCCGATCGATCAATTGCGGATAAGGCAGGCCCGCCTTGTCCGCTGAAAGCGCGAAGTCTTCGTCATTCGCGAGAATGGGATTTGGGTTCGCCTCGATGAAATAGACTTCATTGGCTGTTGTCAGCCGCAGGTCGATGCGCGCGTAGCCGTCGATCGTGAGCAAGCGGTAGATGCGTTTGCATGTCTCTTCGATGTGCGTGACGAGCACCGGATCGAGCCCCTCGGGGAACCGATTCTCCAGACCCCAGCGTTTGCGGTATTCGTCGTCCCACTTTGCGGTATAGGTCGCAATCTTCGGTTCGTTCGGCGGTACTTCGCGGAAGACCAGCTCACGGATCGGAAAGACGGTCAGCCGCACGTTGCCAATCATGCTCACGTAAAGTTCGCGTCCCTCGATGTATTCCTCGGCAATCGCGTCGCTGTTATATTTCTCGTGAATAAAAGCGACCCGCTCCCGAAACTGTTCATCGGTTTCGATGAAGGACGCCCGCGAAATTCCGTAGGAGGCCTCTTCCTTCACGGGCTTTACCAGGATCGGAAACTTGAGCTGCCTGGGTCGCCCGATGCGCTGGCCGCGCGGGACAACGACGAAGTTCGGCACGTGGATGCCGTGGTAATGCAGAATCTTTTTCGAAATGCCCTTGTGCTTGCAAAGAGTCAGACCGGTCGAGCCGCAACCGGTAAAGGGGAGGCCTTGCATTTCGAAAAACGAAACGATGTTCTGGTCGAATCCGGGGTTGTTCCTGAACTGCTCGACAAGGTTGAAAAGAACATCGGGCGCGAACGTCTCCAGTTTTTGCCTGAGAAGATCGACATCGTCGAAGATTGCAAGATGTTCCGCCGAATAACCGAGCGCGCCGAGCGCGGCCATGACGTCCGCCTCGGTTTTCCAATCCTTTGTTTTCAACTCCTTGCTGAAGTCCTGATCGACGGTGGTTGGACTGGTGCCGTCGAAAAGAACCAGAACTTTGAGTTTCTTTTTCACGCTATTTTTGTCGTGTTTGTCATTCCGAGCGGAGTCGAGGAATCTCTCATATTTATTGTGAGGCAGCAGTAAGAGATGTCTCGACTTCGCTCGACATGACAAGCCTGCTGGTTATTTGGTGCGCTTGAACTTGCCGGTGAACAGATAATTCATGACCAGCGTGGTGATAAAAGCGGAGACGCGAAAATTTATTTGCGGGTCGTCGTTATGCACGTGCAACCCGAGCTGGTCGCAACGCTCGATCAATCGTGTCAGTAATTTGTTGACGCGATATTTTCTTTCGTTCGTCCACTGACACACCGAGTTCATCAGCCGCCGGCGCCGTTGGCCCAGATACGAGCTCGCTTTGATTCGCCCCGGCCCGGCCGGCGCAGCGAAAAGCTGCCTCAGATCGGCATCGTAGAAGTCCGGATACAAATCCTCGTAGAACTTCCGTTTCCGTGCGTAATAGGTCTTAAGCTTGACGTTCAGGCAGTTGTAATCAGCCGCGCGATATTTTGGCATGTGCACCGGCGGCTGCCCCGCCAGCGACCGCATCAATTCATCTACGTATTCGAGTTTTTGCAGCGCCTTCCAGCCGGCGTAACGCTTGTGCCAGTCGAGCCCGGGCGTGAGCCAGATCGCGAACGTCTCCGCGAAATCTTCGTCCGGATGGGCCTGCGCGTACCAATCGTCCAGATGCACGACATAACTGCGGCTGAACGGGCGCGGCCGATAAAAGCTCGGCGTCTCCTCGTTTGACGTTTGTCCAAAAGTCTGCTGCCATTTTTTCTTTCGTTGAAGCTGAAATGCGTAGCTGTAAGCGTGCGCCACCTCGTGCCGCATCAATTTCATGAACCACTCCGGCGTTTCGCCCTCGACTTCGAGCATCATTGTCCGCTCCAGTGCCCGGAGCCGATCATGCACGAGATAAAACGGAATGAAGATGGCCGGGATACCAATCGGCACGAACCATTCATCGCCGATGTGAGTTGGCGGATGAAACGTGAGCCCTCTGACGGAAAGCTCGTCGTAGAGCTGCCGGATCAGCGGTTCGAGCGTCGCGCCCTCGAGCCGCAAACCGAGCGTGGAGATGCGACGCTGGAGAAGTTCCTGGTCACTTAGTGACGTCAAATCGGCAGCTTCCATTTTTTGCACAATATCAGTCTGCGCGGAGCGCTGTCACGGCTTCGCACAAAGCGGCTTGAATTGCACTACCGATTTGGGCGTAATCGCTTCTAATGAATTCGCCCGCAATCGGCGCCGAAGGAACGCCCGCGGCAAGCCGGTTCGCAACCGAACAAAAATTGATCGTCTTCTTCGGGGCAGTGACTTTACTCGTCCATCTCCTCACCAACGGCCGTTACGGTTATTTTCGCGACGAGCTCTATTACATCGCCTGCGGTCAACATCTCGCTTTCGGTTATGTCGATCTCGCGCCGCTGTCCGCATTACTCGTTCGGCTGAGCCGCGTTCTGTTCGGCGATTCACTTTTCGCAATCCGATTCCTTCCAGCGGTTGCGAGCGCACTCAACGTTGTTCTGACCGGGATGATCGCGCGCGAACTCGGCGGACGGAGTTGGGCCGTCGCGCTCAGCTGCACCGCTTCGCTTTGCGCGCTCGTCTTTCTCGGCGTCGGCAATT
>Ga0207706_10001373_pt1 | contig 24327 bp, 18 predicted proteins | sample KBSC53metaG_FD_184318 | JGI IMG/M metagenome (GOLD analysis project Ga0207706, IMG submission 184318) | Corn rhizosphere microbial communities from Kellogg Biological Station, Michigan, USA - KBS C5-3 metaG (SPAdes) (version 2) | ecosystem: Host-associated > Plants > Roots > Rhizosphere > Soil ... | reverse complement strand
ACATTAAAAACCTGGCTTGTTATGCCGAAGAGTGAGGCATCTGCTCTTCGCACTGTTGAAGAGAATTACCATCAGAGGAAGAGTGCGATGCAACGGAAGCATCATGACAGCAATGCAGCAGGGAAAAAATAAATAATATGCTCAATAAAAATATCAACATAAACACACAAAATATCAACCATTGCAAATGCTGTTTTATTTCGAACAGTATTTGCGTTACTTTCACGCATTCAATATCACTAATTGCTGAACTGAGATCATGAAAAATTTTCGCTTCATGAACAATCCATCTTCTAAAAAATTTTTCTCTGCCTGCATATTTTGTTTCTCTTTTGTTTCTCCGGCGTTTGTCTGCGCGCAGGCACCTGAATTGCGCACAACAAACACCTACAATGAACAGCAAGTTGTTTATGACAATGATTCGATGATGCACACTGCATGGAAACCTGTACTATACAACGATACAACGATCAAAAGAGGTACAGGCACCTGGTTTCATCGCAAATTTTTCCAGGAACATTTGCTGCAAATAAGAGAAGGAAAATTTAACCTGAACGCGGATCTTATTTTTGATGAATACATTGGTTATTCAAAACGCGAAATTCCAACGGGACATCGCGCTGGCATTTCATCAGATTCCATCACACATGTGCCGATGATGAACACAAGAGGTTTTGAAGTGTCCGGAAATTTTTCTGATAAATTTTATTTCGAAACTGCCTTTTACGAAAGCCAGGGACGTTTTGGAGGTTATGTTGACAGCTCCGTAAGAAAATATCGTGTAGTGCCGGGACAGGGTGGGTGGAAAAATGTTGGCGATGGAAAAGGTTTTGATTTTAGTTCATCCGCTTCACGGCTTGTTTATATGCCGGGTAAACATTTCACGTTTGATCTTGGCTATGGAAAAAATTTCATCGGCGATGGCTACCGTTCTTTAGTTCTTTCAGAATTCAGTTACAATTATCCTTACTTCAAAACAACCATCACTTACGGAAAGTTTCAATACAACGCAATGTGGTCGCAATACATCACCGACCGCACAATTGGTTTAAGCAACAAGCAGGGTTATTTCAGAAAATGGGGACAAACTTTTTTAGTAGATTACCAGGCAACGAAACGCTTTTCTGTAAGCGTATTTGAAACGGTGATGTGGCCCGACCAGGATTCAATGCGCAATAAAGATGTATCACCATGGTTATTGAGTCCCGTAATTTTTTTGCACGGCAGTAAATCGCCTTCCGGTGTACACAACAATGTTATTGCAGGAACAATTCTTAAGTATCGCATCTTTCATCAAACACATTTGTATGGTCAATTAGCACTCGACAATGCAGGAAGCGGATGGGAAAGCCGCTATGCGGCACAACTTGGAATCCGCAGTGGCAGCGTGTTTGGCGTAAAAAATCTGAATGCTATTATCGAAGCGAACATTGCAAGGCCTTACACTTATGCAACCAATACGCTCTTTACAAATTACGGGCACAACAACCAGGCGCTTGCACATCCGTTTGGAGCAAATTTCAAAGAAGGTTTGATCGTTGCGTCATACGCATACAAGAATTGGTATTTCCGTGCAGAAAGCTTTATTGCGAAATACGGTCTTGATTCTTCCACTGATGTCAACTACGGCCAAAATATTTTTAAGCCGATCGACACGCACACAGCAATTGATGTAAGCGTCGGGCAGGGACTTTCAACAAATATTTTTTATGCGGATTTGCGCGTTGCTTACGTCATCAATCCTGTTACAAACATGCGCATTGAATCAGGCTTTACATTTCGAAATGAAAAAAACAGCACGGTATTTTTTAAAGACAGAATTTTTTATATCGGCATTCGCATGTCGTTCAGAAACCTGCTCTATGATTTCTAATTCATGAATAACTGAAGAAATTTTTATGATACCAGCAATAGTAATTCTTCTTATCGTCTGTTGTGTCACTCACTTGTACGTTCAAAACTTTATTAAGCTGCGAGCTGCGAGCCGTGAGCTACGCGCAACTCACTACTCACGTCTCACGTCTCACGTCTCACGATTCACGATAATTGTATTTGTATTTTCATTCTCATCAAACACTTTTTCTCAACAAGTGCCGCTTGATGTATTGATTCAAAACCGTTACAACGAAATAACGATGGATGCCGATACATCTTTGTTCACAGGTTTTCGTTCAATCAACTGGCTTGAAGTAAAACCTTTTCTCAATAACAAAAAGAGTGAAATTATAGATAGCACATTTGGTTTATCAACCACTTCGGGAAGTTATGCATTCAAACATTTAGGGAACGATAACTGGATTCAAACATCCAACGGAAAAAGTACATTCACAATAGATCCTTATGTTGTTGCAACAGCCGGTGCACAAAATCATGCTGCCGAACATGCAATTTACCAGTTGGTTGGCGGTATTCGTTTGCAGGAAACTATCAACGATAAATTTTCTTTTTCACTCGGCTTTGCATCAGGCTACAGCAAATTTCCATCCTACATAAACAGTACTATTGATTCAAATCGCGGTTATATTCCCGGTTTCGCAAAAGGCACATTAACAAGCAACGGCGGATATACTGCGACACAAGTAACGGGAAACATCACTTATATTCCCAGCAAATATTTTTTGATTGCCGCGGGATACGGGAAAAATTTTATTGGTGATGGCTATCGCAGTCTTATTTTTTCCGACAATTCATCCAACAATCCTTACATAAGATTGCAGGCAAGGGTATGGAAACTTACTTATAATGTTATATACAACAAAATGTCTAATCCAAGATACCAGGTGGATGGACATAATCAAAGAAAGTACAGCGTGATGCATTATCTCGGAATAAATTTTTCAAAAAAATTTCAACTGGGTTTGTATGATAATGTTATCTGGTATCAAAAAGATTCTTCCGCCGGCGAACGAGGGTTTGACGTGCAATATTTAAACCCGCTGATTTTTCTTCGACCAATCGAATTTGAAATTGGCTCTCCCGACAATGCGTTTATAGGCATTACATACAAATACAAATTTTATAAGCAGGGTTTTTTATACGGGCAAATCGGGCTCGACGATTTAAATCTCACAACTTCTCTTGATCATCATTCGCAGCATTTTGGTAACAAGTATGGTTTGCAACTTGGCATTTTCAACAAAGATCTTTTTCATGTAAAAGATCTTTCGTGGCGCTTTGAGTGGAACGGCGTTCGTCCTTACATGTATGGTCATGGCTTTGGAAAAATTGGTTTGAATTACACGAACAATAATCAATCGATTGCCGATCCTTTTAACGCCAACTTTCATGAATTTATTTCCATCTTTCAATATCACAACCAACGTTGGTATGGCATGCTTGAAAATCTTTTCGCAATTCGCGGCGAAAACCCGGGTCTTCCTTACAACAACGGCGAAGATCTTTGGGGCGGAGAAGTGGGCGTACCAACTTTCGGAAGTAAAACCTTGCAGGGTGATAAGCATAAATATTTTTACAACCAGTTAAGTCTTGGTTATCTTCTCAATCCGCGCAATGGCTTAAGCATCCAGGGTGATGCTATGTACAGACATCATTCCGCACCGGGCATTTCAAGCAATAATATTTTCTTTCAGATAGGAATTCAAACACGCTTGTTTAACTATTATCATGATCTCTGAGAAACTGTTTAAAGATGATTTTTAAAGAATAAGTATAGAACGCAGATTATAATGATTGCAAGGATAAATGGCAGATAAAATCATGACAAATCTTGATAATCCACTCAATCTGCGTTCTATTTTTCTGCAATGATGATTCTAATTTTTTTTAAACAGTCTCTGAGAATTGATTCTTTATTTTTTGTTGCACCGCGACGGCTTTAAAACATTTTAGAGCTTTTCTGTATATTTATTTTATGGTATCCATCGCACTTTACAATTTAAAAGGCGGAGTGGGCAAAACCGCTGCCACTATTAACCTTGCTTATCTTGCTGCGGCAGATGGTTATAAAACACTTGTTTGGGATCTTGATCCGCAGGCTTCTTCTTCATTTTATCTGAATGCAACACCAACCATAAAAAATGAAAGCAAAAAATTATTGACCGGCGAACTTGAATTAACTGATGCGGTGCAGGATTCAATGTTTGAAAATCTTTGGGTGATCCCTTCTGATCTGTCTGCCCGTAATGCTGATGTTGTTCTGGATGAAATGAAAAAAAGCAAAAAGAAATTGCGAAACCTTATTTCGGAAGCAAAAAATTTTGATCTTGTATTTATTGATTGTCCGCCGGGGATTTCATTGCTGCATGAAAATATTTTTTACGCCGCCGATTGGATACTGATGCCCAATATTCCAACTACTTTATCAATTCGCTCTTTTGAAACCGTGATGAATTATTTTGACGAGAATGAATTGAACAAGGATAAAATAAAATGTTTTTTCAGTATGGTTGATCATCGCAAGAATATGCACCATGAAGTGATGCAGCAATTTTATAAAGACAAATTATTTTTCAAGAATTATATTCCCTACCTGAGTGACGTGGAAAAGATGGGTAGTCATCAGCAACCAATATTTGAATACGCAAACAGCAGTTATGCTGCACAATGCTTCAGAGATCTTTGGAATGAAGTGAAGAAAGTTTATAGTCTGTAGTTTGTGATTTGTAGTTATAATTATTACGTGGCTCTTAATACTCACCCCCGACAACTCATCATTCACCAGCTCAATAAAGTTCTGAACGTACAAGGGAGTGACACAACAGAAGATGAACAGAATTACTTCAGCCGGCTAACAAAAAATAAAAACCAAAGCAATGCAAAGAGAAATTACATCATGGTATAGTCCCGCATTAGATAAAGAAATGCCCATTGCAACTTATGGTCATTACGGATTTGCAGTGCTACTTATACCAACGGCTGCTGCAGATTTTCTGGAGTATGAACGTTTTCAAATGATAGATGCTTTGCAGCCTTTGATAGATTCAGGGAAAGTAAAATTGTTTAGCATCAACAGCATTAACAACGAAAGCTGGTTAAACAACAATATGCTTCCGGAACATAAAGCGATTCGCCACAACGAGTTTAATGAATATGTGTTTAATGAAGTGCTTCCCTTTGTTCGCAACGCTACGAGCAGCGACACTTTTGTTTATACCTGCGGCGCATCGTTCGGCGCTTTGCATGCAATGAATTTATTTTTGAAAAAACCAGACCTCATCAACGGTGCAATAAGCATGAGCGGTGTGTATGATCTTACCGAATACACAAAAGGTTACTGGGATGAGCAGGTTTATTTTAACAGTCCCATTCATTATATTCCAAATCTTCATGATGATTGGTATTTAAGTAAAATAAGAGCTTCTCATCATATTCATATTTACACAGGCGGTGGCGCTTATGAAGACCCGGAAGCTAATAAAAGATTTTCGCAGGTGCTTTGGGATAAAGGCATTTGGCACGATCTTGATATTTGGGGACAGGACATAACTCATGACTGGCCTACGTGGAGAACAATGCTGCCTTATATCCTCAGTAATAAATTTTAAACCTCATTTTTTAGTGGCATGGATTTTTCGTTATCAATTACTGCATGATAAAATTCCTTCACAACAAATATGTAAAAACAGCGCTGAAGATCCTTGGCATATTTGTAATACTAATTGCGGTATTGCTTATTGTTGTTGATATTTATATTCATTCTCATAAAGCAGAGATCACACAAAAAATAAAAACACTTTTAAGTCAGTCCATAAACGGTGAAGTAACAATTAAAGATGTTGATGTATCGTTGCTGGCAACTTTTCCTTATGCCGGTATTAATGTTTACGGAGCAAGTGTTCTCGACTCACAATATCATAAACCATTGCTGAAGGCAGATTACGCATCGGTGCGAATAAATGCGTTTCAGCTTTTGCGACCTCATCCGGAGGTTTCAAAAATTGTTATAGAAAACGGAGCATTCCATTTTTTTACTGACACGTCAGGTTACACCAATGCATATCTTCTTTTGAAAAAAAATCAGCCGGCGAAAAAAAATGCTCCCAATCTTATCATCCATGGGATTGAATTAAACAATGTAAGTGCTCTTATAGAAGACGCAAAGAAAAAAAAGCGTTATGATTTTACATTCAACGAGCTTGACGCTTCTATTGATAAAGATGATTCGATTTATACCATAAAAATGAGTGAAGAAGCTTATATCAGAGGATTAGGATTTAACCTTGCCAGAGGAAGTTATCTCGACAGCCAAACTGTGACTTCAAATAAATGGGTATTAAAGTATAACGGCTCATCACATGATCTTTCTTTTGGCGAAACGAATATTAATGTAAACAATTTCCGGTACACCGTAAACGGAAATTTTCATTTTAAAGATTCTGGGAATTTTAACCTACATGTTTCAACAAATAATGTTCCTTACAAAAAAATTTTGCAGCTACTTACAATCAGGATAAGGGACAAACTTAATGACTTAGGTATCGAAGGTCCGATGAATGCTGAAGCAGATTTAAGTGGTGAGTTGGAATACCTTACGCAACCGCTGGTTGTTATAAAATGCGCAACCAATAGCAATGAAATAATCACTCCTATTGCTTCATTTACAGATTGCGGTTTTACCGGAATGTTTACAAACCATGCTTCGGATTCCTTACCGGTCTCGGATGAAAATTCGGTTGTACTTATCAATAATTTCAAAGGCAACTGGGGAGAAATACAATTGAATGCAGACAGCATAAAACTTGTAAACATTACGGATCCAAAAATAAATTTCAACTTTCATTCCAAGTGCAATTTTAAAACACTCAACGATCAGCTATCTATCCAAAGTATCAATTTTACGGGCGGCACTGCGCAATTGTATCTACAATATTCAGGAGCTTTAATTGCAAGCCCGGCACTGCTTTCAAAGATCACAGCCGATATACAATTGCAGGAAGCATCATTGATTTACATACCACGAGATCTTTCTTTTACTAATTGCAACGGAAGCGTTTCAATCTCTGAAAATAATATTTCAGTTGACAGTCTTCAATGCAACGTAAAAGGAAATCCTTTTGAAATAAATGCTTCGGGCAATAATATAAACGGTCTCACTAATCAGAACTTCGATAAGGCGTTTGTTGAATGCAATGTATTTACGCCGTCAATTGACCTGGACGATTTCAGAACCGTATTTGCTCCGCGAAAAATCAAGAGCAGTAAAAAAGGTAAAAGCAATCTTTCGGCAACCACGGAAAAAATTGACGACATTTTAAACAAGGGCAATCTTCAAATGAACATAAAGGCTAATCATGTTAATTTAAAAAATTTTAATGCCGATAATGTGATAGCCCAGGTGTTATTTCATGGAAATGATTGGGAAATTCAAAAAGCAAACCTATCGCATGCAGGAGGCAACCTTGCTGTTACAAGCAGTTTGCATGAAGTAAATTCAAATTATCATGAGGCAACAGCAAAGCTTGTTGCGCAAAGTGTTGATGTGAGAAAACTATTTTATGCATTTGATAATTTCGGCCTAACAGATATTACTTATCACAACCTTAAGGGAATAGTGAATGCCAATGCAGACTTAGCTTTCGGCACAAACACAAATGGTCATGTTATACCAGGTTCAATGACAGGTACCGTAGATTTTTCAATAAAGAATGGAGCACTTCTCGATTTTATTCCAATTGAAAAATTGCAAGGCATTGCATTTCTAAACCGTGATCTCTCCAACATTACATTTGCAGAACTTAAAAATAAACTCACATTAAAAGGAAACGAAATTCAGATACCGAGAATGGAAATTGCATCAAGCGCCATTACAATGTATGTTGAAGGCGTTTACAGTTTAAAAAACAATACCGATCTATCTATTCAAGTTCCCTGGAGTAATCTTGCGCGAAAAGATTCAACTTATAAACCCGTAAACAAAGGCACCGATGCTCATGTTGGCCCCAGCATTTGGTTACGTGCAAAAAGCGACGAAACAGGAAAAATAAAAATAGGTCTGCAGTTATTCGGTAAACATAAAAAAAACAAAGACACTACAGGAAGCAAATAATTTTATTGTGAACCGAACGGCAGTACTTATAGCGTCGCCTCTTGCGTCGCACACTTATACGTTCTGAACAATTTGCAACAAATGCAAACATCTAAAGAGTTTCATGATAACGATCTAAAATCTACTCGCGAACTCTAACTACAAACTACTCGCAGAGTCCTCCGGACAAACTATAATCTACAAACTGACCTATATTTTATATTTATCTTCACTTTATTCTTTTTAAATTGTTTCCTGTCTGCTTATACATCAAAAGCCAATGTCTGTAAAAATTCAGCCAACCGGCGATCATGCACTTACTGTAACATTCGGAGATGCAATTGACGAGAGCATCAACAAGCAAGTGCTTTCTTTTTTTCATTTTCTTCAACAACAAAATATTGAAGGAGTAAAAGATTTTATACCGGCTTATTCGTCACTTACCGTTGTGTATGATATTGTAACAATTCGACAACACCACGGCATTACTGCTTTTGAGTATATGCACAACCAGATAGAGAATGGTTTAAAAAATTCCAATGTTGAAGCAGAAGAATCAACAAGACTATTGCATATTCCTGTTTGTTATGATGTTTCGCTTGGTATCGATCTTCAGGAAATAGCCTTACAAAAAAATATTACAATCGAAGAAATTATTGAACTGCATTCTGCCTCAACATATCGTGTTTACATGATAGGTTTTTTACCGGGCTTTGCATATATGGGAAGAGTAGATAAAAAAATTACTGTTCCAAGAAAAAGTGTTCCAAGAAAAAACGTTGATGCAGGAAGTGTTGGCATTGCTGATTTTCAAACAGGTATATATCCGCTTAATTCACCCGGCGGATGGAATATAATTGGTCAAACTCCTGTTCTGCTTTTTAATAAGAATTACAAAGAGCCTTGCATATTACAACCGGGTGACAAGGTAAAATTTGAACCAATCGGTTTAGAGGAATTTGAAGATCTGAAATCATAGCAATGAGTATTCGCATAATCAAACAAGGGGTTCTCGATACAATCCAGGATACAGGTCGCTATGGCTACCAGCATCTTGGTATCAATCCTTGTGGCGCTATGGATACTTTTGCTGCAACTGTTGCAAACATTCTTACCGGCAATGAAAAAAATGAAGCAGTGATCGAACTTCATTTTCCCGCTTCTTCCTTTTTATTCGAGCAAAAATGCATGATCGCATTATCAGGCGCAGATTTTTGTCCTGTACTCAATAATAAACCAATCCCGCTTAATACAACTGTAACCGTTGGAGAAAATTCAGTTCTCGCGTTCAGGCAATTTCGTCATGGAGAAAGATGTTATCTCGCTGTTCATGGTGGTTTTTCTATTGAGCAATGGTTGAACAGTTTTAGTACACATTTAAAAGCGGCTGCAGGAGGTTATGACGGACGACAATTAAAGAAAGGAGATGTGCTGTATTTGCAGGAACCTTTATTCAACTTCACACTTTATCATACTGATTTTTTTGTTCTTCCTGTCAGTATTGACGTGTTTGCGTTCTATGATCATTCACCAAAGATCCGTTGTATAAAAGGCAATGAATATGATTGGCTGGAGGATGAATCTAAAAAAATATTTACATCCTGCTCATTTCACATCACGGTTCAAAGTGATCGCATGGGTTATTGCCTTGAAGGAAAAACTTTGAGCACAACTATCAACAAACAACTTATCTCATCTGCTGTTACAAAAGGAAGTATTCAATTGCTACCATCAGGACAGCTTATTATATTAATGGCCGATCATCAAACAACAGGTGGTTATCCAAAAATTGCACACGCTATAAGCGCCGATATTCCAAAGCTTGCACAAATGCGGCCAAACAGAATCGTACAATTTAAATTTATCACACTTCTGGAAGCTGAGGACCTGCTGCTTCTGCAACATCAATATTTGCAGGAATCAAATGAGAAAATCAATTTACAACTAAATCAATTTTTCTCCTATGCAAACTATTGACCTAAACTGTGACATGGGTGAAGGTATGCCCTACGACTCTGCTCTTATGCCTTACATAAGTTCCGCAAGCATTGCATGCGGTTATCATGCAGGCGATGAAGCGACAATGAAAAAAACTGTTGAGCTTGCTTTAAAGCATAACGTGGCAATCGGAGCGCATCCCGGATTTGCCGACAAAAAGAATTTCGGAAGAAAAAATATGTTTCTTAAAAAAGAACAATATCGTGCGCTTATCATCGAACAACTTTCGCTGTTTAAAAATATAGCAGATGCATTTGGCACGAAGCTTCATCATGTGAAACCACATGGAGCATTGTATAATATGGCTGCAACAGACAAAATGTTTGCGGCAATAATCGCAAAAGCAGTGAAAGAATTTGATGACCGTTTAATTCTCTATGGCTTAAGCGGAAGTTATTTAATTGAGGAGGCAAAAGCGATACATCTAAAAACTGCAAATGAGGTATTTGCTGACAGAACTTATCGTGATGATGGGAAACTTACACCGCGTAATCATAGAAATGCATTAATTAAAACCGAGTGGGATGCGATCAGGCAGGTGATGCAAATGATAAAAGAAAGAACTGTTACATCAGTAAACAGGAAAACTTTTCCCATCATCGCAGAAACAATTTGCATTCATGGTGATGGAGATCATCCTGTCGAATTTGCAAAACTTATTCATCAAACTTTAAGCGCTAATAAAATTGTCATTAAAGCAATATAAAAAGCTATCGACAAAAAGCAGCGGATATTTCAAACGCAGAAGCTTAATATCATGGCTGAAAAATATTCTTCAGTACGATCGCTCATAAAAGCAATCTTACAAAAAGACAAATGAAGGAAATTCTTTGACCCACATAGAAACATAAGTACATAGAGTACCACATAGTTTTTTCTATGTGTACCTCTTGTTTTCCACAGGTCTATTAGTCCAACTTTGTTTAACAGAATTACCCTCAGTACAAGTGTGCGACGCAACGGCAGCGACATGCATATTCCGCTGCCGGGCACATAAAAAAATTCATTAAAAAATTCATCAACATACCACAAAAGAAAAAGCCCCGCCGAAGCGAGGCTGGTTCTCATCTGCATTGTACAAACAATCCAGCTTTTACAAAAATTGACTCATGAACCTAAAATATTTTTCTTATAAAGATCTTTTGCGACAGATTTCGAATAATCATCTGCAAGCACATACACATTCGAAGGATTGTTGCTGCGTGTTTGAACTGAATAGATCAATTGTTCATTATGCACGTCATACAAGTTTGTTTCAAATACATAGTTGATGTTCGTTTCATAATGACCATAGAAACCCGGCATGTAATAAGGACGATAAACCCAACCATACCACGGATTATAATGCCAGCCTGAATATGGACGATATGCGTAGTTACGTACGTAATTTTTCTGTTTATCCGTATTAACCAAACCTATTGTAATAACTCCGTCTATATCTCTTGAGCGCACTTCTTTTAAAGCTTGTTCTTCTGAAATATTTTGAAAAGATTTTGGTCCGTACACACTAACAGAAGTGACTGCATCGTAACCTTCTTGTCTCAATTCCTGTGCAAGCTGATCTTCCATTTGCTGACGCAGATCGCGGTTTTTATTATCGAACAAACCCACAACCAAAATTTTTTGAAAATGAGCAGGTGTCTGTTTTGATTGATTCCAACTCGTTGTAACTTTTGAAGTGCTGCAACTTCCAAATACTAATGCCAGCGGAAGCGCAAACAATAATAGTTTTTTCATTTCATCCTCCTTTCAATAAATCTTTATTAATGTAGACTCAACAAGATTGCCGAAGCTTAACACGCCGAAAAACTTAACAGTGCTTTGTTTAAAGCGCATTAACATATTAAGTGTAGGAATAAAACTCAAAAAATTATTTATCGTTGAAAGGAACATTCTGGCAGATTTCAATCAATACGCCGTTAGTATTTTTGGGATGAAGAAAGCAAACAAGTTTATTATCAGCACCCACTTTAGGAACGGAATTCAATAACCGGAAACCCGCTTCAGACAATCGTTTCATCTCTTGCTCAATATTTTCCACTTCAAAGGCAATGTGATGAATTCCTTCACCACGTTTTTCTATAAATTTAGCAATTACTCCATCTGATGTTGAGCTTTCCAGCAATTCAATTTTTGTTTCACTCTTTTGAAAAAAAGCTGTATTTACATTTTCGCTCTCTACTGTTTCTGTTTTGTAGCAAATTGTATTCAGTAAATTTTCAAACAAAGGAATTGACACCGACAATTTTCTTACTGCTATGCCAATATGTTCAACTTTTTGCATGTGGCGTGATTTTCGATAATAGAAAAATGCAAAATCATTAATATTTGTGCCAAACGAAAATAAACGTATTGGCGTAAATTTGTAATATCGTAAAACAAAAAAGAGAAATGTTAAAGCTGCCTGTACATCTTGACAATAATGCTACAACGCCTGTTGACCCAAAGGTACTTGAAGCAATGTTGCCATATTTTACTCAGCATTTTGGCAATGCTGCAAGTCGCAGCCACGCTTATGGATGGGAAGCGGAAGAAGCAGTTGATTATGCACGCGGACAAGTTGCAAAATTGATTAACTCGGAACCAAAAGAAATAATTTTTACAAGCGGTGCAACGGAGAGCGATAATCTTGCGATCAAAGGAGTTTTTGAAAGTTATGCATCAAAAGGAAATCATATTATTACGTGTGTTACTGAGCACAAGGCAGTTTTAGATACATGCAAACATGTTGAAAAACTTGGCGCAGAAGTAACTTATCTGCCTGTTCAAAGCGATGGTCTTATCGATTTAAAGGAACTTGAAACGGCAATAAAACCAACCACTGTTCTCATTGCTATCATGTATGCAAATAATGAGACGGGGGTGATTCAGCCGGTGAAAGAAATAAGCGCTATCGCAAAAAGAAAAGGCGTTTTATTTTTTTCGGATGCAACGCAGGCGGTGGGAAAAACTCCTGTGAATGTAATTGAAGATGGCATTGATCTTATGGCTTTTTCAGCACACAAAATTTACGGACCAAAAGGAGTTGGTGCGTTGTACGTGCGAAGAAAAAATCCACGTGTAAGAATTATTGCGCAGATGGATGGCGGCGGTCATGAAAAAGGCATGCGCAGCGGCACGCTCAATGTTCCAGGTATCGTTGGTCTTGGACAGGCTTGCGAAATTTGCCGGCTCAACATGAATGAAGATGCAAAACGTATAAAAATTTTGCGCGACAAACTTGAAAATGATTTGTTGCAACTTGAAGAAACACAGTTGAACGGCAACAAAGAAAATCGTTTGCCGCATGTTTTAAATATTTCTTTCAAATATGTTGAAAGCGAAGGACTGATGTTGGCTTGCAATAAAAATATTGCGGTTTCTTCGGGCTCTGCCTGCACTTCGGCTTCTATTGAGCCAAGTCATGTGTTAAAAGCAATGGGCTTGGATGATGATCTTGCACACAGCACTTTGCGTTTTAGTCTTGGTCGTTTTACAACAGAAGAAGAAATTGATTATGCTATTGAGCAGGTAAAAAATACTGTTACTCAGTTAAGAGAGCTTAGCCCTTTGTGGGAAATGCATAAAGAAGGAAATGATGTGGCTGAGCAAGTGTAGTAGAATCCTGAGCGAAGTCTAAGGATTATGGACCAAGCTTTGGAATAAGCATTAAACCCTGTTACGTCGCATCTTTCCGATTTATCGGAATCCCGCTTTGCGGGGCTTGTATTGAAGAATCAATCGCAGCAGCCTAAATAAAATGATAAAAATTTTTTATAATGATGAATATGACAATTTAAATACAGATTGCATTTTCAAATTTGCATATTTTTAAATTTCAAATTGAGTTTTATGGTAGATACAGATAATGGAATTTACATCACCGAAAAAGCAAAAGCAAAAGTGAAAGAGCTGATGAACGAAGCAGGCATCGGCAGTGATCCCTCTTACTTTGTTCGCGTTGGTGTTGCGGGCGGAGGATGCAGCGGATTAAGTTACAAACTTGATTTCGATAATCAACAAAAACCCGGCGATCAGGTTTTTGATAATGAAGATTTGAAGATCGTAACCGACCTTAAAAGCTTTTTATATTTAGTAAATACGGAACTTGATTATTCAGACGGATTGAATGGTAAGGGATTTCATTTCAAAAATCCGAATGCAAGCCGTACCTGTGCCTGCGGTGAAAGCTTTGCAGTATAGTTTCCGATTAGGGTAGTAAGCAATAATACAAGACCGAAGTGATAAAACGCTTCGGTTTTTTGGTTGTAATAGCTCCGCCTTTTAAGGCGGAATAAATGCAAAAGAAAAAAAGACTTTTAGTCCTGGAAAATCCATATACTTCCTAAAACTTCTTTAACTTTTTTGCTATTGTACTTCTGCCGCAACAATGAATAACTATTTCTTATAGTTTTGACACATGTGGATGATATGCACAAAAGAATGGCGGCAGTTTTTCAGCAGTCTCACCGGCTATATTGCACTCATTGTTTTTCTTTTGCTTTGCGGGTTACTGATGTTTGTATTTCCCGATACAAGTCTGCTTGATTTTGGTTATGCTTCACTCAATAATTTTTTTGATCTTGCTCCGTGGGTATTGTTGTTTCTTATTCCAACAATTACCATGCGCAGTCTTGCTGATGAATACAAAACCGGCACTTTTGAATTATTAAAAACAATGCCGCTCAAACCATCTCAAATTGTTTATGGAAAATTTTTTGGTGCACTGCTCATCGTGTTGCTTGCGCTAACGCCAACGGTTATTTACGCAATTTCATTACAAGCTTTAAGTGCCATTGGTGGATTAGATATTGGAAGTACTATTGGAAGTTATGTAGGTTTATTATTGCTTGGTGCTGTTTTTACTTCTGTCGGAATTTGTACAAGCAGTTTTACAAATAATACAGTCGTTACATTCGTTAGCGCTGCATTCGTTTGTTTCTTATTGTACACAGGATTTGAAGCGGTAAGCAAACTTCCAGTGTTCGCATCAGGTGCGGGTTATTATATTGAAATGCTGGGAATAAAATTTCACTACAACAGCATCAGCAAAGGAGTAATCGATATACGTGATGTACTTTATTTTATTGGTGTAATATTTATTTTTTTATTGATCACACAAAGAAACGTGGCGAGAAGATGAGATTGTGAATAGTCAATAGTGAATAATCAATGACATTGTTCAATGTTGCTCATAAATGACATCTCACCACTAAAAAACAATCATGAAGTTTAAAGATAAATTACTGCAACATAAATACTGGTGGATAATTGTATTGATACTTTTTCCTGCGATAACGTATGTATCATCATTGTTTCATTATCGTGTTGATCTTACCGCAGAAAAACGTTTCAGCTTAACCTCTGCAACAAAAAATTTATTGCGCAATCTTGATTCAACTGTCACCATAAAAGTTTTTCTCACAGGCGATCTTCCCGCTGACTATAAGAAACTAAGCATTGCCACAAGCGATCTTCTCTCTGAATTTCGTGATTTAAGCAACAATAAAATCCAGGTAACTTTTGAAAAGCCTGGCGAAGGTTTGAACGATAGTTTAAAAGCGCAACTCTTCGATAGTCTTTCTCAAATGGGAGTTGCGTTTGAACAAGCACAAAATATTTCAACAGAAAACAACAAAGCAACACAGCAAATAATTATTCCTTCTGCGCTTGTTTATTACAACGATCATCCTCCTTTTGTAATTGATCTTCGCAGCAGCCGCACAGTGTTTAAAAATTTTGACGTCATTAATGATAATCCACAGGAAGACAAAGAAGCTACGCTTAATGCGGCCGAAGCTTTGCTTGAATTTAAATTCGCAAATGCTATTGATAAATTGACAAGAAAATATGTTCCTGTTGTTGCTTATGCATTGGGGAATGGTGAACCAATCGATCTTCGTGTAAATGATCTTGGTGAAAGTCTGCGCAATGATTATCGCCTTGCAACTTTTAATCTAAAACAGTCTTATCCGGATGCTTCACAAATCGATGCGCTGCTTATTGTAAAACCAACACAAACTTTCACTGATGAAGACAAACTAAAACTTGATCAATATGTGATGCATGGAGGCAAAATAATCTGGTGTATTGATAAATTGTATGCGGAACTCGATAGTTTGATGCGCAGCCAAAGTGATTTTATAGCTTATGATCGCAATCTTAATATCGATGATATTTTATTTAAATATGGCGTGCGCATCAATGATGACCTTTTGCAGGATTTAAATTGTTCAAAAATTCCTGTGGTGACCGGAAAAAATCCTGATGGAAGTCCGCAAATGCAGCGTGTGCCATGGCCTTATTATCCATTCTTGTCGTCAACGAACAATAATCCTATTTCAAAAAATCTTGATCGTGTGTTGCCGGTATTTCCTTCAAGCATTGATACAGTTGAAGCCCCTGGCATTCGCAAAACAATTTTGCTTGCAAGCGATACAAACAGCAGAAGATTAAGTTCTCCTGCAACGGTGAGTTTAAACAGTGTGAAGGATGATGCAGATTTCAGAACATTTAACAAAAGTTATGTGCCCGTTTCCGTTTTACTTGAAGGAAACTTTACTTCACTTTTTGCAAATCGCTTAACAAAAAACATACAAGATTCTGTTGAAAGAGCTTCTGGCAAAGCGTTTGCGGGCTTTGCGAAGAAATCTTCAAAGCAAATTGTAATGAGCGATGCAGATATTGTGACCAACGCAGTGTCGCCAACAACAGGCCCGTTGCCAATGGGTGAAATTCCTTTTGAAAATTATCGGTTTGCGAATCGTGAATTTTTTCTCAACTGTGTTGATTATCTCGTGAGCAACAATGGTCTTTTCGCAGCCCGTAATAAAGATTTCACTTTGCGTTTGCTCGATAAAAAAAAAGTGGAAGATCAACGCATCACCTGGCAATTCATCAATATAGTTGCTCCTATCGCTTTAATATTATTGTTTGGTGTAGTGTACCAGTGGATGCGAAAACAGCGGTATGCACAAGTTTGAATGTTTTAACCCACAACGTTGAACGTTGCTTTACAACAATCAAACACTCAAACAATCAAACGTTCAAACTTTTCAATAGAATTATCATAGTTGAAGAGTGCGACGCAAGGGATGATGAGTAAAGAATCAACAGCCCGGTCCATAAAATAAATTTTAAAAAAAATAAAACCTGCTGTATAAATGAACGCACATCAAATAGCTTATCTCGTTTTTGGTATTGTATTGCTTATTGCGCTTGCGTTTGATTTGGGTTTATTGAGTAAGCGAAATAAAGTTGTTACAATTAAGGCTGCGTTGCAGCAAACTTTTTTTTGGGTATCGCTTGCTCTTGCGTTTTTTGTTTTCTTGTGGATACAGGAAGGGCAAAAGCCGGCGCTTGAATATATCAGCGCATACCTGATGGAATGGAGCCTGAGCATCGATAATATTTTTGTTTTCATTCTTATTTTTAATTCGTTTGGCGTTAAAGAGAAAAATTATTCGCGTGTGCTTTTGATAGGGATAATGATGGCAATAATTTTCAGAATAGGTTTTATAACTGTTGGTGTTGCTGCGGTTGAGCGATTTGAATGGTTGTTGCTTTTATTCGGCGCATTTCTTGTTTACACCGGTTTTAAAATGTTTACTACAAATAAGGATGAAGAATTTGATCCGCATGAAACAAAGATCTATCGCTTTTTGAAAAAATTTTTACCTCTTGCTAATCATGATGGAGGAGGCAGGTACATCATCAGGGAAAACGGGAAACCTGTTTACACAACTTTGTTTGTTGTTGTTGTGCTGCTCGCCTCCATAGATCTTGTTTTTGCGCTTGATTCTATTCCGGCAGTGATGGGCATTTCAAGAGAAAAGTTTGTTATCTACAGCTCAAATATTTTTGCAGTGCTTGGCTTACGCTCCTTGTTCTTTTTGTTGCGTGGCGCTGTTAGTAAGTTCGATTATCTGCAACAAGGCATTGCTATTGTATTAATTTTTATTGGCTTGAAAATGCTTGGTGAGCATTGGCTGAATGAATGGATCAGTAAAGAAATACAAGTGGCAATTTCTTTAGGCGTTATTCTTGTTTGTATTTCAGGCTCTATTTTTTATTCGATTTTCATGAAGAAGAAAGGCGGGCCGGAAGATGTGATTGACGAATCAATTCAATAATTTTTGTGACATACACTATTCAGAATATTACTGAAATACTTGGTGCAGAAGCAGCGCTGTCACAGCCGGCAGAAGTGATTGAACAATTATCTGCAGATAGTCGCCGAATTTCATTTCCGGCAACAACATTGTTTTTTGCATTGCAAACTTCGCGAAGAGATGCGCACATTTTTATAAAAGAAGTGTATGAAAGAGGTGTTAGAAATTTTGTTGTGCGAAAAAATTATGATGCAAAAAGTTTTGCCGGGTGCAATTTCATTTTTGTTGATGACACATTGAATGCTTTGCAAATATTGGCTTCTTACCATCGCAATCAATTCAATTATTCCGTTATCGGCATTACCGGGAGCAATGGAAAAACAATTGTAAAAGAATGGTTATATCAATTACTTTCTCCTTATTATAATATTGTGCGTAGTCCACGCAGTTACAATTCTCAAACAGGCGTTCCGCTTAGTGTTTGGCAAATGAGTGAGGAATATAATCTTGCCATTTTTGAAGCAGGAATTTCTCAGCCGGCTGAAATGGAAAAGTTGGAAAAAATTATCCATCCAACAATTGGAGTGTTCACAAATATCGGAGAAGCACATAAAGAAAATTTTCAATCACTCGAAGAAAAAGCAACAGAAAAAGCAAAATTGTTTGAGCATGCAAACGTTGTTATTTATTGTGCTGATGATGCAATCATTCATCAAGCCGTAACAAGTTTGCCGGAAAAAAAATTTTTTACATGGTCGAACAAAAGAGAAGCGGATGTAAAAATTATTTCTGTTGAAAAAAAGGAATTAAACACTAAAATAAATTTCAACTTTAATAAACAGTTATCAAACATTGCTGTTCCATTTACTGATGACGCATCTATTCAAAATGCCTGCACATGTTTAAGTGTTTTGCTCTGTTTAAAAATTCCTGTTGAAATTATTCATCAGCGAATGTTACGCCTGCATGCTGTAAACATGCGTTTGCAGTTAGTGCATGGGATTAATAATTGTGTTGTGGTGAACGATGCTTACAGTTTTGACATCAATTCATTTTCCGTTGCACTCGATTTTCTCACACAACAGCAACAACAACTGCAACGAACTGCGATTATCTCAGATATTCCTTCAGCAAAAAATGGTGAAGCTTATGAAGAAGTGATGGAGATGCTGCACACAAGAAAGATACAGCGTGTTATAACAATCGGTGAAGAATGGAACAAGCATCAATCGCTGACAAAACAAATTCCCATCACTCAACATTTTCATAATACAAATTCTTTCGCAGAACAATTCAGCGCAAATCATTTTCGCAACGAAGCAATATTGCTGAAAGGTGCTAGAGTATTTGGTTTCGAAAAAATTGTTTCGTTGCTGGAAAGAAAAGTACATCAAACAGTGATGGAAATTAATCTCACCGCAATGGCACACAATCTTAATCAATATCGCAGCCGCTTGAATAACGGAGTAAAATTGATGGCAATGGTAAAAGCATTTGCTTATGGCAGCGGAAGTGCGGAGGTTGCAAATCTTTTACAATTTCATAAAGCTGATTATCTCGCCGTTGCTTACGCTGATGAAGGCGTTGAATTGCGCAAAGCAGGAATAAGTTTGCCCATTATGGTAATGAATGTTGATGAAGCTGCGTTTGAAACAATTGTGCAGAATGATCTTGAGCCGGAACTTTTTTCATTTAATATTTTACAATCATTCAATTCATTTTTACAACAGGAAGGTTTACAACAATATCCGGTGCACATAAAATTAGATACAGGAATGCATCGTCTTGGTTTTGAAGAAAAGGACTTGCCTGTGTTGTTGCCGCTGCTGCAAAACAATCATCACATTGCTGTTCGTTCAGTGTTTACACATCTTGCAGCAAGTGAAGATCCGCTTGAAGATGCATTCACATATCAGCAATCGCAAGTGTTTGAAAGTTGTTGCAAGCAAATAAAAGAAACTCTTGGATATAATTTCATCATGCATCTCTCCAACTCTGCAGCCATTTTCAGAAACAGATCTTTACAGTACGACATGGTTCGTCTCGGCATTGGTTTGTATGGTATCGATAGCAGCAATACTTTTCAATCATCGTTGCAAACTGTCGCCACGCTCAAAACAACCATTGCTCAGTTGCGTAATGTAAAAGCCGGTGACACTATTGGTTATAACCGTCGTGGTAAAGTGGAAAAAGATTCAGTTATAGCAACTATTCGCATTGGATATGCAGACGGTTTTAATCGGAAGCTTGGATACGGCAATGGAAAAGTTTTCGTGAACAATAAGCCTGCTTCAACGATTGGCACTGTTTCAATGGACATGACGATGATCGATATTACTGATGTGCCTGGTGTGAATGAAGGCGATGAAGTCGAAATATTCGGCAACAATATTTCTGTGCAACAAGTTGCGGAATGGTGTGATACTATTCCTTATGAAATTCTCGCCGGCATTAGTCAGCGTGTAAAAAGAATTTACATTGAAGAGTAAGCAATAGCAATAGCAAAGAAATTAAAACCTTAAGGTTGAGGCTGCAATTAGTGTCAGAAACTTTTTATTGATTCAGTACATTCATCATTTGCTCGGGATAACGACTGCCCGCAGTAATGCCGCGTGGAGCTATTTTATCAATCTCATCCAATTCTTCTTTTGTAAGTTTCACATTTAGTGCGCCAACATTTTCTTCAAGATATTTTATACGTTTAGTGCCGGGTATCGGAAAGATATGATCCCCTTGCGCAAGCACCCAAGCAAGAGCCAACTGCGACGGCGTGCAATCTTTTTGTTGCGCAAGAGCTTCTATCTTTTTTACAAGCGAAAGATTCTTTTGAAAATTTTCTCCCTGGAATCTTGGTGAGAAACGACGGTAATCATCTTCGGCAAGATCTTCAAATTTTTTTATTTGCCCTGTTAAAAATCCGCGACCTAAAGGGCTATATGCAACGAACGCAATTCCCAATTCTTTGCAGGTATCAAGTAACTCTTCTTCCGGATCGCGACTCCATAATGAATATTCAGTTTGCAAAGCGCTTACGGGGTGAACTGCATTTGCCTTACGCAAAGTACCGGCAGAAACTTCTGATAAACCTATGCCTCTAACTTTTCCTTCTTTCACCAACTCAGCCATTGCTCCAACTGTTTCTTCAATTGGTGTTGACGGATCTTTTCTATGCATATAATAAAGATCGATCACATCTACCTCAAGTCTTTTCAAACTTGCCTCGCAAGATTTTTTTACATATTGAGGTTGTCCATTGAATCCACGTTTTTGAGGATCTGAAGGATCTCTTACAATGCCAAACTTTGTTGCAAGTGTTACTTTATCTCTGTGTCCTTTGATTGCTTTTCCAACAAGTATTTCATTCTTATAGGGACCATATACATCGGCTGTATCCAAAAAAGTTATTCCTGATTCAAAAGCACGATGAATTGTTTTGATAGATTCATCATCATTTGTTTGTCCGTAAAATTCACTCATGCCCATGCAACCCAAACCGAGTTCAGATGCGGTTAATCCTTGTGAACCTAATTTTTTTATTTTCATGGTGTGGTGTTTTAGAAGTTGTAAAGAAGAGAGTAAAATTACTCAAATGAATTCAATAACTTTTCTCAAATACAATCATGCCTGAGCTAAATATTGATTTTGCAAACCGTTACAAATATTCGTATTTCGCAATAGCGTGCAGCTTTCTGTTATCATAGTAAACTATAATGTAAAATATTTTATTGAGCAATGTTTATGTTCGGTTCAACAAGCTATTAAGAATATTAATGCGGAAATAATTGTTGTTGACAATAATTCATCAGATGGAAGCATTGAATATTTGCGAGAAAAATTTGCTGCGGTAAAATTTATTATCAACAACAATAACGAAGGTTTTGCAAAGGCAAACAATATAGCTTTGAAAGAATGTAAGGGTGATTATGTTTTGTTTTTAAACCCTGATACAATTATTGCTGAAGATGTTTTGCAAAATTGCATTGATTTTTTTGCGCAACATAATGAAGCCGGCGCTGTTGGTGTGAGAATGATCGATGGTTCAGGTAATTTTCTGCCTGAAAGCAAACGCTCCTTTCCTTCACCGGCAGTTTCATTTTTTAAGTTGTCAGGATTTTCTTCTTTGTTTCCAAAATCCAAATTGTTTAACAGGTATGCACTCGGATTTTTAAAAGAAGATAAAGTGCATGAAGTGGATGTTTTGTGCGGCGCTTTTCTGATGACGAAAAAAAATTTGCTGTTGCAATTAAATGGTTTTGATGAATCATTTTTTATGTATGGAGATGATATTGACCTTTGTTACCGCATTCAAAAAGCCGGGTATAAAAATTATTATTCAGGTAGCCAAACAGTGATTCATTTTAAGGGAGAGAGTTCAAAACAAAACTCTTCTGCATATGTAAAAATGTTTTACAAAGCAATGATCGTGTTTGTTCGGAAGCATTATAAAAGCAATGCATGGTTAACGGGTTTTCTTTTGCATACAGGAATTTATTTAAGAGCGTTTGCAAGTTTTATTGCTTCTCCGTTTAAAAGAAAAAAGATTTACAGGAATGAAATTGATAAAAATAAATTCCTGTTGATCGGTGATCCTTTCTCTGCCGCAGAAGCTGAAAATATCATCACCAAAAATTTTCAAAATGTTGAAATAAGAAAATTACAATTACTGCAATCTTTATCGGAGCAGGAAAATAAGTTTGATAAAATTATATTTTGTAACGGAAGGTTTCCTTACAAAGAAAGTATTGGATTTATTAACAGATCGAAAAACAAATATCAATACTTGTGGCATGGATTGCATACAAAAAGTATTGTGGGCAGCTCAGATAAAGAATTTACAGGAGAAGTAATTGGTGAAGTTTAAAGTTTACGGTTTACGAGTTTCAGAAGTTAGTTACATTCTGAGACCAAAGCTCAATTGAAAGAGGAACGATGAAGTGAGTGACACAACAGGCGATGCCAAAAGATTTGTTGCCGGTATCATAAAAGCCTGCAGCCTCTAGCCATTTACTGATAAATACAATGTTTTAACGTAGCTTCGTATTTATTAACCCCAAGGAACGGATGCCATTATTTGACATACAGTTACCAAAAAGTGTTGCACGAGCATTACGATTGCCCACAAACGATTTCCGCAGGCAACAACGTCGTGTTTTAAAGAGACTTTTAAGCAAAGCAAGATTCACTGAATTTGGTCAGCATTTCAGATTTGATGAGATTTTGATGGAGGGACAAGTGGAAAAAAAATTTCAGCAACTTGTTCCCATTTATAATTACGAAAGCATTTACAAAGAATGGTGGCATAAAACCCTTGAAGGGAAACCCGATGTTTGCTGGCCCGGCAAAATAAAATATTATGCTTTAAGCAGTGGCACCAGTGAAGCTTCCAGTAAATATCTTCCTATTACAAATGATCTGCTTGCCGGCAACCGCATTGTGATGATAAAACAATTGCTCAGCCTGCGAAACTACCAGGATATTCCTGTTCGTTCGATTGGTAAAGGATGGCTTATGATCGGCGGCAGCACTGCATTACAGAAGAATGCCGGTTATTATGCCGGAGATCTCAGCGGCATTTCTGCGAAGAAAGTTCCTTTTTGGTTTCAGCCGTTCTATAAGCCAGGGAGAAAGATTGCAAGAGAAAAAGACTGGAATAAAAAATTGGAGGATATTGTTGAAAAGGCTCCTGAATGGGATATTGGTTTTATAGTTGGCGTGCCTGCATGGATACAGATGTGCATGGAAAAAATTATCGAACGTTACAACCTCAACACCATTCATGATATTTGGCCGCATCTTGACTTTTTTGTTCATGGCGGCGTAAGTTTTGAGCCCTATAAAAAAGGATTTTCAAAACTGCTGAGTAAGCCCATAACTTATATTGAAACATATCTTGCAAGTGAAGGTTTTATTGCCTACCAGGACAGGCAATTTGCAAAGGGTATGAAGCTGGTAACAAGCGAGCACATCTTTCTTGAATTTGTTCCTTTCGATTACAAAAATTTCAATGACAATGGTGATATTGTTCACAATCCTGAAGTATTCTTAATTGATGAAGTTGAAGAAGGAAAAGAATATGCATTGCTGTTGAGCACAAGCGCCGGCACGTGGCGTTATCTTATCGGCGATACAATAAAATTTGTTGACAAGAAACGTTGCGAAATAATTATTACGGGTCGCACAAAACATTTTTTAAGTCTTGTTGGAGAACATCTCAGCGTTGACAACATGAACAAAGCTATTCAAATGGTGAGCGAT
>Ga0207706_10001371_pt1 | contig 24356 bp, 23 predicted proteins | sample KBSC53metaG_FD_184318 | JGI IMG/M metagenome (GOLD analysis project Ga0207706, IMG submission 184318) | Corn rhizosphere microbial communities from Kellogg Biological Station, Michigan, USA - KBS C5-3 metaG (SPAdes) (version 2) | ecosystem: Host-associated > Plants > Roots > Rhizosphere > Soil ... | reverse complement strand
CGGGCTTGCCTGCCATTCGTTGATTCCGGTCGCATAGGTCAGAGCGTTCGGCGTCTGCGGATCCGGTGCTCCCTTTAGGTAATGATCGAAGAACGGCTTCACCCACTTCACGCGCCATTCGTCGGCCGTATCGCCGGTGAAGATGACATCGCCGAGGTCGTAGCCATAATGATTGGCGCCCGAGTGCCGCCATGGGCCGATGGCCAGGTGCAGCAGTCCGCTGCCTTCATATTTGTCCTTCAGCGCCCTGTAGACCGCGGGGGCGCCATAGCTGTCTTCCTGGTCCCATTGTCCGACCTCAAGCAAGGTCGGCACGGTGAGGGGATGCGCCGCCATCCACTTGTCGACGGCCTGTCCCGACCAGAATTCGGTGTAGGCCGGGTTCTGGAAAAGCTTCTGGACGAACGGATAATTTTCGATATTCAAACGGCGCGCGTAATCGGCCATCGACCCGGCTTCGAGGTAGCGCGTGTAATCGTCGCCGGGGCCCTTCGCGAGCCCCTTGCCTTCAGCCTTTGCGGTGCTTTGCGAGACCGCGAAGTCCAGGCTTCCCGTGCGGAATGCGCCGTTGTGGAACCAGTCGTCGCCCATCCACCCGTCGACCATCGGGCTTTGCGGGACAGCGGCCTTCAGCGCCGGGTGTGGATTGATTTCGGATGCGAGCGTCAGAAAGCCCAGGTATGACGACCCGATCGTTCCCACTTTGCCGTTTGACTCGGGCACATTCTTCACCAGCCAGTCGATTGCGTCGTAGGCGTCAGTGCTCTCGTCGATGCCGCTGTTGTTGAGAGGTCCAACGATCGGCCTGTTCATCACGAACTGCCCTTCGCTGTTGTGCAGACCGCGAATGTCCTGCTGGACGATGATGTAGCCGTCGTTGAAGAACTCCTTGTACATGATCGGCAGGATGTCGACGCCCGACTGGCTTGCTGTGCGGCTCAAGCTGTCCTTGGCGTCGTAGGGCGTCCGCGACAGCAGGATGGGACCGTTCGTCGTCCCCTTCTTCATGACGATGACCGTGTAGAGCTTGGTTCCGTCGCGCATCGGAACCATCGCGACGCGCTTCACGAAATCGGCCTCCGGGAGCGTCTGCTCGTACTTCGCGACGACATCGGGAGTCATCGGCGTCACGGGCGCTGGCGGCGCAGCGGCAATGGCGAAAATGGGCAGGAGCGAAGCGGCGGAGCGGAGCAAGAATCGGGTCATGCGACCGGCGATAGCAGCGCCGCCCGCCGCTGCAAGAAGCTCCAGTGGTTAGAAGCTGACCTCCGCGACCTTCTCCTTCATGCCGGCCTCCGGCTTACGGCCGAATAGCTTGTTGAAGGCGGGCTTCAGGAATCCGCCGATGTCGCTGAGCCATATCTTGGCGTCGTCCATCTCGAAGCGGAGGAGGGCCATTTTGGGATCGTCCTTGCCCTCGTACCATTCGGCGGCGATCGCGTTCCAAAGCCGGTCCAGCGTTGCCCGGTCATTGTCAATGAATAGGCTTCCCCGAAGGCTGGCGAAGAGGTCGTGGCCCTTGGCTGCGAAGCTCACGACAGCACGATTATCCTGGCCAAGCGAACGCGTGAGATCGTGGTCCCTGGCGGTGAAGAACCAGATGCAGCCGCGCTCGCGGTCCTGGTCGTCGAACTGTGCTGTCATCGGCTGCATGGCGCTTGCGCGTGCCTGATCGAGACCCAGCATGACGAAGGGACTCTTCTCGAGCGCGTCCCAGAACTGCTTCTCAATCTCGCGGTCGTCGGCCATGTTCAACTCCTCTGTAACGCCAGGGACAACGGTCATCGCAGCCCCTCCGTTCCCGCTACCGCCTTTAGGCTAGGTCAGAGTCTGCGCCGGCTAAGCTATTGTCTTGCAAGACAATCATCCCGAACAAAGAATGAACGTACGAGGCTTCAAGCACCGGCTTGTTGAAGATCCTGCTGACCAACAGCCCTCGGTGCGATGCTGAAGGTGATGGCCAAGAAATATTGGCGCAACATGCCGGAGACCTCGCTCGTTCAGCCTCTGATTGCCGGAGCTCAAGCAAGGGAATCGGAGATGATCCACCGTTCGTCTGTGGATGCGAAAGTGGTCAGGGAAGGGCTGCAGCATGCGCTCGAGGTGGAACAAGCCATTCAGGCAGGCGGCAACCTCCGCGCATCGTGGGAAGCGCTTCTGAAGGATGCTCGGAAATGTACGCGTTGCGACCTCTACAAGCACGCGACGCAAACCGTGTTCGGTGAAGGACCGCTCGACGCAGCGATCATGTTCGTCGGGGAACAGCCTGGCGATCAGGAGGATCACGCCGGGCGACCGTTCGTCGGCCCCGCGGGCCAGCTATTCGACGCCGCGCTCGAAAAAGTCGGGATCGACCGTTCAACGGTTTACGTCACGAATGCGGTCAAGCACTTCAAGTTCGTCCCGCGCGGCAAGAAGCGAATCCACAGCAAGCCTGACGCCGGTGAGATCGAAGCCTGCCGCTGGTGGATCGAACATGAGCGCGAACTTATCCGCCCGCCGGTAACGGTCGCGCTCGGCGCGACAGCGGCGCGTTCGTTGATTGGAAAAACCGTGACCATCAGCCGCGCGCGCGAGGCGCCGCTGGCTTTGCCGGACGGAGGCGAATGTTGGGTGACGGTGCACCCCAGCTTCCTCCTGCGCATTCCGGAGGAGGACCGCCGTCGTGAGGAGCGCGATTTGTTCGTCCGCGATTTGAAGCGAATCAAGGCAAGGGCGGCGGAACTCGTTCGACAGTCGCGCTAGAACCGATATCCCATCGTCGCCTTGATCGTTCGCGAAGCGCCCGGAGCGATATTGTTGTCGGCGTTGGCCGTCGGGAAATAATGGGCTCCAAGCAAATTCTCGATGTTGATCTGCGCCTCGACGCCGCCGGGAAGCTTGTAATAAATCGCGGCGTCGACACGCGCATAGCCGGGCAACTTCACTGCATTGCTGATTGTTGCGTAGGACTTCGAGCGGGCGATCAGGCCCACGCCCGCTCCCAGCTGCTTGGTGAAGTCGTAGCGGTTCCAAAGCGAGAAGCTGTGGCGCGGGACCAGCGGCACTTCCCGACCTTCCGGGGCAGCCGTGGTCGTCTCGGTGATCTCCGCCTTCTGCAACGTGTAGCCACCTGAGATCAGCCAGCGGCTGCCGATGCTGCGCTCCAAGCCGAGCTCGACCCCGCGGCTCCGCTGCGCGCCAGTAAGTACCGTGTTGGCGGGATTAAGCGGGTCCGCTGCGCGCGTATTGGTGCGATCCAGCTGGTAGATTGCAGCGGTGGCGAGAAGACCGTCCAATATCTCCCACTTCGCGCCGACTTCGTAATTGTCGAAGCGCTCCGGCTTGAGCCCGTCCGTTATACTCGTGAGGCCACTGAACTGGTCGCCCGATTGCGGCAAATATGACCGGCTGTAGCTGGCGTAGATGGAAAGGCTGTCCGATGGCTTCAGGATCAGGCCAAGACGCGGCGACCAGAGCTTGTCGCGGCGGCTGAACTCGCCTCCGCCGATGGCGCGCAAATCGTCCACGTCGATTTTGAAGCTGTCGAACCGGAGCCCGGCGACGATCTCCAACCAGGAAGCGGGGCGGATTTGATCCTGCAGGTAGAGAGCAGCAACCGTTGCCCTGACTTTGTTGTTCGCATCGCTTGCGATCGGCGCAAAGATGACGTTCGCATCGACCGTCGGGTCGGAGATGGGCACCAGATTTCCGTCAGGGAAGCTGCCCGTGTTGCGCAAATTGCGGGACCGTTCACGACCGACCTCGAAGCCGATGAGCAAGGTCTGGTCGATGCCGGCTAGGCGGTTCTCCCATACGAGGTCGGTCTGGCTGAAAAGATTCCTGCGGTCGTTGCGGTTATTGTACGCAGCAAGCGGGACCAGTCCGGTCGCAGCGTTGAAGCCATTGCCGTAAATGTTCTGGTAGAATTTGTCGTAGTCGCCGAACATCGTCCGGTTCCGAAGCGTCAGTCCCTCGCCAAAACGACGCTCGATCGCGACGGCCGCAAGGTTCACATTGGCCTTGGAGAAGCTGTCGTCCGGGTCGCCGAAAAAGGTCCGGGTGAAACCGCGGATCGGCTCGTCGCCGTCAGCCGGAACGCCGCGATCCGCAGTCCGCCTATCATGGAAAAATTCGTAACTGAGATCGATGCGCGTGTCCGGACCGACAAGCAAAGCTGCTGTCGGATTGATGCCGTAGCGCTTCAGTTCGACATGATGACGAAAGCTGTCGCCATTTTCGTAGAGACCGTTGAGGCGCACTCCAATGGCGCTGGAGAGGGGCTGGTCAACATCGGCGTTGAGACGCCGCGCTCCCCAACCGTCGCCGGCTGCGGAGATCTCGCGGGTCGCGCTAAAAGTGGGACGCTTCAAGACCCGATTTAGAATCCCGCCGCCGCCTCCACGGCCGAAGATCATCGCGTTCGGGCCCTTGAGGATCTCGACACGATCGACATTGTAGAAGTCGCGGAAATACTGGACGTCGTCGCGCACGCCATCGACGAAGAAGTCCGCGGTACTCGAATTGCCGCGCAGGACCAGAGTGTCGCGATTGCCTTCGCCGGAATTGTAGGACGCCCCCGGAACGAACAGCAGCATCTCACCGACGGAGCGGATCTGCTGGTCCGCGATCTGCGCCCGGGTCACGATGGTGAGCGCTTGCGGTACGTTCCTGATATCTGTCGGGGTCTTAGTCGCGGTGGTAGTGAGCCTCACGCCATATGGAACGCGCTCGCCGGTGACCACGATGTCGGGCTGCTCGGCCCCGGCAGCAGAGGCGTCCGTTGCCAGTGCGTCGACATTGATGTCGGTAGCGTAAACGGGCGCTGCGCAGCACATGAGAGCGGCGGCGAGCGAAACACGAGGCAAGTGGTCCATTCGTTCCCCATTGGACTTCTTTTCGCCTGCCTAGTGTTATTGATAGTCATTCGCAATAGCACAATCTCTGCTTTTACGGGATGCGGCTCAATGTCCATGCGCTGCTGTCATCTCTGGGAAGCATACGAAGCGCTTTCTCCAGCTGAGCTCGAGTGTCGAACCGGCAAGCGGCGGACGAGCCCGTCTCAATGACGGCTCCGGCCTTGCGCGCGATTTCCGCCGCAGCGTCCTTACACTCGGGCGCATAAACTCGATATTCGCCATCCCGCACCCTGACCATCAGCAGATAGATCTGAAACTCGCCGGCTTGATCGTTTGAAGACTTGTCCTCGTCCTTCACCGGAAGCCAAAGCACATAGGTCCCGGAAGCGGGGCCAAGCGGCGCGAAACCATAGGTCTCCTTTTTCCCGTTCCCATCGAATTGGGTCATTCCGTTTGCCAGGATCGATACACGATAGATGCGCTCCGTCTCGCCCTCGATGGTGGCCCGATACACGCCGTGCGCTATGACGGGCTTTGCGTCGGCCGGAGCGTAGAGGCTGTTGCCGTACCAGCATCCGGCGAGGAGAAGGTAGGCGAGGGCGAGCAGCGCGGTGCGCATGCCGGCAATTTACACTATCCGCCTACTCGGCAGCCAGCAGGGTCTCGGCCCCACCCAGATCGACCGATACGAGCCGGCTGACGCCTTTCTCGATCATCGTCACACCATAAAGCCGATCCATCCGGCTCATGGTCACTGCATTATGGGTCACGATGAGGTAGCGCGTGTCGGTTTCCTCCGTCATCCGCTTAAGCAGTTCGCAGAAACGCTCGACATTGGCATCGTCCAGCGGCGCATCGACCTCGTCGAGCACGCAGATGGGCGCCGGATTCGTGAGGAAGATCGCGAAGATCAGGGCGACCGCAGTCAAGGCCTGCTCGCCGCCCGACAATAGCGTGAGCGTGGATAGCCTCTTGCCGGGAGGCTGGGCCATGATCTCCAGCCCCGCCTCTAGCGGATCATCGCTTTCAACCAGCTCGAGATGGGCCTGTCCCCCTTCGAACAAGGTCGTGAACAGTCGGCGGAAATGGGCGTCGACCTTCTCATAAGCGTCGAGCAATCGTACGCGGCCCTCGCGATTGAGGTTCCCGATCGATCCGCGCAGCCGGTGAATGGCCTGGGTCAGCTCCTCGGCTTCTTCCGCGCCCTTGGTTCGGGCAGCGTCGAGCTCGGCCAATTCCTGCTCGGCGACGAGATTGACTGGCCCAATGCGCTCGCGCTCCGCGGTCAGCCGTTCAAGCGTCGCCGCCTCCTCATCCGCGTTGCGAGGTTCGTCCGGATCGAAGCCGAGCTTCTCCGGCAACCGCTGCGGAATGACCTCGAATTTCTCAACCGCCTGCCGCGCAAATTCCGTGCTTCGCGCCTGCTGCGCCTCGGCTCGAGCGGCCGCCGCCGCTCGCTGCTCACGGGTGTCGGCCGATCGTTCGTTAGCCTGCGCAACCTGCTTCGCGGCGACCACCACGGCCTCCTCCGCCTCGAGCTCACCTGCAGTTGCTTCGCCGACCCTTACCTGGCTCTGGTCGTTGGATTGCTCAAGTGCCTGAATGGTCGAGTCCAGGTCGGCCGGCTCCTTTTGGAGACCAGCCCGCTCGTCAGCCTGCTGTCTCTGGCGCTCGACGGCGAGCGCTAGCCTTTGTTCGGCATCTGTCTGGCGCTTGCGCCATTCGGCTTGCTCGCGGCCGGCGGCATTCGACCGTTCCCGGTCCGCGGCCGTCTCGCGCGCCTTCGTCGCCGCTTCGGCTCGCTTGTCGGCCACGGCGGAGGCGGCTGACGCGGCGCTCCCGCGCGCTGCCTCGACGTCATGTTCCAAGACGGCGGGGTCCGGCAGAGCCGCCAGAGACCCCTCCGTTGCAGTCACGGCCTCCCGTGCCGCAGTCAGAACGGGCTCGAGGTCCGACAGACGCTGCGCGACACTGGAATGTTGGGCTTGGAGGCGCTCGAGAGCCGCTTCGGCCGCGTCGATCGTCCTGCTTGCTTCGCGAGCGTCACGTTCCGCGGCGAGGGCTGCAGTGCGCGCTTCCTCCGCGGCCTTGCGGCAACGCTCCATCTCGGCGAGCGCCCGATCGCGTTCGGCCGACGCTGCTTCGACCCGATCCTCGAGTCCCGGAAGGTCCTCGGTCAGCTGGGCAAGACGATTGGCACGAAGCAGCCGTTCGGCGGCCGCTGCACCTGCACCGGCGGCGATAAACCCATCCCAGCGCCGCAATATCCCGCCGCGAGTCACCAATCGCTGACCGACAGCGAGCGGCTGTCCCCTGTCCTCGTCGACGACAGCGACTTGCCTCAGCCGGCGGAGCAACTCCGGCGGCGCGGTTACATGATCGGCGAGGCATTCCGATCCATTCGGCAGAGCGGGATCGCCGGGAAGCACGTCACTTCCCTGCCACCGCCGCGGACCGTCGCCGCCGATTGCCGCATCGGCGTCCTCGCCGAGCGCAGCGGCAAGGGCTCTTTCATAGCCATGCCTCGCCTTGAGGCTCGCGATTGCGGCACCCCCGGAATGTTCAAGTGCACGCGCAAGCGCGTCATGTTCTGACCGTGCAGCCGATAACGCGGCGCGCGCGGAGGAGAGCTGGCTCTCTGCCGAGTCGCGCGCCTCGGCTGCCGCTGAGCGTCCTTCTTCCGCCTCGACGCGGCGCGATTCGGCGAGGGCCTGCGCCTCGGCCGCTGCCTTTGCTCGCGTTTCGGCGTCATCCCGCGCGCGCATCTGCTCGCTTCCGTCGCCGAGCGTTCGGAGCTGATCCGCCAGTCTCTGCCGTTCCTGCTCGGTTCGACCGAGCTGGGCTCGCGCCGCCTCCAGCGCAGCTTCGGCCACGCGTCGTTCGGCACGCATGGCCGCCTGTCGCGCAAGCAACTCGGCAAGTGCCGCCTCGGCCTCCCTCGACGCCAATTCCGCAGCCGTCAGCTCGGTCGCAATTCGTGCCGAATGGCTTTCGGAATCCTCGAGCCGCCGGGCAATCTCCGCGCGTTCTTGGTCCAGCTGCTCGATTGCATGCGATGCGTCGCCTTTCAGCGCCTCTTCGCGCGAAACGTCTGAAGCGAGTGATGCATCGAGGCGATCGAGCTCGGCCAATCGCCGGGTGACGGTGTCCAGTCGCGCCCGCGCAGTCGCCAGCTGATGGGCGAGGGCATGGCCTTCCTCACGAAGCTCCGCCAGCGCATGGCGCTTGCTGGCGAGGAGTTCGTTCGCGCGGTCGTGGGCCGACTGGGCCTCGACGATGGCTTCGTGGATCCGCTCAACCTCTTGAGCGGCTCTATGCGCCTCTGCAGTTGCGGTCTCAGCGGCCTGTTCGGCTTCCATCCAGCGCGCATGGAGCAGGCGCGCTTCGTGGCCGCGAATCTGGTCCGTGAGCTTGCGGTAACGTTCAGCGGCGCGCGCCTGGCGCCTCAGCTGCGCGGCCCTCTGCTCCTGGTCGCCGAGAATCTCGCCGAGCCGCGCAAGGTTCGCTTCCGCCGCGCGCAACTTCTGCTCGGCGTCCTTGCGCCGCGCGTGAAGGCCCGAAATGCCAGCAGCCTCTTCGAGAAGCTGGCGGCGCTCGACCGGCTTTGCGGCAATCACCGCTCCAATCTTGCCTTGGCTTACGAGCGCAGGGGAATGCGCGCCCGTCGCCGCGTCGGCGAAAAGCAAGGAGACGTCCTTGGCCCGAACGTCCCGTCCATCGATACGATAGGCGGAACCCGCGCCGCGTTCGATCCGCCGGGTAACCTCGCTTTCGCCCCCGCCGCCGTCATGGGATGGATCGCGTTCGAGGAGGATCGACACTTCGGCGAAATCTCGCGGCGGCCGCGACGCCGTGCCGGCGAAGATCACGTCATCCATTCCGCCGCCGCGAAGCGACTTGGGGCTGGATTCGCCCATCGTCCAGCGGATGGCTTCCAGGAGGTTCGACTTGCCGCAGCCGTTGGGGCCGACGATTCCAGTGAGACCCGGCTCGATCCGCAGCTCGGCCGGTTCGACGAAGCTTTTGAAGCCACTGAGCTTGAGCCGTCGGATCCTCAAGCCGGTTTTCCTCCCCCCGCTTGCATCTTAGCTGCCGGCATCCTTCAGGAACGGCTCCAGGGTTGCCCAGTCATAGGCCGGCACCTTCTTGCCGTTGACGAGAAAGGTCGGTGTTCCCTGGATGCCGGCATCCATCGCCGCCTGCGTCATGTTTACGAGCTCGTCGGCAGCAGTTTGGCTTCTGAGGCAAGCCTCGGCCTTGTCGGAAGGAATGCCCTTGGCAGCCGCAATGGGAATGAATCCGGCAACCTTGGCGACGCCGAGCATCATCTGCTCCTTCGGCAAGGAGTTCAGCTTCTCACTCTCGGCGTCGGTGATCTTGTCGAGCCAGGTCGGCTGGGTTGCGTAGAGTTGCTCCGCCATTGGGAAGAAATGCGCGGGTCCACCGCAGCGTGCGACCAGGGTCGCAGCTATGTCGATGCCGTTCAGGATGAGCGACCGAAACTCGTAACTGGCCTTGCCGGTACGGACGTAATTGCTGACCAGCGGCTTGTACGCCGTCTCTGCGAAATGCCGACAGTGAGGGCAGGTGAGGGAACCGTATTCGACAATTGCAACTTTGGCTTTCGGATTGCCCATCCGGAAACCGCCGTCGGGCGTCTGCGTGAAGGTCCTGGTCCAGTCGACCGCATGCGCGGCCTTCGCCGCCGGCTTGGCGGCCGCGGGAATCGCCACGACAGACAAACACAGAAGCGCCAGCCGGAGACCTTTCCCGATCATTATTTCAGCGCGTCCTGGAGAAGCGGCTCAAGCTTGTCCCAGGAAGCGACCTCACGCGGTTGCAGCTTGCCGTTGATGATGAAAGACGGCGTCCCGTAGAAGTCGGGGAAGGCGGCGTTCACATCGCTGGAGACTTGCACCTCGCGGTCGATCATCTTCTGGTCGCTAAGGCACTGGTTGCTCTTCGCCTGCGGGACCCCGCGCGCCGCCGCCCAGTCCTGCAGGCCGAGCAGGCTGGCCATCTGAACGAACATCTGGTTCGTCGGCAGGCTCTGAAGCGCGGCCAGCTTGTCCTGCGGCGCCGCCTCGACCTTCGCCAACCATAACGGCTGATCCTTGTAGAGCGCCTGCGACAGCGGGAAAAATGTCTTCAGCCCATTGCAGCGGATGACGAGGTTCGCCGCCATGTCGATCGGCCCGTGGATGATGTACGGCCGGAATTCCCAGCTCACCTTCCCCGTCTTCACATATTTGTCGACCAGCGGAGGAACGCCCTCTTCCTCGAACTTCTGGCAGTGCGGGCAGGAGAGCGAGCCGACTTCAAGCAGCTTCACCGTCGCGTTGGGATTGCCCATCAAATAACCGCCGGCCGAAGTCTCGTTGACCACGTCGGCCCAGGTTCCACCGGGCGGAGGGTTGGCCTGGGTGATTGTCACCTTTTCATTGGCGGCAGCAGCGCCCTGTGTCTGGTCCTTGTTTTTGTTGCATGCTGCGAGGGCCAGCACGGCCACAGCGCAGCTGAGGAAGTTTCCGCACTTCATCAATTCATTTGCTCCGATTGATCAGGGGTATCGGGTCGTCGCTCTTATCGAGTGACGGAGGGCCGCTGCTAGTCGCAATTTGCGCCGCAAGCGACTCGAGGCACTGCCGAAGCTCGGGATCGGCGATTTCACGCAGGCCTTCGCCCAGCTCCTTCGGCACCGGGCGCAGCTGCGGCCGATCCGGTTTTGAAGCGGCTATCGGCGGCTTGCCCTGCCGGAACACGATCCGGTTGATGGCTGCATAGCCGAAGAAACGATTGACGCGCTCGATGATCATGGGAGTCAGATGCTGGATCAGCGGCGCGTGCGCCCCATCGACCATCAACGTCAGGACTCCGCCCGCCTTCTTGCCCGTCGGGAACTTGATCGATTCGGGGCACGACGCCTTGGCGTAGCGCTCGCCCACGATTTCCGGCCAGCGGCTGACGATCGAGCTCTGGACGAAGCCAAACCGCTTGAACGATTGGCCGCCAATATTGGCCAGAAGGTCGCCAGCGGCGCGCGGACGGCAGCTGCGCGGCGAATCTTCTTGGCCGGGGTTTCGCTTCGACATCGCACCGGACCATGCCATAGCGAATTGGTGACCGCCAATGCCGCAGAGCGCCTGATCCAACATTATGTGGATAACTTCCGGTCCCTGCCGTGGCGTTCCCCGCCCGGCGAAGCGCCGCCGGACCCCTACCGTGTATGGCTCAGCGAAGTGATGCTTCAGCAGACGACGGTCGCCACGGTTCGCCCGCGCTTCGAGCGCTTCGTATTGCGCTGGCCGGACGTTGAAGCGCTAGCGGCGGCACGAGACGAGGACATCCTCAATGAATGGGCGGGCCTTGGCTATTACGCCCGCGCTCGTAACCTGATCGCCTGCGCTCGAGAGGTCGCGAAGCGCGGCGCCTTCCCTTCGTCTGCTGCGGAGTTGCGCGCCCTTCCGGGGATCGGCCCCTACACGTCGGCCGCGATCGCGGCGATCGCCTTCGGCGAGAAGGCAGCGGCCGTCGACACCAATGTCGAACGGGTGATCGCGCGGCTTCACGGGCTGAAGCGGCGTCCACGACTTGAAATGGAACGGCTTGTGCTTGGCCTCATTCCCAAAGATCGACCCGGCGACTTCATCCAGGCCATGATGGACCTGGGGGCGATGATCTGCCGGCCGGCAAGGCCGCGCTGCGGCGACTGCCCGCTTCGGCCCGACTGCACCGCATTCGCCAGCGGCGAGCCCGAAGCCTTTCCGGCGCGCAAGCTCCGCGCTGCCCGCCCGCGGAAATACGGAATTGCCTATTGGATCGAATCCGACGGCCAGGTCTGGCTCGTTCGCAGACCGCCGAAGGGCATGCTTGGCGGCATGGCTGCGCTCCCGGGATCGGAGTGGACCGACGCGAAGCTTCCGCGAATCGTTTCGCTCGGTTCCGTTCGCCACGTCTTCAGTCATTTCGCGCTCGATTTGCACTTAATTCCTCGGGCGGAGCCGGAGGGCGAGGGATGGTGGCAGCCCCTGGATCGGCTGGATGAGGCAGGCCTTCCGACCTTGTATAAGAAGGCAGCGAGCCTGATGACGGCTGGGCGTGACCGGCTTGCCGCCTGAACCTTTCTTCAGCGGGCCCGGCCTCGATCGCGCCGATGCTCTGCGGGCAGACGATGCCGCATTGCGCGACCTCGCTCGTGCCCCCGATGCCGCCCAATTGGTCTGGCGTGACGGCCTGCCCGAGCTGACGCCGGAAGGCCGTCTTGCGTGGGCCCCGGCATCCGAGTCCGATCTCTTCCTGGGTTTGGACGGAAGATCTCCGCGCTTCTCGGGGATCGAGCCCGTGGCTCCGGACGCCTGGTCGGCCTTCCCCCTGATGGCGGTCCTTCATCCTGACGACGCACCCTTATTCGCGGCAGCCATGAGCCTCTGCCGCTGGCACGGGCGGCATCGATTCTGCGCGAATTGCGGCTCGCCGACCGACGTGGTTCGGGGCGGCTGGTCTCGGCGCTGCCCGGCCTGTTCGGCCGAGCATTTTCCGCGGGTCGACCCGGTGGTGATCATGCTCGCCGAGCACGACGGAAAGCTCTTGCTCGGTCGCCAGCCGCATTACCCGCCAAAGCGCTATTCTGCGCTGGCCGGCTTTCTCGAGGTCGGCGAAAATCTGGAGGCCGCAGTCGCCCGAGAATTGTTCGAGGAGGCCGGAATCCGGGTTCGCAATGTCTGCTATGTCGCGAGCCAGCCCTGGCCGTTTCCTTCGTCGCTCATGATCGGCTGCCACGCAGAATCCCTGAGCGACGAGCTTACGATCGACCTGACCGAGCTCGACGATGCCCGCTGGTTCAGCCGCGAAGAGGTGGCGAAGTCGCTCGCGGACGATCCCGGAGCACCTTTTCAGGCGCCGCCCAAAGCCGCCATTGCCCGGACCTTGCTGGAGCGCTGGCTCGCCGCTTGAGTTAGCGAAAAGTCCCACTTAAGAGGCAGCGCAATTCATTCCTCCCGAACCCGGGATCCAAACAGGGAAGCTCCATGGACGACCGCTTCAACACCATTGCCGGTTGGGTATTGTTTGCAGGCATTGTCGCGCTCGGATCGTCCATCGTCGCCAGCGAAATGTTTCATTCAGAGCGCCCCGAGAAAATGGGATATCCCATTGCCGGCGTAGCCCAGGAAGGTGAAGGCGCGGCCGCGGCCGAGCAGCCGATCGAAGCCTATCTCGCCAAGGCCGACGTCGCGAAGGGCCAGCAGGTCTTCAACAAGTGCATGGCCTGCCACAATGCCGACAAGGGCGGCGCCAACCAGCTTGGGCCCAATCTCTGGGGCGTGATCGGCGAGCCGATCGGACAGGGCAAGAGCTTCGCTTTTTCGGATGCGCTCGCGAAGAAGGGCGGCAGCTGGGACTGGGATAGCCTTGGCCATTGGCTGAGCAGCCCGAAGGCATTCGCTCCCGGTACTAAGATGACCTTTGCCGGCTTGAGCAATCCGCAGGACCGCGCCGACGTGATCGCTTTCCTCAACACGCACAGCGATGCCCCCAAGCCGCTTCCGGCCGCTCCGGCCGCGGCTACCGCCGATGCGTCGGGTGCCAAACCCGGCACCGGGTCGGAAAACGGCCCTCAGAAGGCCGAAAAGGAGCCTGTCCCGGCAACCACGGGTCCGGCCGGCAAAGCTGCCGAAGCGGAAGCCAAGAAGCCGTAAGACGGCGTCCTTATTCCGGTGGCGCAGACTGTGTTGGCACCGGGTGAGGATGATCTTCGTAGTAGCTGGTGACGTAGTCCCACGCCTCGTTCGCATCCTCGGTCCAATGGATGAGGTCGAGGTCGTGCGGCGCGATCACGCCCTCCTCGACCATCGCCTCGAAATTCACGACGCGATTCCAATAGTCCTTGCCGAATAAGAGGATCGGTAGAGGGCGGACTTTGCCGGTCTGGATCAGGGTCAGAAGCTCAAACATCTCATCGAACGTGCCGTAGCCGCCAGGGAAGACGGCGACCGCCCGCGCGCGCAGCAGGAAGTGCATCTTGCGAAGCGCGAAATAGTGAAACTGGAAGCTGAGGTCAGGAGTGACGTAGCGATTGGGCATCTGCTCGTGAGGAAGCACGATATTGAGCCCGATGGATTCGCGACCCTCGTCCGTCGCGCCGCGGTTGGCCGCCTCCATGATCGAAGGTCCGCCGCCAGAGCAGACCACGAAGTGCTTCTTGCCCTCTTCGTCGCAACCGCAGCGGCTGGCCAGCCGCGCTAGATCGCGTGCGATATCATAATAATGCGACTTGGCCTTGAGCCGAGCGGCGATCTTTTCCTGCTGATCATTCGTTGCCGCGGCAATCAGCGCATCGGCCATTTCAGGCGAGGGAATGCGCGCCGAACCATAAAATACGAACGTTGATCCGATGTTCGCTTCATTGAGCAGCAACTCGGGTTTCAGCAGCTCGAGCTGGAAGCGGACCGGACGCAAATCCTCGCGAAGGAGGAACTCCGCGTCCTGAAATGCGAGCTTATAAGCCGAGCTTTCAGTCTGCGGGGCGTGCGGCACATGCTCGGCCGCGCGAGCATCGACCTTCGAAGTCGGGAAGATGCGTTTGGGTGGTAAAGGTTGTGAAGTCATCGCGGGGGGTTAGCCGCAAAGATTCGCGTCGTCACGCCTCCGCTGTTTCCCTCCTTGCGCCCCAATCGATACGCCGCGTTGCGTACATCACCCCCGCAAGCGCCGCGAAGAGGAGAAGCGAGCCGATCAGCAGCGAATAAGCTTCAAGGCTTAGGAGGATGTACAGAATCGCATAGAGCCCCGCGAGCAGGCCGCCGATGAAGCCAGCCCGGCGCCAGCTTGCAAGCACCGCGGCGGAATAGGCAGTATTCAGCCCCGCGATCGCGGCGGACGCGACGATGTAGGCCGGCGTAAAACCGATCACTTCAGCGAAGGCCAGCAGCAACACGAAGAACAATACCAGCGCCGCTCCCATCAGGAGATATTCAACCGCCGACACCCTGACCCCTCCGATCACATCGAACATCAGCAGGGCAAGGAAGGTGAAGCCGATGAACAGGAAACCATATTTCGTTGCGCGGTTTACCTGCGAATAGGGATCCACCGGCTGGATCAGGCTGATCTCGGCGGTCTGCGTGTTCGGGTCCAGGTCCGAAGCACCTGCGGCCTTGTCGGGCGGACTGGAAGCGGCCGATGCGCCAGCATCGCCAGTGCTCACCAGCGACCGTCCAAGCGCCAGATTACCGATGCGATAGGTGGCGTCGAACCCCCTCTCACCGACGTCCCTGCTCCCCGGCAGGAACGCTCCCCCGAAGCTTGGGCTCGCCCAGGATGACCGCACGGTCCAGCGCGTATCGCCCGCCTGCGGAGCAAGGCTCAGAGATTCATTCCCGCGGAAGTCATAAGCGAAGTCCACGGCAATCGGTTTTCCGGTCAGCGGGCTGGCGTCGATCCAGGCGAAGAATCCTCGTCCGCCGTTGCTCCCGCCGCCGGGCTGCAGCCGGAGGGGCGTGCCGTCGACATTGACCCGCGGATTTGCGCCGAGCCCTCGCGGATCGCTGAGGCCGAAGCGGAGCTCGGCCCTGCTCATGTCCATCTGCGATGAATCGACGCCGGTGCGGACAAGGTCGGGAGGGAAGGCAAACCGGGCCTTTCCGGCGACATGCGCATCGTAGACGACGGCTTCATAGATCGAGCGCTTCCGGACCTGCGGCCGGACCTCGGTGTTCAGCTCGACGATCTCGGGTGCAAGAGTGAGCTCGCGAACGACATCGCGGCTGCGCGTGACGCTCTGGCCATTCTCGACGACAGTTTCCGTAGCGGTCGCACGATATGGGATGACCAGCAGCGGCCCATTGATCGCTTGCGTTCCGCCCCAGCCTTCAGTGATCGAGGCTGTCGCTTCTTCGGATTGCGTCTTGCGGTCGTAGACCAGCAGCCAGACTGAGAAGAGCGGGATGGTGAGAACAAGTCCCACGATGATCGCCAGGAAAAGCTTGAAGCCCGGCGTTCGCTCGCTCCCGACACTCAGCACGGCATCCCTTTCTCAAATGTTGCTTGCCTACGCTGCCTCGGCGAGCCGGTGAGTGTCATGAGCAAGTTCTGAGGATGTCCTGAGAAATCACTTTCGTCTTGTCCACATGAACGCACAACCCGACACAGTCATTGCGGTTCGCACTGATTGCGCGGGGCCGCTGTTCCTCCGAGAAGGAGGGTATGATCCAGGACGACGAGAAGCAGCAATCGGACGCGCAGGTCGAACGGGAGATTCGCGGTTCGCGCAGGTTCACGCCCGAAGAAGCTCTCGGGCGGATGGCCGGCCCCGGCGCAATGAAGGGCGCGTCGCCGGTTTCGCCTCAGCAGCAGGCAGAAATCGAAATCGGTACCTGGCTGCGCAGCCATCTCACTGATCCGGCGGGCGCATTGAAGGTCGTGGTTCATCGCCATTTGAAGGGAAGCAAGGCGTTGCAGGAGAATCCTGATCTCCCCTTGTCTGCCCTGGCTGAGCATATCCAACGCGCGCTGACTTCGGATGAACTACTGCGCGAAACGGTGCGCGAGGCCGATGTCGAATGGGGCCGGGCAATGGACGAGCGACCCTATTTCGAGCCTAAATCGGGGTCGCACCCTGACGATCCCTATACCGTCCAGTCGGTTCGCGGAGCGTTATCGGAAGCGCTTGCCAAACTGCGGGACTAAGCCGCTGAATTTCCGCCTTCTCACGCCCTCCATGCCCCCTCGTCAAAGTGCAGCGGCACGCATATGGGCGGTTTCCCTCAGCCTGCGCGGGTCATCAAGATTGTTGTGAAGACGGCTTCGAACTGGAGGTGCGGAGACAATGCAATTCGTCAGGAAGGTTCGACAGGACTCTGTTGCTGTGACCGAGGGCCTTGTCTACGCAGTGACGAAATACTGACGGCGGGGGCCTCATAAGCATGTTTTCCTGGTTTCAACGGCTGCTCCCGCAGCAAAGCGACTTCTTCGGCATGTTCGAAGCTCATGCAGCTACTCTCGTGGGCGCGTCCGAAGCGCTTCAGCAACTCGTCGATGACCGCGCTTCCACCGCACAGGTTCTCGGCACCATAAGAGACCGTGAGCACGAAGCAGACGAGGTCATCCGTCAGGTATTGATCGCCGTCCGGAAGACCTTTCTCACTCCGTTCGACCGAGGCGCGATCACGTCCCTCATCGCAGCCATGGACGACGCGATCGATGAGATGCTGGCGTCGGCACGCGCGATCGACCTTTATGAGCTCAGCGAGCTTCGACCGGAGATGAAGCAGATCGTGAACCTGATCGCCGAAGCTGCGAAGGTGATCGCCGAAGCGGTGCCGCTGCTTCGGAACCTGACTGCCAACGGTAATCAGCTGCACCAGCTCACCGGCAAGGTTGTCGCGCTCGAGGGCGAGGCTGACGAGATTCACGCCGCGGGCCTGAAACGCGCGTTCCAGAACGCCCGAGCCGACCCCCTGCAATTCGCCGTCGCCCGTGAAGTCTTCAAGAATCTCGAGCGAGTGATGGACGAATTCGAAGACATCGCGAACGAAATCGACGGCATCGTCATCGATCATTCCTGATGCACGAACTCGCGCTTCCGCTCCTCGTCGCCCTGATCGTGGTCGCGCTCGCCTTCGACTTCCTCAATGGCCTGCACGATGCCGCAAACTCGATCGCAACGGTCGTCGGAACGCGCTTGATCAGCCCTGTGGGAGCGGTCGCCTTCGCGGCCTTCTTCAATTTCGCGGCTTACTTCCTCGCACTTCGCTGGCCGCAGCTGCACAAGGTTGCGGATACGATCGGCAAGGGGCTGATCGACAAGGACCTGGTCACTCCGGCGGTCGTGTTCGGAGCGCTCGTCGGCGCGATGTTCTGGAACATAGTGACTTGGCTCAAAGGCATTCCATCTTCTTCGAGCCACGCACTGGTGGGAGGACTCATCGGGGCCGGTGTCGCTCACGCAGGATTCACGGGCATTCAGTGGGCAGGCCTCAACAAGACCCTGATCGCAATTGTCCTGTCCCCGTTGCTCGGCCTCATCCTGACGATGATCATCATGCTCGCGACCAGCTGGCTCGGCGTGCGTGCCAGCGCAAGCGGGGCCGAGCGTACGTTTCGCGGCCTGCACCTGGTTTCCGCCGGCGCCTATTCGCTCGGACACGGCTTGAATGACGCGCAAAAGACCATGGGCGTGATCACGGTGCTGCTCTACTCGACCGGTTACCTCCATGGTGACTTCCACGTTCCTCATTGGGTGGCGCTCGGCTGCTATATTGCGATCGGCCTCGGGACCTTGACCGGCGGGTGGCGCATCATCGAAACGATGGGCACCCGGATCACGAAGCTCAACCAGCATCAGGGGTTCTCGGCTTCGGCCGGCGGATCGGTGATGCTGTTCGCTGCTTCCTATCTGGGTATTCCGGTCTCGACGACCCACACGATCACCGGATGCGTGATCGGCGCCGGCGCCGCTCGTCGCGCCTCGGCGGTTCGTTGGGGCGTGGCGGGTAATGTGATGATCGCGTGGATCATCACGATTCCGGCGTCTGCCAGTGTCGCTGCCCTATTCTATTACCTGACCACCTTCTTTTAGGCCCGCCCGGGCGCGGTCACATCGGTGACACTTGATGGGCGTCGAGAACTGCCCAAATCAGCGCCATGATCGACATCCGACCCTTCAACAGCCTTGGCCACGCCGATCACGGCTGGCTCAACGCCCGGCATCATTTCTCCTTCGCGAACTATTACGACCCGGCCCGGATGGGCTGGGGCCGCATTCGCGTATGGAACGACGACCAGATTGCGGCAAAGAGCGGATTTCCGCCGCATCCGCACCGTGACATGGAAATCGTGACCTACGTCCGCACTGGCGCGATCACTCACCAGGATTCGATGGGCAACAAGGGCCGGACGGCAGCGGGCGACGTGCAGGTGATGAGCGCCGGCACCGGTGTGACGCACGCCGAATACAATCTTGAGGACGAGCAGACGACCTTGTTCCAGATCTGGATCGAGACTGACAAACCGTCCGCGGCGCCGAGCTGGGGCGCCAAGCCTTTCCCGAAGGATTCTCGAGTCGGGCAGTTCCAGCTTCTCGCAAGCGGCGACGCGGACGAGGGCGCCCTGACGATCAACGCCGACGCCCGCGTCCTCGGGGCGACCGTGAAGGCCGGCGAATCGATCGCGATCGACGCTCAGCCCGACCGGCACCTCTATCTCGTGCCGAGCGGCCGCGTTCGAGTGAACGGCGTCGAAGCCAACCCGCGCGATGGGATCGCGATCACCGGCGAGACTAGGGTCGAGATCGAGGCCAAGGATGACAGTGAGCTGGTCCTCGTGGACTCGCGTTAAGCAGATTCCCCGACCGAGTTCCGCTTCCGTTCATCCAGCCTTTGCTTGAATAAGCGTCAAGCCGCGGGCATGGCGCCATTGGCGCCGCGACGGAACGACAAGCGGCGAATCACGACAGCGGGGAGCATGAGGGCGATTTTGCGCTGGAAATCTGTTTTGCTGGTGAGCGGGCTCTGGCTCGTTCCCGCCTCGGCGCTCGCCCAGAACACGACCGAGCCGGCGACCACCAACACGCCGCCCACCGATACGGTCGGCCCGCGCGAGCTCCAGAATTTCAGCCTGCCCGGGACCACCACCCGGCCGGCCGAACAGGCGCCTGCGGCACCGGCTGTTCCCGCACCGCAGCCCCGGACGGAAAGCTCCACACCAGTCGCGGAATCGCCTGCAGGAAAGACCGCCCGCCGGACGATCAGCCGCGAGACGCCCCCGCAGGCACCTGCCGCGGCCACGGTGCCCGGTCCATTGGCGAAGGCCCCAGGGGCGTCGGCCGCGCCGCTGCTGCCTGTCGGAAATTCGGCGACCGCCGCGCTCCAGCCGTCATTGGGACCGCCATCCGTCCCTCAGCAGGCCCAGCCAACCGCCACGCTCGCTCCCGAGCGCAAGATCGATTTCCTTCCCTGGCTTGCGGCCGCACTGGCACTTGCTGCCGGAGCCGGCTTGCTGTTGTGGTGGCGACGCTCTCGTGAGGCTTACGCAGCGGCGGGCGTCGAATTCGATCTGCTCGCGCCGGCCGATCCGACACCAGAACCCCAACCCCAGCCCCAACCCCAAGCCCGACCGACGCCGAGCCGGGCTCCGGCAGCAGAACCGGCAACCAGGCCGCCGGCCCGTCCCTCGGCTCCCGTGGGAATCGTCGCTTCGCGCCTGCGTCCCTCGATTGAGATCGGCGTTCAGCCGCTTCGTTGTGTCGCCAATGAAGATCAGGTCTCCGTCGAGTTTGAGATCGAGCTCTTCAATGCGGGAACGGCTCCCGCTCGCGCAGTGCTGGCCGAGGCAAGCCTGCTTAACGCAGGCGCCACGCAGGAGCGGGAACTCACGAACTTCTTCGCGAATCCGGTCGGGGCTGGAAACCGCCTCGACGCGATCCCGCCGCTCAGGCGGATCACCTTGAAGAGCCAGGTCGTCGCCCCCCGCGCCGCGATCCAGGAATATGCCGTGGGCGGCCGCAAGGCGTTCGTCCCCGTCATCGCCTTCAATGCGCTCTATGAATGGAGCGGCGGCAAGGGGCAGACGTCGGCGGCCTATCTCGTGGGTCGGGAGACGGGCAGAGAAAAGCTCGGGCCGCTGCACATCGATGAGGGCGCGCGAGAATATTATGGCTTGGGCGCCCACCAGCTGCCGACGGCGCTCCGGACCTAAAGAACGCTCGAATTATAGCTATGCCAGGCGAGTACGGCGGCTGCTCCTCGGTATGGACGCCACGCTTCGGCAAGCTCGCGTAGTTGCTTCTCGCTCGGCTTTTCGTCGAGGCCCATCAGGCGCCCGAGCTCGACCATGACGGCGAGATCGCCCGCGGGGAAAACATCCGCTCTTCCTTCCGCGAACAGTAGATAGATTTCCGCTGACCATCGCCCGATACCCTTGATCCGGGTGAGGAGGGCGATGGCTTCCTCATCGTCCGCGGGCAGCTTCTCGAGGTCCAGCTCGCCGGAAATCACCAACTCCGCGAGGCTTCTGATGTAGCCGGATTTTTGCCGCGACATGCCTGCGGCCCGAAGCTCTTCGTCGCTGGCCGCGAGAAGCCGGTTGAGGTCGGGCGGCGTGCCGAACGCCGCCTCCAGCTTCGCCCACATTGAACGGGCCGCGGCCACGCTGACCTGTTGCCCGACGATGGTCCGGAGCAGAGTTTGGGCACCGCGCTCGCTGTTGCGTGGCTCCGGGATCCCATGCTGCTTGACGACCTTGGCGAAGGCGGGCTCGCGCTGCGCGAGCTCCTCGACATGCTTCCGAATGCTGTTGCTCGTTCGAACCATCAGCCGACGCTCGCCGCATACAGGGCGACTGCTGCCGCGTTGGAAACGTTCAGGCTTTCGACCGAGTCGCTGATCGGCAGCCTCGCCAGCGCATCGCAATGCTCGCGCGTATTCGGCCTCATGCCCGCTCCCTCCGCGCCAAGCACCATTGCGACTCGAGGCGGACCAAGCGCATCCTTGAGGTCGGTGTCGGCATCGCCAGTCAGGCCGATTCGCCAGAATCCCGCCTCGCCGATGTCATCGAGCGCTCGGGCCAGATTGACGACCCGCGTCCAGCGAACACGCTCGAGGGCACCGGAGGCAGCTTTGGCGACGACGCCGCTTTCGGGCGGCGAGTGCCGGTCCTGGGTGACGATTCCGATCGCCCCGAATGCTGCGGCGGAGCGGAGGATCGCGCCGACATTGTGAGGGTCGGTGACCTGATCGAGCACGAGCAGCACTGCGCGCTCGGGAGCTTCGGTCAGCAGGTCGTCGATCCATACTTCCTCGAGCGGCTCGACTTCTATCACGACGCCTTGGTGCGGAGCGTCGCTCGGAACGAGGCGGCCGAGGTCCGGGGCTTCGGCGAGCGTAACCGCCACGTCTTTCGGGAACTGCATGAACGAGGCTGCGTCACGCGTCGCCCAGGCCCGCAGGACCTTTCGGTCCGGATTGTCGAGCGCGGCAGACACGGCGTGCTTGCCCCAGAATCGCGGACGGTTCGGAGTCCCGCGACTCTCGTGAGATCTCTTTCGCCTCGACATTCGCCGGGGCTTAGCTCCGTCAGCGTCGCTGTCCAGCCGGGTTGGACTTATGCCCGGCTTCCGACACCTTGTTGGCGCACCCGCTGCTGGTGACGCCAGACCGCGACTGCCAGGATGATGAGGATCGGATAGCTCCAGAAGCGCAGCGCCGCCGCATAGGCGATGGGCAGGAGACTAGCCTCGATGCCCTTGAGCGCATGTCCCATGCTTGTCGTGAGCTGCAGTCCGCTGACCCACAGGGGCCAGAAACGATCGGACGTCAGCGCGACAAAGGTGAACGCTGCGAACGTCAGGAGATCAACGATCATCACTCCCGTTTCGACCGACGCATAGCTCGTCGCAGACGGACCTTTGACCGCCAAGGTCGCGAAGTCCGCGGCAATGCACACAAGTGCAACGATGCGAGCGTCCCTGGTGCCGCGAAGGAACGCGTAGCCGCACGCCCCGAACAGCAGCAGGTTGAATAGAATGATTCTGGTCATGGTCGTTCAGAGACCGGACAGCCGGATGACTGCCCGGTCAACCGCCTCCGTTTCAGGCGACGATTCGGAGATCGATGCTCGCCGATGCCGGCGGGCATTCGTCTCCGTCGCCGAATGCGACCGTGCGCAGGCCGGGAATCGATTTGCGAGTCTCGGCAAGCTCCACATGACAGTGGGCTATTCCACCCCGCGCAGCGACGAGGCCGTTGGTGGTTGCGGCGAGCTGCTCGAAGGCGCCATGGCTGGCTACGAAGCCTGCGCCCGTAATTCCTCTCGCGTGGATCATTCGCGACTGAAGTTCTGCAAGTTCTGCGAGGGCGGCCTCGATGCTGTCTTCCACAGCGCGAACCTGCGTTGCGACCTCTAAAGCCGCTTGTTCGATCATCTGTTTGCGCATGACTGCTCCTTTCCGGCGCTACGGCGCCAGAGTGCTAAGCGGTCTGATCCGGGGTCAGTCTGCGATTTAACTCTTGAGAAGCCTTGCGAGGCTTTCCAAGCCGGCGAGATACATACCCGCCGAAAATGCCGCTCCGATCGCAATCGTGGCGATCCAGAACAGCCGCTGGCCGACGCTCATCTCATTCCGCGGGTTGCTCCTAGTGGCAAACGGCGGTTGCAGGGAAGACCAAGATGACGCGGGCCTCTGCTCGGTTAGGAAACCTGCTCCCCCGGTCCCCCCTGCGCGGTCAGCGTGCCGAATCTGATGACTGACCGCGGCCTCTGGGTGGCCGTGAGCTGTATCGGGCTCAATGTACGGCGATTGATGTATCAACCGCTGATATGTGCCTTCGTACTGGGCGACGATCCTCGCCGCCTGCGCGCGGCGCTCGACACCAAGGATTGCGAGCGCCTGGCGAATCCGCTGGTCGACGGTGTGCGGAGAAATGTGGAGCTCGGCAGCGATTTCCTTGGATGACAGAAGGCGGTCGACCAGCCGCAGGCAATCGAGCTGGGCGGGAGTCAGCCGGGCGACTCGCTGGGCCATGAGGTCCTCAGCGCCCACGTCTGTGCTCTGACGATGCGCGCCGCGCGCGCCGTCCGAATCGTCCAATGCGACACCCACCCCGCCAAACATGCTGCGCACTCCGAGCAGCGAGTCCATTGTCACAACTTAGGTTATATTGAATGCTTAAGCCAGTTTTCCGCCAATTTTTGAGCATTTTCGCGTCGATTGGTTCCAGGACCCGCTCATAAGCGAGCGCAATCCGCCTGACTGAACCCTAGTCCGCTTCGAAGAGTCGCGATTTCACCCAAAGCAGACGGCTAGCGGGATCGATAGGGTCGTGCCTCGGCCGGACCTCGTCACGCGCTCGATGGCGCCGAACGTCGGATCGTGCCTGATCTTCCTAAGCCCGATGAGACTGATTCAGCGTCGACGACGTCGAGGCCGGCCAAATGTCGGCCTTGGCACGCGCTTCATTAAGAACCAATCCCTGGGATCAGCGCGATTTCCCGTACATCCTCGAGGCGCTGCGCTTTGAGACGCGGCGCGTATAACAATCTGCCAATTCGAGATGCACCTGTCGGACCCTCTCGTCTGTCGATCGCAGGGCGGCTTCGAGCTCTTGTTGCTCTCGTTTGATTAGATACTGGGCGTCTGACATGCGCCTATTCCATTCCTACCAGGACGCGCAGTTGCGACTCTCCAAGAATGCCACAAATTCAGTGATTTAGGAATAGTTGAAGCGACCAGGTCAGTTGATCGTGTCAGGCTTCGCGTGAATTGGCATGTCACTGCTCGAGCGCCGCAAAGCCCAGTGGCCGCTTCCTGGGAACGGATCGCAAATGGCGAAAAATAAGGGGATTTGGGAAAAGCGCGTTGAAAAGCCCGATTTGCGTCCATAGCCGCCGAATTCGACAGCAGCGGCAGAAACCGCCGATTCCGTAATGGTGGAGAGGGCTGGATTCGAACCAGCGTACGCTTGCGCGGGCAGATTTACAGTCTGCTGCCTTTAACCACTCGGCCACCTCTCCACGAGGTCATGC
>Ga0207706_10001370_pt1 | contig 24363 bp, 21 predicted proteins | sample KBSC53metaG_FD_184318 | JGI IMG/M metagenome (GOLD analysis project Ga0207706, IMG submission 184318) | Corn rhizosphere microbial communities from Kellogg Biological Station, Michigan, USA - KBS C5-3 metaG (SPAdes) (version 2) | ecosystem: Host-associated > Plants > Roots > Rhizosphere > Soil ... | reverse complement strand
CGTGCCGTGCCACCGCGTGCTGCGCACCGGTGGGGCGCTCGGCGGCTACACGGGCGGGGTCGAGCGCAAGGAATTCCTACTGCGCCTGGAGGGCAGGCTGCTCTAGCATCGACCCCCTCCGGAGAGGTGGCCGAGTGGCTGAAGGCACTCGCCTGCTAAGCGAGTATGGGGGGAAACCTCCATCGAGGGTTCGAATCCCTCCCTCTCCGCTTCAGGCGGCCGTGCTTCGCCGCAAGAGCGTCTCGAAGCGGTCGGCGGCTCCCGCCGCGGCGGCGTCTGCCCGGCGACCATTTTGCTCCGCCTGCGATGCGTGGCGAGCGTAGGCGGCGCCGTCGTCCCACAGCAGCGCGAATGCTTCGAGCCAGCCGTCGACGCCCGCGCGCGGGTCCACCAGCACGCCGCCGTCGCCGACCGCCTCCGGCAGCCCCCCGAGTGCGGACGCGATGACCGGGATTCCGCTCGCCTGGGCCTCGCCCGCGACCCGGCCCCACGCCTCGGGGTAGGTACTCGGCACGAGGAGGACGCGAGCGTCCCCGTAGAGCTCGGCTGGGTCGGCCGTGCCAGGCCGCACCTGGACGTTGCCGAGGCGGCGCGCCTCGGAGTTCAGCTCGTGAAGGGCGGCGTCGTCGATCGGCCAGCAGCGGTTGAAAGCGAAGCTCACGTCGCGACGGGCGCGGGCCATCGCGAGCACCGTGTCCAGCCCCTTCTGCGGGATCGGGTTGACGAACAGGGCGACCGAGCGCGAGCTGTCGACGCGGTAGCGGGCGCGGGGGACGATCGGCGGCACCGTGACGGCGTCGCCCCCGCGCGAGCGGATCTCACCGGTCACGAACTCGGACACGGCCGCCACGCCACCGACGGCCGGCCCGGCCGCGGCGGCGAGCTCGACGCCGCCCACGTCATGGACGTAGAGCAGTGCGGGGAGGGGCGCAGCCCGCTCGAGTACCGACTGCGTCCAGCCTGAGCGCTCCCTGTTGACGGCGGCCACGACCACCACGTCGGCGCCGAACGACGCCGCGACCGGGCGGACCGCGAGGTCCGTCCGCGGAGCGGCGAAGACCGGGTAGTCCAGAGAGTGGTCGACGCGAAGGGCATCCCCCGCGGGCAAGCCCTCGAAAGTGAGCACGGCCGGCTGGTGACCGCGGCGGGCGAGCTCGAGCGCAAGCCAGTGGGTCGTGGATGTGACTCCGCCCAGCCACGCGAGGTGATACCGCACGGCGAACAGGACCCTCACTACGCGATTTCTACTACGTTGGCGGACCTTGGCCCGCCCGCTCGTCAGCGTCGTGGTGCCGGTTCGCCGGACCCACCTCGCGTACCTCGAGGCCTGCCTTGCAAGCGTCTCCACCCAGACGGCGGTGGAGTCGTGCGAGCTCGTTGTCGTGGATCATGACTCGGGCCGCTCCTACGCCAAGGGTCTCGATCGGGTCCTGTCTCGCTTCGATCGCGTCGTCGCGCTGCACCGGGTGACGCTCCCGCGCCCTTCTTGGCCGGGGGGAGCGCGCGCCGCCGGGTTCGAGGCGAGCACGGGGCGCTACGTCCACTTCCTCGACTCGGACGACCTGCTCGAGCCGGAGACGGTCGAGAGGGTGACGCCTCTGCTCCAGACCGGGTGTGCCCTGGCCTTCACCGACGAGGCGCGCGTGTCGGCAAACGCGCAGAAGGTGATCAGCGTCCGCGACAAGCGGGCCTACGCAGCGCTGCTCCGTGAGCACGCGGGCACGCCCTTCGACCCGCTCGTTCACGCGACCTTCGTCGTGCACGGGCAGTTCGTGCGCCGGGTCGAGCTCCAGGCGATCGGCGGTCCTCGCACCGACGTCGAGTACGGCGACGAAATGGACACGCCGATCCGGATAGCCGAGGTCGCCGGGCCGGAGGGCCTCGTGCACGTGCCGGAGACGCTGTACCTGTACCGCCGCAACCCGCGGAGCGTCGTCCATCAGCCCGACGAGTGGAAGCTGATCGTGCGCTGCAACGAGCGGATCGTGCTGGAGGGCGCGCGGCGTCGCGCCATCGACGTGGCGGGCGCGGTGCGGCTCGGCCGCGCGAAGCCATTCGACATCACGCACTACGCGCTGTTCGACGCGAGCGGCCGGCAGCTCCGAGCGCCGTACGTCGACTACGACGAGCTGAGCCTGCGCTGGCCCGCGGCGACCGAGGCGGACGCCGCGTCGTAGTAGCGGTCGAGGTACCAGTCGGCGATCTCGTCGCTCGTCGTCAGCCAGACGTCGTCGTGGCCGGCGATGTGGGCGAGCGCGCGGTCGAGGTACTTGAGCCGGAACGGGTGGCCGACCAGGAAGGGATGCAGCGGGATCGCCATCACGAGCCCCGTGTCCTCCGCCGCCGCGTACAGGCCGTCGAACTGGTCGACGAGGACGCGCTCGAAATCGGGCCCGGTCATCCCCTTCGTCGCGAGCAGCGGTATGTCGTTCACCTCGATCGAGTACGGCACCGAGATCATCCGTCCGCTCTCGACCCGCAACGGGTACGGCTGGTCGTCGTTGCACCAGTCGCACACGTAGTCGTAGCCGAGCTCCGACAGAAGCGAGGGCGTTTCGAAGGTCTCGGTGAGCGCGGGGCCGAGCCACCCGCGCGGCGACGTCCCGGTGGCGTGCTCGAGCGTCTCCGTCATGCGCCGCAGGTAGTCGAGCTCCTCGTCATGCTCCATGCCGGTCTGGAAGGTGGAGTTGTCGTGGCCGTGGGCGAGCCAGGTCCAGCCGCGCGCCCGGCCCTCCTCGACGAGCTCGGGATACAGCTCGCAGACCTCGGCGTTCACGAGCGCGCAGGTGCGCATGCCATGCCGATCGAGCACATCGGCCAGCCGCCAGATCCCGACACGCATTCCATAGTCGCGCCAGCCGTAGTTGGCCGGGTCGGGCACGAGGCCGACCGTGGGCGGGACGATGCTGATGCTGGGCTTGTCGATCGCGTAGTGCTCGACGTTCACGCCGACCCATACCGCCACGCGCGCGCCTCCGGGCCACTCGATCGGGGGCCGGCGCGGGAGCGGCGAGTACTCGAACGGAGGGCCGCTCATGGGACCGGGACGCCGCCGGGCAGCGAGGCCAGACGGGCGAGCACCGCGTCGGCGGAGACGACGTCCGCGTACTTCGCCTGGAGATCCCGGAGGCTCTGCTGGTGGGCGGCCGGGTCACGGTCGCCGACCGCCTCGCGGACGACGATCGGGCGAAGGCCGTTCTGGATGGCGTCGACGGCGGTGGCGCGGACGCAGCCGCTGGTCGTACAGCCCACGATTACGAGCGTGTCGACGCGCAGTGCGTTCAGCCGGCTCAGCAGGTCGGTGCCGAAGAACGCGGAGGCGTACTTCTTGACGAGAATGCTCTCGCCCTCGTGCCGTCCGAGCCTGTCGTCCTGGTCCACCTCAGGGCTCCCCACCCGGAGGGTCGCGCTGGCAGGGACCTTGATCGCCCAGACCCCCGCGTCCGCAAGGTCCGCGTCCTCGTATGCAACCGTCGTGAAGAGAATCGGCAGGCCCGTTCGCCGGCCCTGGTCCAGCACCCGCCGCGCCTGCTCCACGACGGCATCCAGGTCAGACCCGAACGGGAGCCGCGGATCGGTGAAGGCGTTGACGAGATCGACGGCGAGCACGGCGGGCCGCTCGCCGAAGCCGAGCTCGCGCGTCAGCCCTCGCTCCTCGAGCCTGTGCAGCCGGTCGTCGGTCACGCGGCCACCGTATTCGATCGCGTGCGGCCGGCACCACACTCGCGGTCTCCGCTCACTGCACCGACGCGGAGGCGAGCTTGTCGCAGCTGCGGCCTCTGCAGCGCCGGAGGTCGCCGAGGACGCGGCGGAGCGTGTTGCGCTGCTGGCGGTAGCGCGGGTCGAGCGCGAGCGAGTTCAGCTCCCAAGGGTCGCGCCTGAGGTCGTAGAGCTCGCTGCCGCGACCTCTGTAGGCCACGTACAGCCAGCGCGTCGTGCGCACCGCGCCCCATGCCGGCACGCGTGTCTCGGTCCCCCGCGCCCCACCCTCGCGCGTGTTGGTCCGACCATGCGAGCCCTGCCCGGCGGTCGTGTGCAGGAACGGCCTGAGGTTGCGCAGGTGCGTGTTGCGCGCGTACGGCAGGACCGAGCGGCCGTCGAGCACGTGTCCAGGACGTGCCGGCGTCGCGTCCATGACCGTGGCGGCGAGATCGACGTCGCCCACCACCGCCTTCGTGCGCCGGCCTCGCGGAACCCCTGGGCCGCGGATCAGGAAAGGCAGGTGCGTCGAGGCGTCGTAGGGCAGCATCTTGCCCTGGCGCACCCTGTGCTCACCCTGCATGAAGCCGTTGTCGGAGGTGAAGATCACGTAGGTGTTGTCGAGCTCGCCTTCGCGGCGCAGCTCGTCGACGATGTTCTCGACGCCCTCGTCCACCGCGAGCAGCGACTCCCAGCGCTCACGGAACCGGGTCTCGATCGCCGCCTCGCGGCGCGGGGTGATGCGCCGGTTGTAGCGGCCGAGGAAGGAGGGCTTGTCGTGGACGTCCTGCTCGTTGTAGTTGGGCGGCCTGGGCATCGGCAGGTGCGCGTAGCGGCCGCGATGCCGGGGAGCGGCGCGCACGAGCTGGCCTGTCTTCTTCTGCGTGGCGCCCGACTCGTGGTGAGGCGCCAGGTAGGCGACCGAGAGGAAGAACGGCTTGTCGCCGCGCGCACGCTCGTCGATGAACCCGACGGCCTTCCTCGTGATCACGTCCGTCTGATACAGCCGCGGGTTGCGGCGCATCACCTGCCCGTAGGTCACGCGGTGGTCGTTCTCGAAGAAGCTGTAGCCCCACATGCGGTAGGTGGAGTGGTCGATCAAGCCTTGCCAGTCCGTCCAGCCCCGCGGGCGCATCGGCGTTTCTTCCTCCTTGCCGTAGCCGTTCAGGAACTTGCCGATGTGGCCGGTCACGTAGCCGGCGTCCTGGAGCCAGACGGGCAGATAGTTGCGCTGGTTGAGGCGCCCGTAGCCCCCGCCGCAGTCGGGGTAGAGGCAGCGCACCCCGTGGTTCTGCGCGTACTGGCCCGTGAAGAAGGTCGCTCGGGCCGGACAGCAGACGGGGTACGACGCGTAATAGCGGGTGAACGTCACGCCCGCCTGGCCGATCAGCCGCCGGGTCCGAGGCATCGTCGCCATGTCGTCGTAGCGCTCGTCGTCGGTCATGACGACCACGACATTCGGCGCACCGCGCGCCGGGACCGCGTCCTGGGCCGAGATCCCGCCAGTCGGTATGAGGAGCACCGCCGCGACCGCGAGGACGGCGGTCCGTCTCACCGCACGAACCTCCGGAAGACGGCGAGTGAGCCGAGGTAGGTGTCCTCCGAGGCGACGTAGACATTGCGCCCATCGGGGCTCACGGTGACCGCGACGGCGACGGTCAGCCCGCGGCCCTCGGGACAGCCGAAGCCCCCGGCCCGGATGAAGCAGCCGAATCTCCCGGGCAGCTGGCTGAGCCGGCCCGTGGTCTGGTTCCGGGACATCGCGCTCAGCATGTTCACCTTCGACGAGACGGCGTAGAGGTTGCGCCCGTCGGGGCTGACCGCGACGCTCCAGACCTCGTCGAGGCCGCGGCCGCGCATGCAGAGGCCGCCGCCGCCGGACTGGCTGATGCAGCCCCGGCGGCTGAGGTCCTGGGTGAGGACGCCCGTGGCCCTGTCGCGGCGCAGGATCGCGACGGCATCGCCGATCGACGAGGCGACGTAGACAAAGCGCCCGTCCGGGGCGACCGTGAGATCGACCGGGCCAGACAGGGCCTTGCCGACGCCACACCCCTCCGGGCCGCCACCGCGAGCGATGCACCCCGCCGCGCCGTCGGCCTGCGAGAGGCCGTCGGGGCCGGCGCGAAGCACGACCACGGCATTGCTCCGCATGCCGGCCACGAGCACGTGCCGGCTGTCCGGCGTGACCGTGACCTCCTCGGGCGAGGCGAGGCCGCGCGCAACCGCGCAGTCGGACCCGCCCGCGTGGCTTACGCATCCGGCGGGACCCGCGCCCTGCGTCAGGCTGCCGTCGGTCGCCCTGGCGAAGATCGAGATGGCGCTCGGGAACCTGCGCCCTGCGACGTACACGCGCCGGCCATTCGGGCTCACGGCGATGCTCGTGGGCTCGTTCAGGGCGCGGACGAGCGTGCAGCCGCCGCCTGGCCGCTGGCTGAAGCAGCCGGCGGCGCCGGGGAGCTGCTGCAGTGCCCCCGTACGCCTGTTGCGAGTGAAAACGCTCAGCGCGTCGCTGCCCGCCGCGGCCACGTAGAGGTTCTGTCCGCCCGGGCTGAGCGTGAGCGCGGCCGGACCGCCGAGCGCGCGGGCGCGGGCACAGACGCCCGGCCGCGGATCCGCCGGTCGATGATGAATGCACCCACGCCGCCCGGCCAGCTGTGTGAGCGTGCCCGTGCGGCGGTTGCGCGCAAAGATCGCAATCGCGTGGTTGCCGTAGGAGGCGAGGTAGACGAAGCGCCCGTCCGGGCTCACCGCGACGTCCTCGGGGCTCGTCACGAAGCGACCGGTCGCACAGCGGTTGATGCCCTTGCGGTGGACGCAGCCGTCATGCCCGCGCGGCTGGACGAGCCGCCCGACCGGCTTCGAGGCCGATGAACCGGGCCTGTCCGCGGCGGCGAACGACACGAGGCCGAGGAGGACCAGCAGCGCCAGGGTCAGCGTCGCGAGACTGCCGCGCGTGTGCGGGGCGCATCCCATGGCTGCAAGTCCTGAGCCGACCCTAACCGCTCAGAGGTTCTGCTGCGAGTCCCCATATTGGGGACCGTGCGGCCGCCCCACCGCGGTTCGCAGGCTCCCGGTTCATCGCTACCCTTGCACGCCGGGCGCCCGTAGCTCAGCTGGATAGAGCGTCGGTCTACGGAACCGAAGGTCTCAGGTTCGAATCCTGACGGGCGCGCTTCACAAAGGCCGGCTTAGCTGGGGTTTTCGCTGCACTAGCCGGGCCGAGCCCCTCTACGCTTGCCTGTCGGCCACTGTGGTCATTTGATCGAGAAGTTGGCGCTGTGGGTCCCCCCGTCAGCGAGCGTCACGAACAGTTCGTAGCAGCCGGCCGAGCTGGGGGTCTTCCAGTTGTAGACGAAATGGTCGTCTTCGAGGCGCAGGCTGGTCGCGCCGGCGGCGGTCGCCTCGAGCGCGTCGCTGGGGTCGCCGGAGAACGATCCGCAGGGAACCGCCTTGGACTTGATCGAGTCGACCGCGGCGATGTCCGTAACGACCGTCCCGTTCTTGTCGCGGATCTGGAACTTGACGGGGTAGGTCCTTCCGGTGCGGCCGGTGTTGGTGGTCGGGCGGTTGTCGACCGGCTGGAGGAAGCCGCCGAAGTTGTGGTTGTCGCAGGCGTCGCCGATGCCGTCGCGGTCGGCGTCGGCCTGGTCCGCGTTGCCGGTCGCGGGACAGTTGTCCGTGTCGTCCGGGACGCCGTCGAGGTCCCCGTCGGGGAACCACCCCAGGTCCTCGAGCATCGGGAGCGCGAGGTCGGCGGGCGGCGCCAGACGGTGGTCAGCCTCGCCGGGGATTGGCTCCAGGAGCTGGTTGGGCTGGGCGATCGGGTCGAGGCTGTTGATCGACTGGCCCACGATCAGGGGCGAGGGGGCGAACAGCCGAAGATTTCCGTCCGGGCCCGCCCCGGCGCGCGTGCTCCCATCCAGCCGCAGCGTCACGTGCACCGTGGCACCTGCCGCGAGTTGAGTCTTGATGCTCGCTCCGTCCTCAAGCGTGATGCGGCCGGAGGGGATGTTGATCGTGGGATCACTGCCGCCCAGGGCTCCTGGAGGGCTGCCCCCTACGTTGTCCACGACGAGCACGGCGACCGCCCCCGCCGCCTGCACGTTGCTGACCTTCTGGGTGAAGCCGCAGGTACCGCGGTCGACGAGGGCGACCCTGCCGGTGACGGCGCCGCCGGGGACCGGCTCGCACGCGTCCGTCGGCGAAGAGCCGCCTGTGTCGGTCGCGACCGCCACGTCGGCGCTGACCCCGGTCGTCGTCAGCGCCGGGCCGAACGAGGCTGGACCGATCGGATACGAGCCGGCGAGCTGTGCCGGCGCGGTGATGCGCAGCTCGGGCGAGCCGAGGTCGAGCACGCTCGGGATCGCAGCCGCCGTCCTGGGGCCGACCCACACGACGTGGCCGTAGTTGCGGGCCGAGACGGCACGTTCGGCCTGGGTCATCGCGGTCCAGAACTTGCCGGCGCTGAGGTCGAAGATGTGGTTCATGAAGACGTCAGAGAACCCTCCCACGAGAGCTCCGGTCGTCAGGTTGGCGGGGGTGGCGAGCCCGAGCCCACGCGCGAAGCGGGCGAGGGCAACCGTGACGAGATCGAACTGCCCCGCCGGTGGCGCCGCGTCGAGCCCGAGATAGAAGTCGGCGTCTGAGTCGAAGGTCGCGCGGATGTCCGAAACGACGTCCGGGAAGAGGTCCTGGCCGGCGATCTTGTTGGCGAGCGCCTCCGGGTACCACGTGTTGGGCTGGCTTCCCGGGAAATCCCGGACGAGGTTGGTCGGCCCGGCGTTGCCGAGCAGGTCCGAGTTGAGCGCCTGGAAGCGTGCCTGGATGCGGACCTCGACAGCGCTGTCCAGCTGCGTCGCCCAGAGGGAGGCCGCGTACTGGAGGGCGAACAGCCGCTGCTGGCCCAGCGTAAAGCCGGGGTTGCCACCGACGGGCGCGACCGGCGTCGGATCGTTCATGCCGACGCCCGGGGCATCCACGTTCTCGATCGTGATCCTCATGTTCGCCTGCGCGCCGGAGGCGGCAAACAGCAAGACCACAACCACGCTCAGTGCGACCGCCAGACGCTTCGGAACGCGCACCACGTCAGCGGACATGTCTGCTCCTTTGGCGAAAATGGTCAACGGTGGTCCACCGACGCGGTCGGGTCGCCCGGCAGCACCGGTGCGGTGTAGATCCCGTACCTCCCGCCTGGCTCGAAGCGCCCGCCGGTGCGAGGGGCTGGACAGGTGAACGTCACGGTGGTGGGCGCCGAGTCGCTGACCATGACATTGGCCAGCATCGCCGGCTGGTCGCTCACCCCTGGCTGCAGCGGGACCCACGAGTCCTCGTAGCGGGCTGGGATCGGCGACCCCAGCACGTCGCTGAACTCGGTGAGCCGCACCACCTGCGGCGGGGCTCCGGCCTTGACCGAGAAGGTCACCGTCTTGGGCTGGCCGGGCGTGCAGCGTGCCACCTCTGCGCGCGTGCCGAAGCCGCAGTTGCGCAGCGGCCCGATCTGGCCCCTCGTGCAGGGCGAGTTGATCATCCCGATGCCGTGAGGCTCGATCGTCTCCTGCGTGGAGTCCGTGTTGTTGTCGTCCCAGGTCGGGCTCAGCCTGCAGAGCGGCGCTTCGACAGGCTCGCCGTTCTCGCCGGTCAGCCCGGTAGGGGCCCACACCACCGGGTCGGACGGGCCGAGCGGCACGCCGTTCTCGTCGACGAACTTGCCCTCGCACAGGAACCCCTTCGGGTTCGAGTGGAAGGAGCGCGTGCCGGCGCCCTTGGGGATGTCGGTCGTATCGATCCACTGACCGGAGAGGCCCGCCTGGTACTTGTCGAGCCATCCGGCCGCCACGCCCTGGTAGAAGCAGCTGGCGAACTTGTTGTGCAGCGGGCTGGTCTCGCGGTTCGCGGGGCGGCCGGTGGACTGGAGGCAGAAGCCCAGCTTGGAGGCCGAGACCACGCCGCCGCCACTCCAGCTGAGGTCGCCGTAGTACTTGAAGTGGTAGTGACCGTGGCATGGGCTCAGCTCGAAGAGGTTGTGCAGGTCGAGCTCCCCGGTCTTCCCGCTGAGGAAGTAGTCGACACCGCCGATCGTCAGGTCGTGGTTGCCGACGTTCTCGTCGGAGGTGTCGAACTGGAGCAGTCGCCTCCAGCCGGTACCGCCGACCGAGTGCTCTTCCACCTCGCAGCCGCCGCTTCCTTCGGCGTGGATATAGCGGTAGTTCGTGCGGCTCGGGGCGAAGTCTGGCTCGTAGATCTGGAGGTCGGGGTCCTCGCCGGTCACGCGGCCGAAGCGGAACTGGTCCGCGACCGCGGCGCTCCATGGCAGACGCTCGTACAGGATCGAGGTCTCGACCCTCCCGATGTGGTCACGAATCGCGTCGACGCACGACTGCGTCGGCATCACCGTCTGGTGGTAGCCCTCCTTCGACAGCGCGGGCTCCACGACGGCGGTGTCGTCGTAGAACGTGTCGACCTCCTCGCTGTCGACGCTCGCGAACGGGAACTGTGCCTCGTCCATGCATGCGTAGCCGGTGCGCTGCATGATCAGCTCCGGGTCGATCGGCAATGTGAACGGCTCACGCCAGGTGCCCCCGACACTGCGAAGCCGCTGTTCCGATACGCCTGGTGACGCCTCGTCGGACAGCAGCACGCTCGAGAACCTGTAGTTCGCCGCCACGACGTCATGGCCGTCGACGGTCTTGCGACTGGGGGCGCCGTTCAGCGTCACGTTCCACACCGGCTCAGGTGGGAGCGGCAGCGCGTCCCGGCCCGGGTGGTAGAACGCGGAGCGGAAGACCAGGCGGTAGTTCGTCAGGCGCAGTTGCGTTTTCGCTCGCTCTCGCCAGAAGCTGCCCGGCTTCGCGATCAGGTCCGCGGCCGCGCGGGTCCGAAGCGACGCGGGAATCTCGTCGAGCACGACTCCCACCTGCGACTGCACCGTGGTACGTACGAGCGAGCCAGGGTCAGGTGTCGCTGCGCCGGCGGGGTGGCTGGCGAGCGTCGCGGCGAGAGCGGCCGTTGCGGCAACCAGGCGGGTGGTACGCATCACAGATCTCCGTTTCATGACGCCTCTAGCAGGCGAGACGACCCGTCGAGGCTACGGCGCGCGCGAGCCCGGAGAAAGTGGGCAAATTCCTACACTTTGCGCCCCTCGTGATTCGCGTTCAGGCGGCTCGCAAGCTCGGTCCGGGAGTGCACGCCAACCTTGCGGTAGATGCGCGAGAGCTGCGTCCCGACCGTCTTGGGCGTGATGAACATGGCGGCGGCGATCTCCTTGTTTGAGCGTCCTTCGAGGACCAGCGTCGCGATTCGTCGTTCGGTCGGCGTCAGGTCGCCGCTGGCGGCCGGGCGGCCGCCGATGCGCGCGAGTTCCGAACGCGTCCGCTCGGCCCACAGCCGCGCGCCGAGCCTGTCGAACATGGCGAGCGCCTGCTCGAGGGATTCGCGGGCCCGTCGCTTCATCCGGACCCGCCTTCTCGTTGCGCCGAGCACGAGGAGCGTCCGGGCACGGTCGAACGGGACCTCGACGCGCTCGTGGTTGGCCAGCGCACCCTCGAGCGATGCCAGCGCACCATCGAGATCGCCGCGGCTGGCCGCCAGGAGGCCACGGCAGCGATCCGCCAGTGCCAGAGCAGACGTCCGGTCGAGCTCCCGCGCCCATGCCTCGATCCTGTCGAGATGAGCCTCCGCCTCGTCGGCGCGACCGAGCTCGACAAGCGCCTCGATGTCTTCGAAGACGAGGCGCATCGAACCGGGCTCGCGAACACCCCCTTCCTCGAGCTGCTCGACGAGTGGGCCGAGCTCGCGGTGCGCCGCCTCCGGCGCCCCGAGGGAGAGCTCGAGCACACCCAGCGCGTGGGCGGCGGCCATGGTTGCGGACATCACGCCGCGCGGCACAGAGCCAGCGAGGGTCTCGGCTGCATCGGCCCGAGCGTCCTCAACTTCACCGCGTGCCGCCCGGGCCAACGCCCGCACGCCGAGCGCACGCAGACGAAGCGGCTCCTCACTGGTCTGGACGGCGATCTCCATGGCCTCTTCGGCGGACAGGATCGCTTCGGGCCAGTCGCCTGCCTGGAACTCCGCGACGGCCAGCCAGGCCAGAATCCAGGGCAGCGAGCCCTCCTCGCCGCGCGCGTCCGCCTGCTCCAGTAGCGCGCGCAGTACCGACCGCGCCTCGTCGAGCTCGTCAAGCCAGATGAGCACGATCGAATGATGGAACGCCGGGCTGATCACCACATGGATCGGCCAGGTGAGGGCGATCGACTGATGTGACGCCGGGCTGATCACGGGATCGATCGGCTCCCCAGCGCGCTCGAGCTCGAACGCCCGGTCGAGCGCCGCTCTCCACGCGGGCGCTCCCATGACGGCTTCGATCAGCGCCTGCTCAGCCAGCGCCGTTACCTGGCGGTATCGGTCACCGACGCGCTCGGACAACTCAACCGCGGTCCGGGCGTGGCGGAGCGCGGCAGCGAGATCGCCTCGCATCATGAAGATCGTGTCCGAGAGGAGGTGGTGGAGCCGCGCTCGAAGCGCGACATCGTCAGCAGCCTCCGCCAGTCCAGCCTCGAGGAGCTCGCGGGTACGGTGCAGGCTGCCTTCGTACAGCTCAATCGTCGCGAGCCAGAGGAATATCTCCGCTCGCTGCGGCCCTGCCGCGAGCGCGCCGTCAAGCTCCTGCTCGAGTAGGGCGCGCGTCCGGCGGCTGTCGCCGGCTTCGAACGCGAAGACGGCCGTCTGGATCGCGCGCCGATGGCTCTCGTTCTCGTCTTCTGCCGGGGTCAGACGGCGCGCCTGCTCCGAGAGCTCGGCCGCCGCGGGCAGCGCTCCGCGCGAGTGCGCACGCCAAGCGGCGCGATCCAGTGCGACCGCGACGTCTCGCCCGGGCCCCTCGGCCGCGCGCGCGAGATGCAGTGCGCGCTCCTCCGGGTCGACGACAAGCTGCGCGAGTCGCCGATGTAGTGCCCTTCGCTCACCGAGCCTCGTGGCGACGTAGACGCCCGACGCGAGCAGCGGATGGGTGAACCGGATACGTTCGCCGTCCAGCTCGATGACGTTCGCGTCGCGCGCGGGAGCGAGGCGCCGCTCCGCATCCCCGCCTACGGCGCTGGCCACACGCGCGAGCGTTGGCTGCGACAGCGCCGAGGCTGCGAGAAGCGCGGCCCGAGTTTCGTCCGGCAGCGCCGCGAGCCGCTCCCGGACGAGTGACCCGAGCGCGGTGGGTAGGGGCTCGCCCTCCTCCAGCCGGATCGATCCGCGCTCCAGAGCCCGCGCGAGCTCCAGCGCGAAGAACGGGTTACCGGCGGACAGCTGATGGATGCGACGCAGGTTCGGCCGCGAGAAGGCATGGCCGAGCCGGCGCTCCAGCAGGCGGTGTAGGCCACCCAGGCTGAGCGGTCCGACCGTAAGCCTTCGAAATGCCTCCTGAGGCAGGACGCGCTCCAGCCCCAGCGGCGCAGGGTCGTCGCCGATTTTCAGTGTCAGCAGAACGACGACCGGCTCCTCACGCCAGCGGCGGAGACCGAACTCGAGCATGAATGCCGAGGCCGCGTCGAGCCACTGGATGTCGTCTATGGCGAGGACGACCGGTTGATCGCGTGCCAGGAGCTTGAGCGCACCGACGAATGCGAACGCGACCGCGCGGTGATCGGGCGGTACGCCCTCCGCGTCATCGAGGAGCAGGGCGATCTCAAGCGCGCGTCGCTGCGGTGGCGGCAGCTCCGGCAGCACGTCCGCGAGCACCGGCTCGAGCAGGTCGGCGAGCGCCGCGAACGACAGCCTCGTCTCCGTCGTCGCCGGGATCGCGGTGAGCACCCGGAGGCCCCGCGTGCGCGCCAGGTCCACGCCCGCCCTCCAGAGCACCGTCTTCCCGATGCCCTGCTCACCCTCCACGACAAGTGCGGCGGGAACCCGGTCGACGGCATCGAGAAAGCGCCGCAGCTCGGCAAGCTCCTCGTCGCGACCGATGATCTCGGTGGCCACCACCTGCGACTTTGGAGGCTTTGGCAGTGGGAAACAAGTCCCGAGTGCTTCCGACGCCGATCGGCCGCGGGCGCTTGCAGTCCTATTGTCGACGCGGGCGACACATCCGCCCGGCCCGTGGTTCAAACGTGGTTCAATTCTGAGCAGATCCGGGCCGATCTGAGCGAACGTCAGCCGCTCTAGACAGCGGTTTCAGAGCCTGACACTGGGACTGCGGGATAATTGCCCGCCATGATCGCCAGGCCACGGCTCATCATCCAGCTGCCCCGCGACGGCGCGCTCCATCTCCAGCTCGCCGCGGACCCGCCGCAGAGCGTTGCCGACGGCGAGGTGGTGGTCGACCCCGGGCCGACCGACGCACACGGTCACCTCGAGATCTCCGGGACGGGCGACGTGGTGCGGTCGGTCGGGTCGCCCGAGACGCTCGCGCGCGAGGCCGACGAGCTTCAGCGCACCATAAGAGGCGCAGGCACGGGTGACGAGCCGCTCGTCGTCGTGGTGGAGGCCGCCGAGGAACTCCGTGAGGATGAGCTCGCGCCTGTCCTTGAAGCGGCCCGTCACACCCCGCGCGCGGTCATCCTGCGCGTAATGGGCGACGGCTGAGCGGCGCCGGCGATACGTCGCTTGACGTAGCCGCAAGTGTCCCCTTGCGACGGACGACGGTTCGACGTCCCGTTTGCACACTGGAAGCCCGACGCAAGGAGCACGGCATGGCCACACTCCACGCCCACCAGACCACCACCTCGACGCCGGAGCAGTTCGTCGCGAGCCTCACCGACTTTCGCCCGGGCCGCTCGAAGCTCTTTGCCAACAGCGCCGACGACTACCTGAAGGTGCATGACCAGGGCGTCGATCAGGCCGATGTCACAGAGGGCTCGCGGGGCGTCTGGGAACGCCTGCACTACGACTGGTCGGATCCCAACCGCGTCGTCCTGACGACCACCGACTCCAACACATGGGGAGGCCACTCGGGCTTCACCTACACCTTCACGCGGCAGCCCAACGGCATCACCGACTTGGACGTCGTCGTGGTGCGCGAGGGCAAGAACCTCAAGGGAAAGCTGCTCGCGATCGCGGTCGGCACGCTCGGCGAGCGCGCCTTGGCAAAGCAGCTGGCCAAGACCGTGAAGGTGATCGAAGCCCGCAACAACGGGACCGAGAACCCGCCCTCGTGAGAGGTCCCGCTGGTCGATTTCACCAACAACTCCGCCCTCTCGCGTACACCTACTACTGCTCGGTGCCGGGCCATCACCAGGCCGGCATGCAGGGCACGTCGACCGTCAAGTAGCCCGCGAGCGCCGATCGGCCGCGGGCGCTCTGCCATCGGGCGTCGACCCGGGCGCGGTCAAGGCGACCACCCACGAGGGTGTCGTCGACGTCACGGTTCCGCTTCCCGAGGAGGCGAAGCAGGACAAGGTGACGATCACCCCGACGGCTGCCTGACGAGCATGGATCTCGCGCTTCTCGCACTTCGCGTCGTCATCGGGCTGCCGGGGCAGCTGCACTCGCGCGCGGGGTGGTCGCTCGACAACGCGCTCGGCATCGACTGGTCCTCGACCGGCTGGGCGCTCGCCGCGCTCGGCGCGGGCCTGATCGGTGGAGGTGCCACGGTGATCGCCGGTAGGCTGGCGGCAGACCGCGACGATCGCGGCCCGCGTCCGCACCCCGCCTAGCGTCGGAGCGAGCCGCGGTCGATAGAGGAGAGGCCATGGACGCCGCAGTGATCGCCTTCGACCACATCGAGGGCGCGGAGCACGAGTACGCGTCGGCGCGCGAGCGTGTGCCGGGCGCTCCATGGCTGCGAGAGGTCGCGTTCATCGAGGTTCACCGCAGGGGCCGGATCGTCGTGCGCGGCACGATCGCGGGCCGCTATGTCGACATCGAGGACGAGGGCGATCTGATCGGTCGCGACACCGCCTTCGGAGCGATTCTCGGTGTGGCCGTCGGCTTGCCGTTCGGCCCGCCTGGGTGGGCGGTCGGCCTCGTGGCCGGCGGCGCGGCCGGCGGGCTCCACGAGGCCAGCCACATCCCGACGCTGCGAGGCCCCGGCTTCGACGAGATCCGCAAGGACGTGCCGGAGAACTCGTCCGCGCTGCTCCTGGTCGCCGACCCGGGCGATGTCGACGCGATGGTCTCGGCGTTCGCCGACACGGCAGGGCGGCTCACGCGCTACCACCTGTCGCCCGAGGCATACGCGGAGCTCGAGGCCGCGGTGGCGAGCTCGCCGCCCGCGGCGCACTAGGGCGCGTTTCCCGTCGCGAGAATCGCCAGAGCAGCCAAGCGGTGACAAGCACCGCGATGGCGACGACGGCAATCAATGCAGGAAGCATTGGCATCCAGGCTAGGAAGCCGGCCTTCAGCTCGCCCGGCGGTATCGGATGTGCGTGGCCAGCGGCGAATGCAGCACCTCTTCCGGCTCCATGCCGAGGGACTCGACGCCGTCGAAGATCCGCTCGCCGGACCCGAGCAGGACTGGGGCGATGTCGAGCGTGAGCTCGTCGACGACCCCGGCGACGAGCGCCTGCCGCACGGTCGAGGCGCCCCCCGCGATGTCCACGCCGTCATCGCCGGCGGTCTCGCGCGCCTGCGCGTAGGCGGCGTCGAAGCCGTCGGTGACGAAGTGGAAGGCGGTCCCGCCCTCCATCTCGATCGGCTCGTGAGCGTGATGGGTGAGCACAAACACCGGCGCGTGGTACGGCGGCTCGGGACCCCACCAGCCGCGCCAGTCCTCATCCCACTCGCCGCGGATCGGCCCGAACATGTTCCGCCCCATGACGTAGGCGCCGCGTGGGCGCATGAGCCAGCCCTCTGCCGTCGCGTCGGCGTCGTTGGCGCGCTCGTCGCCGAGATGCCAAGCGTGGAGCTCCCGCCCGCGTTTGCCGAGTGGATCCTCGCGGCTCTGGTCGGGCCCAGCGACGAAACCGTCGAGCGAGATCGACATGTGGCAGGTGGTGTCCGACATCGCGACCCCTTCGAAGGTGATTTGCGATTGCAACCAGCAGCCCGGAATCTACCCGCCGCCGTCTGGACCATCGGGCTCAGCGCTCGCGTGAAGCGGGCTCGGGTGTCGTGGCTCGTAAATCGCCAGCTCGCCGCCGTCGGGGAGGCGCAGCGCTGTCATGAGGCCGAATCGTGCGTCGGTGATCTCCCTGGTGAACTCGACCCCCTTTGCCTTTAGCTCCTCCACGGTGGTCCCGATGTCGTCGCACATCAGGTACAGCTCGTGGCGGCTCTCCTCGCCGTCCGGGTGCGCAGCGAGCTCGGCGGGCGGCAGCGCGAAGATCAGCCAGCCGCCACCGGCATCGACGGATGGGAGCTCTAGGACGTCACGAAAGAACGCGCGCACGCCCTCGGCATCGTTCGAGAAGATGATCGCGTGGACCCCGTTGATCAAGGTTCCAGCACCCTAACTAGAGGTCGTACGAAATGCCGGCGCGTCCGCGCGCGCTCAAACGCGTGTTCAGCGACGCCAGCGTCCGGCTGCCGGGAGCCAGCGCCTCGGCCACCTTCATGGCTGAGTAGAGCGCGGACTCCTGCAGGTCCATGCCGGTGGTGTAGTGGCCGCTGAAGTACAGGCCCTTGCGGCCCTGTAGCGGACGCAAGGCGCGTGCGGCCTTGATCGTCGAGCGGCTGATCAGCGGGTGCTTGAACCGTCGCTCCAAGAGGATGTGCTTCGGGTCGGCGCGCCGGCGCTGGGCCCACGACTTGAACACGTGGACGCTCGCACCCGAGGCAGACTTCTCCTGCAGAGCGCCGAGCCAGGCGCTGCCCTCGCACTCGAGACCGCGAACCCCGGCGTTGTACGCCCCCCAGTTGCGGCGATCGCTGTGCACGTAGGCCGCGTCGGTGTGAACCAAGAGGCGCGAGTCGAAGTATCGATACACGTCCAGCAGCTCAGTGATGTCGGCGAAACCGGGCAGCGGACGCAGCAGTTTGCGTCCAGCACGCGGTGGCGCGTTCAACACCACAGACCGATAGGGCCCCCGCCGGCCCGCCGGCGTCTGCAGGAACCAGCCGGCGCGCCTGCGACTCAGGGCCCGCGCGGGCGTTCCCAGGTGCACCTCGACGGTCGGGCTGCGGTTCAGCATGCGTTGGAGGTTCCCCTGCAGGCCGATCTTCGAGTTGTACGTGGTGGCGCCCTCGAGAAGGTTGGCCGGAAACGCCAGCGCGAACGTCTGGAGGATCGAGCGGGCCGACGCTCGCAGCGCGTCGGCGCGCGCACACCCGATCAACGCCGTGATCCATGGATACAGGACGTCCGTCTTGAAGTCTCGCCGCAGGGGCAGGCTGCGGATCCAGGCGTCGACGGTGATCTCCCACGACATGTCCGACAGGACCGCCTGCCGCGCGAGCCCCGTGAAGGTCGCAAAGTCGACCGCACGCAGCGGCGTCGAGAGCGGGTGCGACGACGAGAAGATGGGCGCGCCCCCGGCCGTCCGGAAGATGCACAGGCTCCCGGGACCCTCGAGCGTGGCGTCGACGTCGGGGTGCTCGGGGTCGTAGAGGCCCAGCTCCTCGAGCAGCGTGACGTAGATCGGGTGGGTGTCGGGATGGAAGAACTGGGCGCCGAGATCGACGGTGATTCTCCGCCCCTGGTGCTCGATCACCCGCGAATCGCAGTGGCCGCCGATCCTGGAGCGCGCCTCGAAGAGGTCGACGTCGAAGCTGCCGGCAAGAAAGTAGGCTGCGGCCACGCCCCCGGCACCGGCGCCGATGATCGCCACGCGCTCACGCCCCGACCTCGGTCTCCCGCTTCCGGAGGCGCTGGCCGGCAAGGCACCGAGGGTCGCCAAGCCGGCTGCGCCCTTGAGGGCATCGCGGCGAGTCATCGACGTCTCGGATCCCAGCGTTGAGCCGACCGGCGACCTCACTCCGCGCCCTTGTCGCTGCCTTCCCGCAGGATGTCGCGAGCATCGTCCAGGTCTTGCGGCCGGACGACCAGCTCGTAAGGGCCGCCTGGCATGCCGTCAGCCGCGCCCGCTCCCAGGTTCGTCTGTCGGAGCGCGCATTCGATATCCGCGCTCCGCAGGAGGGAGCAAAGCAGTTCGGCTTCCGGCTCGCTCCCGACGACCTTGACCACAACCAGTTCGTCCATGGTTCAGGGACGCTACCCCCCTAAGCGGGCCGCACGCCGCTTTTCGGGGGTCGGTGGCATACTCCGTTCCGTTCCGTAGGGCAGCGGACCGGGGAGGAATCATGGGAGGACAGCGAGGCCGCATCATGGCGGGGCTTGCCGTGATCGCGTGCGCCGCAGCGGCGGTCGTGCCGTTCGCGAGCGCGGAGGGCCAGTCTGACCGGCAGCCCGTCGTGGGCAAGCCGAAGCTCGACGCGGACGGGTGCGCGCAGATCCCCAAGTCGCTCGCGCCGCTCTCAGATTGGCCGCGCGTAACGAGCGCCGTGAACGACGACGCGCAGGTGGAGCGCAGGGTGCAGACGCTGCTGTCCGGCATGACGCTTGAAGAGAAGGTCGGCCAGATGACGCAGCCGGAGATCACCTCGATCACCCCGGCGGAGGTGGGCCAGTACCACATCGGCTCGGTGCTCAACGGCGGCGGCGCGTGGCCCGGCGCGAACAAGCACGCCTCCCAGTCCGACTGGCTCGCACTCGCCGACGCCTACTGGCAGGCCTCGATGGACGACCAGGGTATCCCGGTGATCTGGGGCATCGACGCCGTCCACGGCAACAGCAACATCTACGGCGCGACGCTCTTCCCGCACAACATCGGCCTGGGCGCCGCACACGACCCCTGCCTGGTTCGCGACGTGCAGGAGGCGACCGCCGAGCAGGTCCGCTCGACCGGCCAGGACTGGGCGTTCGCGCCGACGCTGGCCGTCGTACGCGACGACCGCTGGGGCCGTACCTACGAGGGCTTCTCCGAGGACCCGCGGATCACGCGCGCCTACGGCTACGAGGCGATGAACGGCCTGCAGAACACCAACCGACGCGGCATCGGGGACGACGGCGTGATCGGCACCGCAAAGCACTTCATCGGCGACGGTGGCACCGAGGGCGGCAAGGACCAGGGCGTCAACCCGTCGTCCGAGGCCGACATGATCAACGTCCACGGCCAGGGCTACTACGGCGCGCTCGCCGCGGGCGCCCAGTCCGTGATGATCTCGTTCAACTCGTGGACGAACGAGGCGCTCGGGATCACCGAGGGCAAGCTGCACGGCTCCCACAAGGCGATCACCGAGATCCTCAAGGGCAAGATGGGCTTCGACGGCCTCGTCGTCTCCGACTGGAACGGCATCGGCCAGGTCGCGGGCTGCACGAACTCGAGCTGCCCGCAGGCCATCAACGCCGGCCTGGACATCGTCATGGTCCCGCAGGACTGGAAGGCGTTCATCGCCAACACCGTCGCCCAGGTCGAGAGCGGCCAGATCCCGATGGCGCGGATCGACGACGCGGTCACCCGCATCCTGCGCGTGAAGCTTCGCGCGGGGCTGTTCGAGCAGCCGCGGCCGTCCGAGCGCGACCACGCCGGCGACCCAGCTGCGCTGGATCACCGCGCGCTGGCGCGCAAGGCGGTGCGAAAGTCGCTCGTGCTGCTCAAGAACGAGGGGAACCTGCTCCCGCTCCAACCCAGCGCGAAGGTGCTCGTGGTCGGTAAGAGCGCCGATTCCCTGCCGAACCAGACCGGCGGCTGGTCTCTGACCTGGCAGGGCACAGGCAACTCGAACGCCGACTTCCCGAACGGCACCACCATCCTCGCGGGCCTGCGCGCGGCGCTGGGCGCCGCGAACGTCACGTTCGACGAGGACGGCGAGGGCGTCGACCCGTCGCAGTACGACGCGGTGGTCGCCGTGATCGGCGAGACGCCGTACGCGGAGGGCGTCGGCGACATCGGCCGCCGCTCGCTCGAGGCGGCGCAGCTGTACCCGGGCGACCTCGCGACGCTCGACCGCGTCAGCGGCAAGGGCGCTCCTGTGGCGACCGTGTTCGTGTCGGGACGCCCGCTGTACGTCAACAAGGAGCTCAACCGCTCCGACGCGTTCGTGGCGGCCTGGCTGCCCGGAACCGAGGGGCAGGGCGTGGCCGACCTGCTGGTCAAGGGTCAGCGGACGGGCCCCGGGTTCGTCGGCAAGCTCTCCTACAGCTGGCCCGGCGCACCGTGCCAGACGCCGCTCAACGTCGGCGATGAGGACTACGCGCCGCTGTTCCCCTACGGCTACGGCCTCCGCAACGGGCAGACCGGGAACGTGGGGACCCTGCCTGAGGAGTCCGAGGCCCGCTGCGTCGACTCGGGCGGCGGCGGGACCGCCACCGAGGACCTCGTCCTGTTCGACCGCGTCGATCAGGCGCCGTACAAGTCCTACATCGGCTCGCCGTTCAACTGGGGCGGCACGGAGCTCGGCAACGACCCGAGCGCCGTGAGCACGCACCCGGGTTACATCACGGCGCGCACCTCGGACGTCAACGTGCAGCAGGACGCCCGGAAGATCACGTGGCAGTCGATCGGCCAGTTCTACCTGCAGTCGCCGGAGGCCGACCTGCGTCCGTACCTGAACGCCAACAGCGCGCTCGAGTTCGACACGATCGTGTCGCAGGCGTCCCAGGGCTCGTTCGTGACCCTGAGCATGCACTGCACGTACCCGTGCCGCGTCGACGTCCCGGGCAAGGCGCTGTTCGACGGCCTGGCGGGCCAGGGCAGGCAGCACGTCAAGATCCCGCTGAGCTGCTTCGACGCGCCGGGCACGCTCGAGTGGGACCACGTCAACACGCCGTTCCTCGTCTACACGGAGGCCCCGTTCGAGGCGGCGTTTGCGAACGTCCGGCTCGTCCCGGGCGCGGGGGACGATCCGGACGCCATAGCCTGCAGCGCGCTGATGTGACCATGGCGTACACGAGCGCGGAAGCGCGACAGGAGCTGCTCGACGGCCTCGCCGCGGCCATCGACCGAATCGGTTTTGCGCTGGCGGCGCTCGGCGCCGCCTACGAGCAACTCGACGAGCACAACGCCGACAGGCTGGAGGCCGAGCTCTTCGGTCCGGTTCAGCTCGCCTACGGCCGGGCGAAAAGCATGCACGCGCGGTTCGCAGACCGCCACGGCATCCCGACCCGCACGTTCGCGACGCCCTCCCCGGGCATTCCCTCGATCGGCGCCAAGGGCTTCATCGACAGCGCCGTGAACGCCGCGGCGGAGGCTGACAGCGGGCTGTCCGCGCTGCAGGATTCGTCGTTGCCGACGGAAGTCGGCGATGTCGAGCTGCGAGCATCCCTCACCGAGGTGCGGGACCTGCTCGGCGACGTGCGGCAGCGAGCCCGCGAGCTCGAACGGACGCTCGGTCGCTGAAACAGCCGCGGTCCCGCTCGATCAGGCCGCGCCGCGTCCCTCGGGCGTGACGCTGCTCCATACGGTCGACGCGGCCGCACCGGGGTCTGGGCCATCGTGCAGCTCGATGCGGACCACCCACTTGACCCACTCGAACCCGCGTCGACCGGGCGCGACCAGCCGCACCGGCGCGCCGTGCTCGTGCGAGAGCGTCTCTCCTCCCACCCCTGTCGCGAGCAGAAGCTGGTTGGCGTCGCGCAGCGCGAAGCTCCAGCGGTAGCCGGTGTGGGAGATCACGCGCACGTGGCTCGCGGCGGGCAGCGGGCCGGCCCGCTCGAGCAGGCGTGCCAGGCGCACGCCGCTCCAGCGCTGCCGCGAGTAGAAGCCACCGGTGCAGTCGAGCGTCGCCACGAGCGAGTCGCCGGCCCGAAGCTCTGCCAGCGGCACGCGCCGCGGACGGGCGACCAGGCCGTGCAGCTCCAGCCGGTACGAGGCTTCGTGCAGCGGCCGGGGCCTGTCCGCGACCCACGAGGTGGCGGGAAAGGCATTGCCGGCGAACGAGCCGGCCTCGTAGGAGCCTGTGAAGCGGCGGCGCGCGCCGCGCAGGCCGAACCAGGCGGACAGCGGCCGCTGCAACTCCCAGACGAGATAGGACCCGGCGGCGATCGCGCCGACCTGCAGAAACTGCCGCCGCCCCGCCAGGTCCCGCCGCCGGAGCGGCTTGGCGCGCACGACCGCATGTACAACCACCGCGATCGTGAGCACGACCCCGAGCGCGAAGTGCCAATTCAGCAGGTTGTATCCGCCCGCCGAGAGGTGGGCCCCGCTCGACCATCCCAACCCCGAGAGCAGCGTCGCCGCCACCACGGTGACCGCGGCGGCGCCGGCCGCGGTACCGCGGTTCCAGCGCGCCGGGTCCACGAGTCGTCGCCACACCCGGCGCAGCTTCCAGCTCAAGACGGCCGCGAGCGCGAAACCGCCCGCGCCGTGCACGGCGAAGATCCAGGCGTCACCGTGCTGGCCGGCGAACAGGGTCATCACGCCGGTCGCGAACAGCAACCCGACGACCAACGCCAGGCCCCAATCGGTGGACCGCGGCGTCACAGCACTCCCGAGCGTACTGAGCCGGCGCCTATGTCAGGAGAAATTGACCGTCGACCGGCACGCGCCTATGAGGGGGTTCGGCATGCGACGATTGCGCGCATGCCGACGCTCCAGCCGAATGGGCGACTCGGGCTCGTCCTGCATCCGCACGCCGATCCGACTCCGGTGGTCGAGAAGCTGATGAGCTGGGCGCGGGCGAACGGCAAGGAGGTCATCGCCGACGTCCGGCACGTCTCGCGCCTACCCGACGGCGTGGAGCCGGTGAGCGAGGCAGAGCTGGTCGATCAGGCGGAGGCACTGGTCAGCCTCGGCGGTGACGGCACGATGCTCGGCGCGCTCCGGCTCGTCGCCGCGCGGCCGGTTCCCGTTCTCGGGGTGAACCTCGGAAGTCTGGGCTTCCTGGTCGAGGTCGAGCCGCATGAGCTCGACGGCGCGCTCGACCAGCTCGAAAGGGGCGACTACACCATCGAGGAACACAGCGCCGCGGTACTCGCGGATGGAGGCGATGAGACGATCGCGTTCAACGACATCGCCCTCGGGAGCGTGCCCGGCGAGGGATCGGTCCACGTGTCGCTGACAGTGATGGGGCGCACGAGCGGGCGCTACCGCTGCGACGCCCTGGTCATCGCCACACCGATCGGCTCGACGGCGTATTCGTACGCCGCGGGAGGGCCGCTCGTGTCGCCGATGCTCGACGCCGTGATCATCAGCCCCGTCGCGCCGATATCGGGCATCTCCCGACCGGCTGTGATCTCGGCCGCCGAGCCGATCTCGTTGACGCTCATGGAGGGCAGCGGGCAACCGGCGCTCCAGGTCGACGGGACGATCAGGCGACGGATGCAGCCCGGCGAGGCGCTCGAGGTCCGCCTTCGGCCGCGTGCCGGTCTCGTGGTGCGGCTGGACCCCGAGCGCTACCAGCGCCGCAGCGCGTTCAAGCTCAGCCTGCTCGACCTGCCGTTCCTGCCCGAGGAGCTCCACGACGTGCTCCCCGGGTCCGATCCCGTCGCTCTGAGCCTGGATACGTAGGTATCTGACTTTCAGTCGGTTCCCCACGGGTTGTCGATCACGAAGCGCCAGCTGCCGTCGCCCTGGCGACGCAGGACGTCCGCGTTCCTGGCCGCCAGCTGCACGGGCTCGCCGTCCGGTCCCGTTCCGTTGAACGACCACACGCCGGTCACGAGGGCGAGATCGTCCACCTCGAGGACCCGCGTGACCTCGAGGGCGAGCTCGCCGTTCATCGAGATGAAGCCGGTCAGGGCGTGGCTGATGCCCGGCGCGCCGTGGGCGAGGCTCCCCGGCTCACTCGCGAATGCTGCATCGC
>Ga0207706_10001368_pt1 | contig 24401 bp, 26 predicted proteins | sample KBSC53metaG_FD_184318 | JGI IMG/M metagenome (GOLD analysis project Ga0207706, IMG submission 184318) | Corn rhizosphere microbial communities from Kellogg Biological Station, Michigan, USA - KBS C5-3 metaG (SPAdes) (version 2) | ecosystem: Host-associated > Plants > Roots > Rhizosphere > Soil ... | reverse complement strand
CCGCCAAGCGTCGAAGCCAGCTGCTGGTTGCCACCACGCCCGGGGAAGCGCTGGAATTGCTGGACGAAGCCGCCGCAGCCGCTACGCAGGGAATGGTCTGGTAAGAATCGTATCGCGCCTCGGGGGAGGGGCTTCATGAATCAAAAATTGCTCGGCATCGCCGGGATCCTTGTCATCCTCGGCATCGCCTTCGTCCTGTCCGCCAATCGCAGGGCGATCCGCTTGCGGATCGTGGGCGCGGCATTCGGACTGCAGGCGGCGATTGCCCTGTTCGTGTTCAAGACGACCGTTGGTGTCGCAACGATCCAGACGCTTTCGAGCGGTGTGGCGAATTTGCTGGGCTATGCGACAAAAGGAACCGAATTCCTGTTCGGCCCAAGCGAATCCAATCCACTTGCACACACCTTCGCGATCGCCGCGCTACCGGTGATCATCTTCTTCGCGTCGCTCGTGGCGATTCTCTACCATCTCGGGATCATGCAACGGATCGTACGCTGGGTCGGCGGAGCAATCGGGTGGGTGACCGGGATCAGCCGCGTCGAATCCCTGTCCGCCGCAGCGAACATCTTCGTCGGCCAGTCCGAATCGCCTTTGGTGGTCCGGCCCTATCTCGCGGCCCTTCCGCCGTCGCGGCTCTTCACCGTCATGTGCGTCGGGATGGCCGGCGTCGCCGGTACGATCCTGGCCGCCTATGCAAGCCTTCTTGGTGCTCAATATCTGCCGTACCTTCTTGCGGCAGCCTTCATGTCCGCGCCGGGCGGAATCCTGATGGCCAAGATGATCATGCCCGACGATCCGGCGGACACGGATGCGACCGAGGATGCCAAGGTCGATGTCGCCGAGACCTTCGAGGAAGGCGTGAAGCCCGCCAATATCATCATGGCCGCGGCCCAGGGCGCGCAGACCGGTGTGAAGCTGGCTGTTGCAGTGGGCGCGATGGTTCTCGCCTTCGTCGCCTTGGTCGCGCTCGCCAATGGCCTACTCGGAGGCCTCGGCAATATGGTCGGAATTCAGGACCTCAGCTTCCAGCGTCTGATCGGCTACCTCTTCGCACCGGTCATGTATCTGATCGGCGTGCCCTGGCACGAGGCCGGGACCGCGGGCGGATTGTTCGGGACGAAGCTCGTCCTCAATGAGTTCGTGGCCTTCATCGAACTCGGCAAGATGGATGCCGCGACGTTGAGCGAACGCAGCCGCGCAATCGTCACCTTCGCTCTGTGCGGGTTTGCGAACTTCAGCTCGATCGCGATCCAGATGGCGGTGACCGGAAGCCTGGCGCCCAATCAACGGCCGGTAATCGCGAAGCTGGGAATTCGCGCATTGCTCGCGGGTAGCCTCGCCAACCTGATGAGCGCAGCGCTCGCGTCGCTGATGCTGCCCTGACCGCAATCCTCTGCTAAGACAAAGACATGGCTACGATTACCGCTGACAAGATCGCGTCTGTTTCGATGACGGACGCCGACCGCGATCCGGAAGGATTCGCGCAAAAGCTGGGTCACAGTTTCGAGGAATATGGTTTCGCGATCATCGCGGACCACGGCATCCCCGACGAGCTGATCCACCGCGCCGAGGAGAAGGCGAAGGCCTTTTTCGCCCTACCCGAACAAGTGAAGCGCAAATATCTTATCCCGGGCGGAGGTGGCGCGCGCGGCTACACACCATTTGGAATCGAAACCGCCAAGGGATTGAAGGCGCACGATCTTAAGGAATTCTGGCATGTCGGCCGCGACCTGCCAGAGGGTCACCGATTCCGCGATCACATGCCAGACAATCTCTGGCCGTCCGAGATCCCTGGCTTCAAGGACACGATGCAGGAGCTATTCGCGACCTTCGACAAAGCCGGGCTCAAGGTCTTGAAGGCCATCGCCCGTTACCTCGGGATAGACGCAAATTACTTTGAGGACGCGGTCCGCGACGGCAACTCGGTGATGCGCGCGCTGCATTATCCCCCCCAAATCGAGCCGACCGGCGAGCACATTCGCGCGGGCGCGCACGAGGACATCAATGCGATCACCTTGCTGCTCGGGGCCGAGGAAGCGGGTCTCGAGCTTCTGACCAAGGACGGGCGCTGGATCCCGGTCTCACCCAAACCCGGCGAGCTGGTCATCAATATTGGCGACATGCTTCAGAGACTGACGAACGGGAAGCTGCGCTCGACCACCCACCGTGTCGTCAACCCGACGCCGGACCGCGCGAGCAAGGCGCGCTATTCCATGCCCTTCTTCCTGCACTTCCGGTCTGACTTTCTGATCGATCCGTTGAAGGAAACGATCGCGGCGGGCGAGGAGCCCAAATGGGCTCCGATCACCGCCAACGATTATCTTCAGGAGCGCTTGCGCGAGATCAAGCTGGTCTAGCAGTTCGGTCTAGACGAACTCGAAGCGAGGTTTCGTCTGGCTGATCTGCCCATCGAACGCATGGTCGCGATAGGGACCATCGCGGTCGACCCAGTGAAGGAACAGGTGGACCGACCAGCCGTTCGGATTCGGGGTGAGGCGGCCGTGCCGGTGGCGCACTCCCCGATACAGCACTGCGTCTCCGACATTCATCTCCAGCGAGGCAAAGGGCTCGGAGCCAAAATCCTTCTCGACCCTGGCCGACGGTTCGGATTCGAATTGTCCGACTTCCAGGTTCCAGGGAACGCCGTCGCTATAGTCGAGCGTCAATGACAGGCTATGTTCGCAGGACAGCCTGTCGTGGTGGACCCGGCATATGTCGCCCGCCCGATAGATGCGAAGATAGTCGTAGGTCGGCAGCAGGTCGCGCCCAACGACGTGGCTCACGATCGGCGTCAATCCCCACAAGAAGGTGAGCATTGGCGGGTAGAAGTGGCCGTAAACCTCGAACGCCGGTCGCTCGAGCAGGTTGGGAAAGTCCTGTACGTTGCTAAGCGGCAAAGCGCTTGGGCCGATATCCTTCTTCAGCATTGCGACAAGGGCTGAGGCGGTCTCGGGTGCGATCAGCTCCTCCAACAGCGCATAGCCAGTGTGTTCATAGTCGCCGACGACACGCATCACGTGGGCCCAGATCCATCGAGATTGGCAGGACCGAATCCGAACGGAATCAATTGGCCGATGCGGTGATGTTCGACGGCCGAACCGTCGCCACTGCCGCAGAGAATCTCAACGTCGCGGCCGGATAGTTGCGCGGCCTCGAGAATCGCCTGGCGGCATCCGCCGCAGGGCGTGCAGATCATGCCTCCGCTGCCACCCACGACCGCGATGCGCGCGATCTTGTCGAGCCCGAATTGGTGCTGGGCAGTAGTGAGCGCGCTCTGCTCCGCGCAGACGCCCAGGCGGTAGCAGGCATTTTCCATGTTCGCGCCGGTCACCACCTTGCCGTCGACGGATTCGATCGCGCATCCGACATGGAAGTTCGAATATGGCGCGTAAGCCCTCGCAGCGGCAACTCGCGCGAGGCCGAGCAATTGTTCATCTGTCATGCTCTTGTCTTTAGCCACGGCGATTAGGAAAAGCACTGCGCTCGGGACTCGAAGGACGTCACCCTGAATCTGATTCAGGGTCCATTCCTCCACCCGGAGCGTGGTTCACCGGAATGGATGCTGAAGCGAGTTCAGCATGACGAGAGAGCGCAGAATGATGAATGCCCGTACCTTCGCAATGCTGGCGGTTTGTGCCTCATTTGTACCGTCACCGGCACTTGCCTGGGGCAAGACGGGGCATCGAGTCGTAGCCGCAATTGCCGACACCGAGCTCAGCGGGCTGGCCCGGGCGCATGTTGAGGAGATTCTCGGGCAGGGCGAAAGCCTCGATGAAGCCGCAAATTGGCCCGACGAGATGCGGTCAGCGCCGGAGCCCTTCTGGCAGAAGACTGCAACACCTTGGCATTATGTGACGCTCAACGGGATTATCTATGACCATGCGCCGCCCGAGGGGGATGCACTCGAAGCACTGGACCGTTTCAGCAAGACGCTCCGGGACCCGAACGCGAGCCGCGAGGACAAACAACTCGCCCTCCGATTCGTCGTCCACCTAGTGGGAGACCTCCACCAGCCGCTTCATGTCGGGAAATGCTGCGACAAGGGCGGAAATGACGTGAAGGTTACGTGGTTCGGCAAGCCCACCAACCTGCACGCGATATGGGATTCGCAGTTGGTCGACGACGAGCAATTGTCCTTCACCGAGCTCGCCGCGAAGCTCGAGCGGCACATTTCCAACGCTGACGTAATCGCCTGGTCCGACATCAATCCGCGCGATTGGATCAATGAAAGCGCCGAAATTCGCGATACGCTCTATCCCGCTCCACGCACTCCGCCTGTCAAGGGAGCCAAGGGAAAGGCCAAGAAGATACCGGAGCTGTCCTATTCATATGTCTACAAATTCCATCCGGTCATGGAGCGGCGCTTGAGCCAGGGTGGAGTTCGGCTTGCGGCTTACCTCAACGCGCTTTTTGCTGAGCCCCAGTCTTCACCCACCAAATGATCCGTAAACTATTCGCTACGATCGCGGGGCTTTCGCTTGTCGCGTGTACGACGCAGATCCAACCGCCGGCCCGGGTCGCACCGCAGGGCCCGGTTGAGGTTCAGATCCTCGCTTTCAACGATCTGCACGGGAACCTGCAGGTCCCCGACCCGGTCGAGGTGACCGAGCCCGATGGCACCAAGCACAAGATCACGACCGGCGGCGTTGCGCATCTTGCCGCAGCGCTGAGGGGACTTCGCGTCGGGCATTTGAACACAGTGACGGTTTCCGCAGGCGACACGATCGGCGCCTCGCCTTTGATTTCGGCAAATTATCTCGACGAGCCGACGATCGATGCGATGAATCTGCTGGGATTGGAGTTCAATTCCGTCGGCAATCACGAGTTCGATCGCGGCAGTGACGAACTTCAGCGGATGCAGGCAGGCGGTTGCGCCAAGTTCACGCGCCGCATCCCTTGCGCGGTCGAGCCATTCGGCGGCGCGCGCTTCCGCTACCTCGCGGCGAACGTAGTCCGGTCGAACGGTTCGACCATCTTCCCGTCGACTGGCCTCAAGACTTTCCAGACTTCGGCAGGGCCGATCACCATCGGCTTCATCGGCATGACTCTCAAAGGCACCGAGCACCTCGTCACGCCATCGGGCGTGAAGGGCCTGACCTTTAAGGATGAAGCCGCAACCGCGAACGATTTGGTGCCGCAGCTGAAAGCGCAAGGCGCCGACGCGGTCGTGCTCCTGATCCACCAGGGCGGGAAGACCAAACAATTTACCACCGGCAACGGCTGCGATGGGCTCAGCGGCGATATCGTGCCCGTGCTGAAGGCACTCGACCCGGCGATCACCACGGTGATTTCCGGCCATACGCACTGGGCCTATGTCTGCCTCAACACGCCAGGCGTGGCTGACGGCCGGCTCCTGACCAGCGCAGGCAAGTACGGCTATTTTGTCACCGACCTCAGGCTCGAGTTCGATGCGGCGACGCATCGCTTAATGGACCAAAGCGCACGGAACGTAACGGTGGGCAATGGCGAAAACGGCGAGGATGCGGCCGAGAAGGCGCTGGTCGATCGCTATGCGACGGCCGTTGCGCCGATTGCGAGTCTGATCGTTGGCCATCTGTCGGCTCCGGCAACCAAGAGTACTAATGACGGAGAAAGCGCTGCGGCGGATCTGATTTCGGATTCGATGCTGGCTGCGACGCTCGCGCCCGGAAATGGCGGGGCACAACTGGCACTGGTCAATGGCACCGGCGTGCGTGTCGACCTGCCCGAAGGCGACATCCGCTACGACGCCGCCTTCGCGATGATGCCGTTCGGGAACAACCTCGTCGTGATGACCCTGACTGGCGCGCAGCTCAAAGCCGCGCTGGAGCAGCAATATGGCCAGCCGATCCGGACCGGCTTCACGCGGCCGGCTGCGCTCGCGCCATCAGATGGCTTTACCTACACTGTCGACATGACCAAGCCTGCGGGGAGCCGTGTCGGCGACATGCGGCTGAACGGCAAGGCGATGGATCCCGCGGCGCCTTATCGTGTAACGCTCAATAATTACCTTGCCTCGGGCGGCGACAATCTCAGCGCATTTACCGCGGGGACCGACATTACGGACAAAGGCATCATCGACCTCGACGCGTTGGTCGCATGGATCGCGCCGGGCAGGAGGCCGCCCCGACCGGATCGCGTCCATATCACATCCTAGCGCAGCGGCGGCTCGTCGAAGCTCCTGAGCTTGCGGCTGTGCAGGCCTTCGCCTTCGCGCTCCAAAAGCTTCAAGGCCTCAATGCCGATGCGCAAATGCTGGCTGATCGCGCGCTCGTAAAAGGCGTTCGCCTGGCCGGGCAGCTTGAGCTCGCCGTGAAGCGGCTTGTCGGACACGCAAAGCAATGTGCCGTAGGGCACGCGGAAGCGATAACCCTGCGCCGCAACGGTCGCGGATTCCATGTCGATGGCGACCGCACGGCTCTGGTTGAACCGAAGCGCCGAGGCCGCGTAGCGTAGTTCCCAGTTGCGATCGTCCGTCGTGACGACCGTTCCCGTGCGCAGCCGGCGCTTGACGCTGTCTTCGTCTTCGCCGGTGATGGTCGTCGTTGCATCGAACAACGCGTTCTGAACCTCGGCGATGGCGGGTAGCGGGACCTCGGGGGGAAGTACGTCGTCGAGGACATGGTCGTCGCGCAAATAAGCGTGGGCGAGCACATAATCGCCGATGGTCTGGCTTGGGCGGAGCCCGCCGCAATGGCCGATCATGAGCCACACTTCAGGCCGCAGGACCGCCATATGATCGCAGACCGTCTTCGCATTGGACGGACCAACGCCGATGTTGACGAGGGTGATTCCGGCGCGACCTTCGGCCATCAGGTGGTAGGCCGGCATCTGGTGGCGCCGCCATTGACCAGCCGCGATCTGCGCTTCGGCATCGGTCAGTTCGCCTGTCTCATAGAGCGCGCCCGGAACGGACAAGGCCGTGAAGCGGGAATCCCTGCGCCTAAGGGTGTCGATGGCAACGCCGACAAATTCGTCAACGTAACGAACATAGTTGGTGAACAGCACGAATTGTTGGAAATGCTCGGGCGGCGTTCCGGTATAATGCCTCAGTCGCGCGAGGCTGAAGTCCGTGCGCGGACCGTCGAACAAGGCCAGCGGCCTCGGCTCGTCCGCGCCGTTGACCCAGACTCCATCGGCAATCTCGTCGCCAAGATGGACCAGTTCGTTGGACGGGAAGTAGCGCGACAATTCGGCGGTGCCGATATCGCCCACCTGGATGCCGCTGTTCTCGATCACATAAGCGTAAGGGATCTCACTTGCGGAGCGCCCGACCGACACGCTGACATCATAATCGCGCGCTAGATGCTCAAGCTGGTCGACGAGATATTCGCGAAACAATTCGGGCCTCGCGATGCTGGTCGCATAAGCGCCCGGCTGATTGAGCCTTGCGAACGCTCGAGCGGGAGCGGAGACCGGCAATTTGCCGGAATAGTCGATCCTGAGTTCGGGATAGGCGAAGACGCCTCTCTTGCGGCTCTTCGGATCGGGCGCAGATCGATCTTCGACGTAACGGGCGAGTGCCTGACGCAGGTTGGTGACCGACTCATCGTAAATTGCAGCGAGCTGATCGACGATATCGTGAGCGTTGAACGGACGTTTCATGACCCACGGTAATGGGCGGACCGCCAATTGCGCAAGTCTAGTGTGCCAGTTTGGAGACGAAGTTGCGCGGCTTCATCCACCGCCGTACCGGCGTCGTCCGTCCGACGATTGGGAGAATTCATCGGTGCCAGCATCGGCTGCTTTGATTTCAACGTGCACCGCCTTGATTGCCGCGAATGTCGCCCTCGGCGGGGCGATTTACGAAGCACTGATTGTCGATCGGGCCTGGCCCGCCACGCCGACGATCATTCAGCCAGCGGAGGGCGGTCTGAATCGGCGGATATTCTGGTTTCCGGTTCACCTCGTTTTCGAGTTGCCGCTGGCTGTCGCGATCTGGGCATGCTGGGGCCTGCGGCCGGAACGAATGTATCTGCTCGTTGCCGCATGCTTCCATTTCGTTCTGAGAGCCTGGTCGTTCGCATATTTCATTCCGCGCGCCGTGGAATTCGAAAAGCACGGCGTGGCGCCGGACCGGATCGCCGGCGCTCAAATGTGGGTGCGGCTAAGCCGCTGGCGGATTCTGCTCGAATGCGGAACCTTGGCCGGAACCGCGGCTGCGGCATTCAGTCTCATCACGGGTTCCTAAGCTGGCTCCAGCTGATGCTCGACCGGTCAAATCAGTAAGGTTACACTGTAGCTCACGATACCCGGATGCTCTCGTGCTGATCGAATTTGAACATCGCGAATCGGACTCTCCCTTTGTGGAGACCGTCTGGCGCAGTCGAAGCCGCGAGGGCGGCAAGTTTCTCTCCATGGCCGAGGGGAATGTCGAGCTTGTGGTGTCCAGGCTTCCGGGGCACGTATCGGTCATCCTCCGCGGGCCGGTCGGACAAGGATCGTTCGTCGAATGTCCCGCGGACGGCGAGTGGCTCGCCATTCGTTTTCGGCTGGGGACCTACCTCCCGCAGATTCCCACAATGCTGCTCATTGATCACCAAAGCCTAGAGCTGCCCGTTTCGAACGACCGCTTCTGGCTCGGTTGCGACAGCTGGGAAATCCCGTCGTTCGACAACGCCGAAGACTTGGTCTGCGTGCTGGCGAATGCCGGCCTCATCGCCCGAAACCATGCAACCGATGCGGCTATCGAAGGCGACGTGAACTGGATGAGCCGGCGATCGGTTCAGCGTCATTTCCTTCGGGTCACGGCAATGACCTTCAGCAATTATCAGCGGATTCAGAGGGCTCGCCATGCCGCCGCCCTTCTGACCGATGGTAACTCGATTCTGAATACAGTCTTCGACGCCGGCTATTTCGACCAGTCGCACCTCACGCGTTCCGTAAAGCAACTGGTCGGGATGACCCCCGCGGCGCTTGTGCGTGAACGGCCTCAATTGTCGTTTTCGTACAAACAAAAAAGCCGCTGATTCAGTACTTCCGGGCGGCGCATTTAAGGATGCGCTTCTGCTCGGGAGACTTAGACATGAGCTTTCAGGGTTATCTCCGGAACATTGAGGCCAAGACCGGCAAGACTCCTGCCCAATTTCGCCAGTGGGGCCTGTCCAAAGGCTTCTCCACCGGAACGGGCCTCGCGCCAGGCGTGAAGGTCGGCGCGGTGATCACCGCCCTCAAGAAAGATTTTAGCCTTGGCCACGGTCACGCCATGGCCATCGTCGCCGTTCTCAAAGGCGCGAATTGCGAGGAGTCAGCGCATTGAAGGGAAGTGTCGGCCAGATCGCTGGCTATGCAATGAGCGGCCTGGTCGTCGCTTTCATGCTCTTCGACGGGATCATCAAGCTCATTCCGATGGACGTTGTCATCAAGACGCAGGCCGAGCTTGGTTATCCGACGTCCCCCGGGATGGCGCGCTTCATCGGAATGATTGGCCTAACCAGCACGTTGCTCTACGCGTTTCCGCGTACATCGCTGCTCGGCGCCGTCCTTATGACCGGCTATCTGGGCGGCGCGATCACGACCCATCTCCGGGTCGGCAATCCGCTGTTCACGCACATTCTATTCGGCGCTTACATCGGGTTGATCGCATGGGGCGGCCTGTATTTGCGAGATCCACAATTGAGGGCCTTGCTGCCGCTCCGGCTCCAATAGCCGATCACGAAAAGCCAGCACTGAAGTCCGTGCGACGGGAGCGGTTCGAATGGCCATCCGGTGGGGGAAATCCTTGACTGCACCGCGCGATCAGGGAACTCCCTCCAGGTCATTGGAAGAGACTTCGGTCGAAGGGCTTTGGCGGATAAGCTCCTGGGCCATAGGGGTCACAGCAGTCGCACTCGGAAGTTTCGCAGCTCTGGACCGCGTTGCAGCGGACAATCCTCAATCGCTCGAGATTTCGCGATCAGGATCGGGCGGGGCGGCAAGTTTCGACGATGGCGACCCTCAAATACTAAAGATCCTCGATTCCGGATTAAGTGAGCGCGGGGCCCGGATTGCTTCAGCTGTTTGTGCCGGTTGCCATGGTGACGGCAAGACCGAGCCACGCCCCGGCATCCCGAATTTGGCCGGCCAGAAAGCTCAAGCGCTCTATAAGCAACTGATCGATTTTCGCAGTGGAAAGCGGCTTCACCCTCAAATGGAGGCTGTTGCCAAGGCGCTTGAGATTGCCGAACTCGCGAATTCCGCAGCATTTTATTCGAGCGAGCCGCGACCTCGTCTGCCTGGCGGACTGAGGGCCGCTCCCGAAATCGAGCGACTTGCAAACGTTGGCGACAAGAATCGTGATCTGTCCGCATGCATGACTTGTCACGCAGGGCGCGACACCGATCCGGTCTACGCGCCCATACTCGCCGGACAATCAGAGGCTTATCTGCTCGCGCAGCTCGAAGCCTTCGCGTCTGGATTGCGCAAGAATGATGCTCCCGCGCTCATGCGCAAATTCGCTGGGAAGCTCGCGCCGCATGAGCGTGTCGCGCTGGCCCGCTACTTTCATGGGGATTTCCCACGAGTGGGTGCTCCGACGATCACTGGATCCGCTGCAAGGCGGAAGTCTCCTGCCAACTGAATCCCGATTGGCGCGCGCGCAAGAACGAAGGCCTCTGAGCCCGCCTCGCAGGAGATCCTGGCCGACCGCTCAGAAGGATAGATCGAACATGAAAGTTAGCGCCGCAATCGCAATTGGAGTTCTCATGATGACCGGTCCAGCCGCCGCCCGCCCTGCTGTCGAATATTCGCCACGCTTCAGTGTGAATCGCCAGCTTCTGCCTTATTCGTCGGCGGTGCGCGTCGGCGACGTGCTCTATCTTTCCGGCCAGATGGGTTTCCGAGACAACGGAACGCTCGCCGACGGGATGGAAGGCCAGACGCGGCAGGCAATCGAAAACATTCGAGGTGTCCTCGCCGGGGCGGGTCTTGAACTCCACGATGTTTTTCACTGCACGGTGATCTTGAGCGACATGAAGCAATGGTCGGCGTTCAACCGGGTCTATCTTGAATATTTCAGGGAGCCGCTGCCGACGCGAAGCGCATTTGCGGCAAATGGCCTCGTGCTCGGCGGTCTGGTCGAACTCGAATGCCAGGCATTCGCCGGAAAAAGATAGGCGCAGACAAATCCCTCATGAACAAAAGAAAATTGGTGGCGTGCACAGTGCTCGCCGCAACTGGCGCTTGTTTCCCGACCTGGGTCCGCGCGCAGTCGCGGGCTGATGAAAATGCTGTCACTCAGGCGGACGATGCCTTTGGCTTCAGCATCGGGCGCGAAAGCCTGGGCATCTATAATCAAGGAAATGCTCGTGGCTTTTCGCCTGCGGCCGCCGGCAACCTACGGATCGACGGGCTCTACTTCGATCAGATCTATCCGCTGCAGGGCCCGCTGGTGGATTCGACGAGCATCAAGGTTGGGCTTTCGGCCCAGGGCTATCTCTTCACGGCGCCGAGCGGCATCGTCGACCAATCGTTGCGCCGCCCCTCGGCAAAGGGGGCGCCTCGGTCGTTGCCAATTTCGATAGCTTCGGATCGTACGGCGTAGAGGTTGACGGATCTTTGCCGATCAACCCCGCGCTGACGATCGGCTACGGGTTGCTCGGCTCGCACGTCGAATATCCGGATGGCTCGGATAACTGGAATCATACGCAGAGCGTCGTTGTCCGCTGGAAACCCGCGGCCGATATCGAAGTCGTGCCTTTCTGGGCAACGACCAACAATTACAACGATGAGGCCACTATCATCTACGTCCCCGCCGGAAGGTACCTGCCCAGATTTGCGAAGGCGCGGCACTACGAAGGGGCGAGCTGGGGTGATTACCGCTACGTTGCCCTGAACACGGGCGCGCTGGTGTCCGCGAATGTTTCGCGGAATTGGACCCTGCGCATCGGAGCGTTTCGTTCAGTCCACGATCTTCATACGAGTTTCACGAACGTCCTTGCGAATGAGCAGCCGGACGGAAGCGGCGAGCGCCTTCTTTTCGCGGATCCGCCGCTGCGGGCCTGGTCCAGCAGCGGCGAGTTTCGGCTGTCACACAGCATGACGGAGGGACCTCGGCTCCATGTCCTGCACTTGAGCGCCCGCTTCCGAAGCGCTCGGCGGGAGTTTGGAGGATCCCAACTGATCGATCTCGGCGCGGGTCGTGTCGGCGAAAGGATAAGCGATCCGAAGCCGGAACGATTCGACTTCGGCGAAGTGAGCCACGATCGAGTAAAGCAGGCTACGTTTGGCTTTGCGTACGATGGGCGTTGGAAGCACGTCGGCGAGTTCAGCTTTGGAATTTCGAAGCCGCGTTTTCGCAAGGAGACGCTGGTTCCCGGCCTCGCCGAAGCGGTCACCAGGGCCTCGCCCTGGCTCTATAATGCGACGGCGGCCGTCGAATTGAGCAGGTCTCTTGCGGTTTACGGCGGCTACGCGCGAGGCTTGGAGGAAAGTGGCACTGCGCCGCCCAATGCGGCCAATCGCAATCAGCCGTTGTCCGCGATCCTGACACAACAAAAGGATGCCGGAATGCGCGCCAGGCTCGGGAACGGAGTGACCGCGGTCGTCGGCCTGTTCGATCTTCGCCGGCCCTATTTCGGTTTCGATACCGGAAATCTGTTCAAGCAAATCGGCACCGTCAGGAGCCGTGGTGTAGAATTCTCGATCACGGGGAGCCTGACCGATCGGCTCGACATTGTCGCGGGAGGCATGCTGCTCGATCCCAAGGTGAGTGCCGCTAATGAAGCAGACGCGACGATCGGGTCGAAGCCGGTTGGCCTGATGAGCCATTTGTTGATCGGCAACGTCAATTGGAAGACGCCGTTCGTACGTGGCCTCGAACTGGACCTTGCCCTTTCGCACCGGGGACGGACGCCGGCGACGACCGACAATTTCGTGACCATACCCCCGCGGGCTCGGCTCGACATTGGAACTCATTGCCGGTTCGATCTTGCACGCCGCAGCGCAACGCTTCGTCTGCAACTTACCAATGTCTTCGACAAGGCGGGATACGGTCTCGCCGGTTCCGGCGCATACCTGTCCAACCCCGGTCGCTCCGTTCAGGGGTACCTTACCATCGATCTCTGATTGTCCGGGACGCCTCCCGCCGGACAATTCTCCGGATTGGCATGCTGGGGACTGCACCGGGCAGTCCTGCGCCGGCCGATGGTGCCCAGGAGAGGACTCGAACCTCCACGCCCTTGCGAGCGCCAGCACCTGAAGCTGGTGCGTCTACCAATTCCGCCACCTGGGCACGGGTATCTTTGTTGGCAGGCCGCGGCGCTTAAGGGCCGTCGACCTGCCTTGTCAATCTAGGAACTGACGGGCTAGTGCGCCAGTCCATGATCGGGCGAACTGAAGAGCTTGTAACAGTATTCGGCGGCGGGGGATTCATCGGCCGCTACGTCTGCGAGGCCCTGCTCAAAAGCGGGGTTCGGGTTCGGGTTGCGCAGCGCGATCCGAGGCAGGCCTATATCATCCAGCCGCTGGGCCAGGTCGGCCAGTTCGGGTTCGTCGGGGCCGACATCACCAATCGCGATTCCGTTCGCAATGCGCTTCGTGGAGCGACCGCTTGCGTCAATCTTTGTGGCGCGTTCGGGAAGGCCATGCGTGCCATTCACGTCGATGGCGCCCGGAATATTGCCGAAGCGGCACGCGACGCCGGCGCAACGGCGATGGTGCACGTCTCAGCGATCGGCGCCGACGTGCATGCCCAGTCGCTCTACGCCGAAACGAAGGCGGAAGGGGAGATTGCGGTTCGTGAGGACTTCCCGAGCTCGACCATTCTTCGGCCCTCGCTCGTCTTTGGTCCTGAGGACGATCTCACCAACCGCTTTGCCGGAATGGCGAGCCTGCCATTCCTTCCCGTGGTCGCTGCCAAGACGAAGTTCCAGCCGGTCTATGTGCGCGATGTCGGACGGGCCGTGGCGACGGCCGCGCTGGATCCGAAACAGTTCGGCGGGAAGACGTATGAGCTCGGCGGCCCGCAGGTGATGAGCATGGTCGAGCTCCACAAGGCCATTCTGGAGCTTTCCGGCCAGACTACCCAGATACTGGCGATGCCCGACATTGTCGGAAACGTTATCTCGCGCTTCGGCTGGCTTCCGGGTGCGCCCCTCACGCGCGACCAGTGGCTGATGCTGCAAAGCGGAAGTGTTGCGTCTGGCGAATTACCCGGACTGGAGGCGCTTGGAATCCGGCCAACTCCGCTTGGAGCCGTCGGCTACGAGTGGCTCGGGCGCTTCCACAAGGGCGGCAAATTCGCCGGGCGCCGAATTAATTTGACCGCCACCAATTGAGCCTCGACCTCTAGCCGATGCCAATCCTCCTGATCGCCATCATCCTCGGCATCGTCGAGGGCGTCACCGAGTTCCTGCCGGTCTCGTCGACCGGACATTTGATTCTCGCCACCGAACTTCTCGGCTTCGATGCGGAGAAATGGGCGGCATTCAACGTGATCATCCAGCTGGGCGCGATCCTCGCGATCGTCGTTCTCTACTGGCGGACCTTCTGGGCGGTGCTCGAAGGGATGATCAAGGGAAATGCGGTTTCCTGGCGGTTCGTCCGCAACATCCTGATCGGCTTCGTTCCGTCGGCGATCCTCGGTTTCGTCCTGATCAATAAGATCGAGGCTCTGCTCGGCAATGCCAAGGTCGTCGCGATCGCCTTCATCCTGGGCGGAATCGCCATCCTCGTGATCGAGAAAATGGTGAAACGGCACGACGTTGTGGGCGTGGCCGAAATGCCGCTGAAAACCGTGATCGGCGTTGGCCTCGTCCAGTGTCTCGCGATGATCCCCGGTGTCAGCCGCTCGGGCGCAACGATCATGGGCGGCCTCGCCTTGGGCGTCGAGCGCCGGACGGCGGCCGAATTCAGCTTCTTTCTGGCTATACCGACGATGCTTGGCGCGACGACCCTGGAGCTCGTCAAGCATCGCGACACGTTGATGGCTGGTGCAAGCGGAGTCGGGTTCGGAACGGTCGCGGTTGGCTTCATCGTCAGTTTCGTCGTCGCGATTGTCGTCGTCCGGGCGTTCGTCGGCTACATCTCGCGCCACGGCTTCGCACCCTTTGCCTGGTACCGCATCGTCGCCGGCGCGGTGGCCCTCGCCTGGCTGATGATGCGTTGAGTTTATCTCTCTTGTCGTTGCTGCTAAGGGTCATCAGCTAGACAATTCAACGCCTTAGGCGGTGCAGCATGCGTAAAAGCCTGATCTTCGTTCCGCTCCTGCTCTGTTCGAGCCCGGCGCTAGCTCGCGAGCACGCCATCCAGATCCCACCGGAACTCACGGATCCGGCGACGGCCCAAAAGCTCAGCAATGTCATGCAAGTGCTTTCGAATGCCGTGCTCGACCTGCGGGTCGGTGAGATGCAGGCCGCAATCGAAGGGCGGCAGGCAACCCCTGCCGAGCGAAACGTCACCGTCCGTGACATGGCGCGGCGGGACGATCCCGATTTCGATCGGCACTTCCAGCAGAAGATGGCCAACGTCGGACCGATGATGCAGCAAAGCATGAAGGCGCTGAACCAGGCGATTCCACCGATGATGGAAGGCCTCGGCCAAGCCCGGCAGGCGCTCGAGCGCGCAATCGCCAACCTTCCAGATCCGAATTATCCGAAGCGCTAGACGCACCACATCAACCCGCTAAAGCTGCCTCGCAATGTGGCAGCTCTTCCAATTCCCTCTTTGTCCATTTTCGCGGAAGGTCCGCCTCGTTCTCGCCGAAAAAGGCATTGGGCACGAGCTCGTGCGCGAGAATCCATGGGAAAAGCGCGACGAATTCATCGACCTCAATCCTGCCGGCGAAACTCCGGTCATTGTGGAACCTGACCAGGGCGTGACCCTCATCGGCTCACAGCCGATCGTCGAATATTTCGATGAGACGGTCGACCGGATGCCGATGGTCCACGGAAATGCCGCGCTCCGCGCCGAGATCAGGCGCATGACCGAATGGTTCGACATCAAGCTTTATCGCGAGGCCGTCGAGCCGCTGATGAACGAGCGGATGAGGAAGCGACTCGTCAGCCGCGAAAGCCCAGATACTCGGATTCTTCGGGAGGCGATGCGGATCGCCAGCGAGCATCTCGACTATCTGGATTATCTCCTCGATCACCGACGCTGGCTCGCTGGTCCAGGACTCAGCCTCGCCGATTTCACGGCAGCCGCTCACCTCAGCGTCATCGATTACCTCGGCGCGCTCGACTGGCGAGGTCACAAGCAGACGAAGGATTGGTATGCGGTCATGAAGTCGCGACCCTGTTTCAGGCCATTGCTTGCCGAGCGGATGGAAGTGATTGTTCCGCCCGGCCACTATGACAAGGTGGACTTCTAAGCGGCCATCAACGCGCCTCGGTAGACATCGTCCTCGAGCGTGCGCCCGGCGCCCAGCGCGACGCAGCTCATCGGGTCTTCCGCGACGATGACCGGAAGGCCGGTCGAGTCCTGCAGCACGGTAGCAAAGTCCCTCAAAAGAGAACCGCCGCCGGTCATGGTGATGCCTTGGTCGATGACATCTGCCGCAATTTCGGGCTGGGTGTGCTCGAGCGCCGTCCGCACGACTTCGACGATCTGGTTGACCGGCTCGCTTAGCGCTTCGGCGATTTGCGCCTGGTCCAGTTCGATCTCACCGGGCATTCCGCGCCCGACATCGCGCCCGCGCACCAGCGTGGCCAGGCCCCTTCCGTCGGCGGGCCTTACGGCCGCACCGATCTCGAGCTTTACCCGTTCGGCGGTGCCTTCGCCGATCAGCAAATTGTAGTTCCTGCGCACATAGGACGCGATCGCGTCGTCCATCTTGTCTCCGCCGACGCGAGCAGAACGACACAGCGCGAGCCCCTGAAGCGAGATGACACCGACTTCCGTCGTGCCGCCGCCAATGTCGACGACCATGGATCCGATCGGCTCGGCTACCGGCAAGCCGGCACCGATCGCCGCAGCCATCGGCTCCTCGATCAAGGAAACCCGGTCGGCGCCGGCGTTGCTGACGGCATCGCGGATCGCGCGCCGTTCGACGTTGGTCGCGCCCGACGGGATGCAGATGACAACCTCCGGACCCCGCGAAAAACGGCTAGGTCCCCCATGCGCCTTGCGGATGAAATGCTTGATCATCTCCTCGGCGACCTCGAGGTCGGCGATCACTCCCGCCCGGAGAGGGCGGATGGTCCGGATGTTTTCGGGAGTCTTGCCCATCATCAATTTGGCGTCGTCGCCGACGGCCTGGACCTTGCGGACGCCGTTGGCGATTTCCATGGCCACCACCGAGGGCTCGCTTGTGACGATTCCCTGGCCGCGGACGTAGACAACCGTATTCGCTGTGCCGAGGTCGATCGCAATGTCGCGCGACGAGAAGTTGAACAATGAACGCATGATCGGCCCCCCGGCCCTAAGATTCGGAATTTCAAAGGCTTAGGCCAGGCGGGCACAGGCGCCATATGGTTAATGGCGATTAAACGCCGGGCGTTCCCGAATTGCGGCGAACCGCAGCCGGCTTAGGCCTGAACGGCTGAAATCAGATAATTCAGCCGAACATCATCGCTGAGGTGCAAGCCTCGTATCGGCGACCAGGCAAGGCCCTCGACGTCGATGCACTTCAGTCCGGCGTCGCCCAGCAACGCCTTCATCCGCTCCGGACCAATGAACTTCCCGAACTCGTGCGTTCCTTTCGGGATTTGCCCGACACCCTCTGCGACTGTGATCAGGAGGAGTTTCGACCAGCTCGTGGCATTCGGGGTCGACATGATCAGGAGGCCTTTCGGTGCAAGCCGCTTGGCCAGCGCTCCGATGAAGATCCCTGGGTCGGCAACATGCTCGATCACCTCCATACAGGTGATAAGATCGAAACGGCCTGGGAGTTGGCTGAGCTCGCCCGCGACATAGTCGATCTGAATTCCGCCAGCCTTGGTATGCTCACGCGCGATCGCGATCAAATCCGGCGACGCGTCCAGGCCGGTGACTTTGGCGCCTAACCTGGCAAGAGGCTCGGCGAGCAGTCCGGCTCCGCAACCGACGTCCAGCGCGGTCTTGCCCGCCAACGGAGTCCGGCCGCATTCGTCGCACTGCCAATGCTGGTCCAGTTGATCGCGGATGTATTTCAGCCGGACCGGGTTGAGCTTGTGAAGCATGGCGGACGCGCCGTCCGGGTCCCACCAATCGCCCGCCAGCTTGCCGAAATGCTCGGCCTCCTCGGCAACGATGCTTTGCTCAACCATGCGACTCCCCATGCCTTCTTCCCTTGCAAAGCGGAAGGGACTGGTGCGTTGGAACGCGAATGGACCATTTCCAGCTCACGCAGGGCGAACTTTTTTGTGAGGAAGTGCCGCTGGCAGAGATCGCAGCGCGCGTCGGCACGCCCGTCTACGTCTATTCAACTGCGACCATGTGCCGCCATGTCGCTGCGCTTCGAGAGGCGCTGGAACCGATCCAGGACCCGCTCATCGCTTATGCGGTCAAGGCCAATCCCAACAGCGCAGTGATCGCGACCCTCGCCAATTCGGGCTTGGGCGCGGACGTGGTCTCGGCCGGCGAATATCAGCGTGCTCGGGCGGCCGGCGTGCCCGGCGGGAAAATCGTCTTTTCGGGAGTGGGGAAGACCGAGGACGAAATGCGGCTCGCACTTGCAGGCGGACTCTATCAGTTCAACCTGGAGTCGCTGGACGAGGCCGAAATGCTGTCGGCGGTCGCGACGGATATGGGTCGGCCTGCACCGATCGGATTTCGCGTGAATCCCGATGTTGCCGCAGGCGGTCATGCCAAGATCACGACCGGGGCGGCCGAAAACAAATTCGGCATTGCGATCGGCGAGGCGATCGAGGCCTATGGCCGGGCAAGAGCACTCCCAGGTCTCCAGGTGCGGGGCGTCGCAGTGCACATCGGCAGCCAGCTCACCAGCCTGGAGCCGCTCGAGCGGGCCTTTACCCGTGTCGGTGAGCTGATCGGCAGGCTACGCGGCGCGGGACACGACATCAAAGTCGCCGATTTGGGGGGCGGTCTCGGCGTTCCCTACGACCCGGAATTGCCGGCGCCGCCGGGGCCCGCAGATTATGGCGCGATGGTTCGCCGGGTCGCAGCAGATTGGAATGTCCGGCTCGTGTTTGAGCCGGGCCGGCTCATCGTCGGCAATGCGGGCGTTCTGTTGTCGCGGGTAATCCGCGTGAAGCCCGGGGCGACCGATCCTTTCGTCATCGTCGATGCGGCAATGAACGACCTCATGCGTCCGGCGCTCTACGATGCATGGCATCGGATCGAAGCGGTGCGGCCATCGGGGCGGCGGCGCACGGCCAACGTCGTCGGGCCGGTCTGTGAGACTGGGGACACGTTCGCGACGGCGCGGCAGATGGACGCGGTCGAAGCAGGCGATCTCGTGGTCTTCCGAACCGCCGGCGCCTATGCCGCGGCCATGTCCAGCACCTATAATTCGCGCCCGCTCACGCCTGAGGTTTTGGTCGACGGTGATCGCTGGGCGGTCGTTCGCCCGCGGGTCGACGTTGAATCGCTGATCGCGGGTGACCGAATTCCCAACTGGCTCGGCAGTTGCACGGAGTCGCCGAGCCGGTAAGAGCCGCGGCAATGGCGCGGATCGTGATGAAATTCGGCGGGACTTCGATGGCGGGGATCGAGCGCATCCGCCATGTGGCTTCGCTCGTGAAACGGGAAGCCGACCGCGGCAATCAGCTGGCGGTGGTGGTCTCGGCCATGGCCGGCGAAACGGATCGCCTCGTCCAGCTCTGCAAGGAAGCGGCTCCGCTTTACGATCCGCGCGAGTACGACGTCGTGGTTGCCAGCGGGGAGCAGGTGACGGCGGGCCTGCTCGCGATCACGCTTTCCGGATTGGGTTTGGATGCGCGGTCCTACATGGGCTGGCAGCTGCCGATCCGTGCGTCGGGGCACAGCTCAGCGCTGATTGACCACATCGAGGCCGACGTGCTCGAGAAGGTTTTTGCCAAAGGCGGCATCGCCGTCATTCCCGGCTTTCAGGGCATCACGTCGGAAGGCGATGTCGCGACGCTCGGCCGCGGCGGCTCCGACACATCGGCAGTGGCTCTCGCTGTCGCGGTCAAGGCTGACCGCTGCGACATCTATACGGACGTCGAAGGCGTCTTCACGACCGATCCGCGGATCGTCCCGAGGGCGCGCAAGCTCAGCGCGATCACTTATGAGGAAATGCTGGAGCTCGCATCGGTCGGCGCGAAGGTCCTGCAGACCCGATCCGTCGGCCTTGCCATGCGTTACAATATGGCGCTTCAGGTCCTTTCATCCTTCGAGGACAAGCCCGGAACGCTCATCGTGGGCGACGATCAAATCGAGGAGCTGAACATGGAACGGCAACTCGTCACGGGCATTGCCCATGACAAGAATGAGGCGCGGGTGACACTCATCGGCCTGCCCGATAAGCCGGGCACCGTTGCTGCAATTTTCGCACCGCTCGCCGCGGCTGGAATCAACGTCGACATGATCGTCCAGAGCGGCGCCGGGACGGGCGGCCCGAGCGACCTGACGTTCACCGTTCCGACTGGTTCGCTTGCTCATGCGGTGGCAGAACTCGAAAAGGCGAAGGCGGCGATCGGGTTCGACCGGGTGATGACGGACACCGAAGTCGTCAAGGTAAGCGCGGTCGGGATCGGGATGCGTTCCAACGCCGGCATTGCCGCAAGGATGTTCGAAACTCTTGCAGAGCGCGGCATCAACATCCTCGCCATTTCGACGTCCGAGATAAAAGTTTCGGTTCTGCTTCCTGAGGAATATACGGAGCTCGCGGTGCGCGTACTTCATACCGCTTTCGGCCTCGACGCGGAGCAGGCGGCATGAGCGGCGAAGGACTGATCGCCGAGCCCCGGGCCGTCCACGCCTCGGTCGGGCACGCCCGGCTGAAGGAGCTCATGCATCGGGGGACTGAGTTCCTCGGTTGCGAAGTCGCGATCATGGGCGGGGCGATGAGCTGGGTCTCGGAGCGCAACCTGGTGTCGGCCATTTCCAACGCGGGCGGCTTCGGAGTCATCGCCTGCGGAGCCATGACACCGGAGCTGCTGGACACTGAGATCGCGGAAACCAAAGCCCGGACGACGCGCCCCTTCGGCGTCAACCTTATCACCATGCATCCCCAGCTTTCGGAACTGATCGACACCTGTGCGAAACACGGAGTGGGCCACGTGGTGCTGGCGGGTGGGCTTCCTCCTGCCGGTGCCATCGACCGGATCAAGGGAAGCGGAGCAAAGCTAACGGCCTTCGCACCGGCACTGGCGCTGGCGAAGAAGCTCATGCGCTCCAATGTCGATGCCCTCGTGATCGAGGGCATGGAAGCAGGCGGCCATATCGGCCCTGTGTCGACGTCGGTCCTGGCACAGGAGATCCTTCCGAATGTCAGCAAGGACATCCCCGTCTTCGTTGCGGGCGGCATCGGTCGGGGCGAAGCCATCGCAGCCTATCTCGAAATGGGCGCGGTCGGAGTGCAGCTGGGGACCCGCTTCGTCTGTGCGAACGAGAGCATTGCCCATCCCAATTTCAAGAAGGCCTTCATCCGCGCCTCGGCGCGGGACGCAATCCCCTCTGTCCAGATCGATCCGCGGCTGCCGGTCATCCCGGTGCGCGCGCTCAAGAACCAGGAAATGATCAATTTCGCGGCCAAGCAGCGCGAGGTTGCGCTACAGCTCGACGAAGGCGCAATCGAAATGGCGGAAGCCCAGCTCCAGATCGAGCATTACTGGGCCGGCGCGCTACGTCGGGCAGCGATCGACGGCGACGTCGAAACGGGATCGGTCATGGCGGGCCAATCGGTCGGAATGGTCAATCGTGAGGAGCCGGTCGCCGCGATCATCCAGGAACTGGTCGAAGAGGCCGCGTCGGCGCTCGAAAGCCGGGGATAGTCGCCGGTCAGGCGCCTTTCGACGCAATTTTCTCGCCAACGCTTTCCCAGCGGCGGACTTTGCGATGGCCCGACCAGAGCTCCATCGGGTTAAGATCGCGACACGCGTCGCCTTGCGCGATGGCGCTCAAGTCGTCCTCCGCATCGAATTCACGGAAGGTCTCGACCTCGTTCCTGGGTCCGCGAAGGTGATACAATCGATAATAAGCCATAGGTAACCCTCCAGGGTCCTACGGTCCAACGCCACGGCAGTAATAATGCTGGCAAGTCAAACATCTGTCCATTGGGAGATAAACTGAGGCATTGATCGGGATAAACCGCTGATTCGTCCTAATTTGAGGCTATTGGGCCATGAATTAACCAAAACTGTTCTCATCGCGAACATTTGTTTGAAGGTTAATCTTGAGGGCGAGTCGCAGTCGGAGCGCAATTCTCAGGTCGGTAGTTTTACCTATGGCCGTTGCTGGCAGGCCCGATAGCCCAACGGCTGTTGTTGCTTAAGCATTGCTATGGGTTTCGGGAGCCGATCATGAAGCATCAATATCTCGCCACGCTCGGGATAGTTTCTCTGACCGTGGCCACCGCCGCGCAAGCCGCTCAATCGCCCGATGCCTCGACGCGGCTTCCCGAAGCGACGGCGAGCGCTGCCGCGGAGCCGACCGCACAGCCAGTTGCCGATCCTTCGCAATCTACTGAAGTCACCTCGCAGACGGTGTCCACTTCGAAAAAGAAATGGGAATTCGCAACGCTCGGCTACGCATGGTTCGCGGGCGCCCACGGCCAAACCGACGTCATCGGTCCGCTCGATCCGGTCGGCCTCGATCTCCCATTCGGGAAGGTCCTCAAGGGACTAAAATTCGTGTTCATGGGTGCGGCGGAGGCGCGACATGATCGCTTCGTCATTCTCGGTGATCTCATGTTCATCCATCTTGGGACGAGCAAGGGCATCGATATCCGGAATCAGGATTTCATCGACGCTCATCTCAGTTCGAAGACGACTGAGGTCACGTTGATGCCCGGCTATCGCCTGATCGACCAACCCGAGGCGAAACTGGATCTCCTTGCCGGCGGGCGGGTTAATTTCTTCAACACTTCGTTGGAAGTCAGCGGACCGAACCGGGAGCTCGACGGCAGGGTCAAGCAGACCTGGTTCGACCCGCTCATAGGCATGCGCATGATCTATCCGCTGGGAGGCAAGTTCAGCCTTTCGCTCTACGGTGACGTGGGCGGATTCGGGATCGGCTCCGACCTCACATGGCAGGCCTTCGGCTCAGTCAATTATCAGATCAACCACAAGATGACCGTCGGTGCCGGCTGGCGGCATTTCAAGGTCAACTACGACCATGGTGATTTTCTGTACGACGTCTATCAGACCGGTCCAATCATCACCTTCCGCACGGTCATTTGAGGATTTGCCAGGGCCGTTTGCGTGACAGGGCGCTGCCGTATCTGATAGCGCTCGGCCATGCCGCTATCCGCAGCCACGTCAGCCCGCGAGATTCTGACCGGTCTGCATGATGTCATGGGCGCTCGAGGAAGCGCCCAATCCAAGCTCGACAAGGTTGTCGACCTGATCGCCGAGGCGATGGGGAGCGAAGTCTGCTCGATCTACCTGCTTCGAGACAACAAGCTCGAGCTATTCGCCACACACGGCTTACGCAAGGAAGCGGTCCACGTGACCCGCCTGAGAATGGGGGAGGGCCTGGTAGGCACAATCGCCGCGGAAGGGCGCATCCTCAACCTCGCGGAAGCCGCCGATCACCCCGCCTTCCTCTACAAGCCCGAAACGGGCGAGGAGCGATTTCACAGCTTTGCCGGAGTTCCGATCGTTCGCCTCGAAAGCCCGATTGGCGTCCTCGCGGTGCAGCATGCCGACCCGCGGCGCTACGAGGATGTGGAGATAGAGGCGCTCCAGACGGTGGCGATGGTGCTTTCGGAGATGATCGCTGCCGCCCGTCTGGTCGACGGTGCCCGCCGAAGCCGGCTTCGCAGCGCCGGGCCGCTACGGCTGTCGGGGCTCAAGCTCGTCTCCGGAATGGCGAAGGGCGAGGCTGTATTTCATGAACCTCGTGTCGTGGTTGAACATACGGTCGCCGATGACATCGAGGCTGAGCGTGAGCGTGTTTATTCGGCATTCCGGAAGATGCGCGAGCAGATCGACAATATGGCTCGCGAAGCAGAATTCGGAACGGCGGGCGCGCATCAGGAAATCCTCGAGACCTACCGAATGTTCGCTTATGACGAGGGATGGTCACGGCGCATCAACGCGGCGATCGACAGTGGCCTTACGGCCGAAGCTGCGATCGAGCGCGTCCAGCAGCGGACCCGGGCCCGGATGCGGGAGATCGACGATCCGCTTCTGCGGGAGCGAATGCACGATTTGGAGGATCTCTCCAATCGGTTGCTACGGATCGTTTCGGGGAGGATGGGCACAGCGGCGCAGAGGGGCCTTTCTCATGACGCGGTTCTGATCGCCCGCAATCTCGGCCCCGCTGAACTTCTGGAATATGACCGCCGCCGCCTCAAGGGCGTGCTGCTCGAAGAAGGTTCGCTAACCTCGCACATGACGATCGTCGCCCGCGCGATCGGAGTGCCGGCGATCGGCAGG
>Ga0207706_10001366_pt1 | contig 24406 bp, 21 predicted proteins | sample KBSC53metaG_FD_184318 | JGI IMG/M metagenome (GOLD analysis project Ga0207706, IMG submission 184318) | Corn rhizosphere microbial communities from Kellogg Biological Station, Michigan, USA - KBS C5-3 metaG (SPAdes) (version 2) | ecosystem: Host-associated > Plants > Roots > Rhizosphere > Soil ... | reverse complement strand
GGTTGACGATGTGGTCGGTGATCGCGATGACGTCGTGGCCGGACTGGCCGAAGATGTCCACGACCTTGGGCAACGGCATGATGCCGTCGGAGTAGGTCGTATGGATGTGAAAGTCACAGAGCAGCATGGGGATCTTGCCGAACCCGATTGTCGACCGCCCGCCCGGGGCCCGAGCGAGCACGGCGAAAAGGATCGCCGAACGAAGTGTAAAAAGGATCCGAAGCGGAAACGCTAGGGGCGCGCCACCGGGAAGTTCCCGGTGCGGCGGGGCGCCTGAATCGGACGGCGGCTCCGGCCGGCGCGCCACCAGGAGACCCAGCGGCGACGAGCGTCCTCGACCGAATCGACTTCGGAAACCTGGAAGGCCTTCAGATCTCCGGCCTTGACCTCGGCAATGCGCCTCGACGCGGAAAACACGACGTGGACCGGCGAGAGCGCGGATCCCGCCAGGGCGAAATCGAACCGGAAGCGCACCACGTCCTCGGCGGCGCGGAGCTCGCGGGAAAAGCCGGAAACCGGGACCGAGCGTTCGCTCTCGAGAGCGGTGCCCAGCCGATCGTCGTTTGCCATCGCGGTCTCGAATCTAGGAGGCCGGGGTGAAGATGGTGTGAAGCTCGTCCCCGGCGATAATCGCCGCCGTGCAGGGCCTTTCCGGACTGACCGACTATCACGTCCATACGTTCCGGTGCGGGCATGCCGGCGGCGCCTCCCGCGATTTCGTTCGCCGCGCGATCGAATTGGGGCTTTCGGAGATCGGTTTCACGGACCACATTCCTCTCTACTTCCTGCCCGAAACAGAGCGCGATCCCAGGTTCGCAATGCGGGAGGATCAGCTCGAAGACTACGTCCGCGAGGTCGAGGAGCTCCGTCAGGAATTCCGGGGCGCCATCGAGGTCCGACTCGGTCTCGAGGCCGACTACGCCGAAGGACACGAGGAGCCGCTCGCGCGCTGGCTGGCCCGGGCCGACTGGGACCTGGTCCTGGGCTCGGTGCACTGGGTGGACGGCGGCTGGATCGACGATCCGGCGACCTCTCCCGCCCGCTTCGCGCGCGAGGGCGTGGAGCCGCTGTACGACCGCTATTACGCGCTCCTCGCGAAAGCGGCGCGCACCGGCTTCTTCGACGTCCTGACGCACTTCGACCTGCCGAAGAAGCACGGCCACCGCCCCTCGGCGCCGCGGGAATCCGCGGAGGCGGAAGCGATCCGCGCGGCGAAGGAGGCCGGCGTGGCCGTCGAGATCTCCTCCGCCGGACTGCGCAAGCCCGTCGGCGAGGCTTATCCGGAACCGCGCCTGCTGCGCCAGATCGTCGCCGAGGGCATTCCCGTGACGTTTTCCTCCGACGCCCATGCGCCGGCGGAGGTCGGCTGGGGCTACGAGCGGACCCTGGCGCTGGCCCGCGAAGCGGGAGTCTCGGAGCTCGTCACGTTCGAGAAGCGGCGAAAGGTTCGCCGGCCGCTCCCTCCCCCGTGAACCACCGGCCCATCGCGGCGAACACGTCGGCGGACGGCCGGCGCCGCCGGGCGAAGGTGGAGTAGTCGACTTCGAAAAGACCGAAGCGCGGACGGAAGCCCTCGAGCCATTCGAAGTTGTCGAGGAGCGACCAGTAGAAGTAGCCCGTGATCGGAGTGCCCGCGGCGCGGCGGTGCGCGAGGACCGCGAGGTGCTCCCGCAGGAAGTCGCAGCGGCGCCGGTCGTCGCCGGTGGCGATGCCGTTCTCGGTCACGAGCACCGGTTTGCCCACGAGGGCCGCCTTCCGCAGGACGACGTCGAACCCGTGGGCATGGACTTCCCACCCGGTGTCGGTCAGGCCCCGTCCGTTCGGGTCGCGATACGCGTACTCACCGATCGCACCCCGCCGGCCGCGGAATCGGATGTGCACGCGGCTGTAGTAGTTCACGCCGACGTAGTCGTTGGCGGCCGGCAGCTCCGGGATCCGCGCGCGCATCCGCCCCTCCCCGGGAAACGACCAGGCGAGGTCGCCGGTCGCGATGGCCTCGAGGAGCGCCGTGTTGTAGAGGCGGTCGGCGACGCGTGCGAGGCGGCGGTCGAGGATGTGGCCGGCGCGTTCGGGGGCGAATTCGAGCATGTTGTGCGCGATGCCGATCTGCGCGTCGGGGACGCGCTCGCGGATCGCGGCCGCGGCCTCGACGTGGGCGCGAAGCATGTGCTCGAAGGCGCGGGCCGCCGCGCGGAATCCGCGCTTTCCCGGAGGGATCTCGCCGCCGAGGTACCCCCCCAGCAGAAGCACGACGGGCTCGTTCAGCGTCACCCAGAGCTTCACGCGCGGCCCCAGGGCGTCGGCCGCGGCTTCCGTGAACCGACGGAATCCCTCGATGCAGCCCGGATCCTCCCAGCCTCCCCGCTCCCAGAACCAGCGCGGGTGCGTGTAGTGGTTGAGCGTCACGCAGGGCTCGATGCCCAGCCTCAGAAGAGTCGCCGCGCGTTCCCGCTCGACCGCGAGAGCGTCCTCGCAGAACTCTCCGGGCTTGGGCTCGAGGCGGCTGCGCTCGAGAGAGTAGCGATATGCGTTGACGCCGAGCGTCGGCAGGAGACCGAAATCCGAACGCCAGCGTTCGAGGTGTCCCGAGCCGCGGCCGCACCGCGTGCCGCGGACTTTCAGCCGCTCGAGCCCCTCCCATTCCGTCCAGTCGTTGTCGGGCGCGCCCTCCACCTGGTAGGCGGAGGTCGCCACGCCCCAGAGGAACGAAGGCAGTCCCATACCCATGTTAGCGAGAAGGATGCCAGACCCATGCAGGTCCGGCAACGAAACGGCCCCGCCCCGGAGCCCGGGGCTAGGGGAGCTCGGACGCGTGGTGCTTCACCCAGCGCGCCTCAGCGATGAAGATCGTGTCCTCGCAGATGTTCGTGGCAAGATCCCCGACCCTCTCGAGATTCTTGGCGATCGAGATGAGCTCGATGCAGTAGGTCGTCAGGGCCGGATATTCGGCGATGTAGGTCAGCAGCTCGCGGATGATCGAGACGTTCTTCTCGTCGAGAATGTCGTCCTTCTTGATCACCCGCCGCGCCAGGTCCGCGTCGCGATTCACGAACGCATCCAGAGACTGCTTGAGCATCGAGATCGCGACCTCGGCCATGTAGGGGATGTCGATGAAGGGCTTGAACGGCCGCTGGCCGGCGAGCCGCTCGGCGCCCTCGGCGATGTTGACCGCGTGATCGCCGATCCGCTCGAGGTCGCTGTTGATCTTGAGGGCCCCGACCAGGAAGCGCAGGTCGACGGCCACCGGCTGCTGCAGGGCGAGCAGGGCGATCGTGGAGTCTTCGACCTGGAGCTCGAGCCGGTCGATTTCCTCGTCGGCGGCGATGACCTGCCTCGCTTTTTCGGGGTCCATGTCGGTCAGGGCCTCGATCGCGTGGTGGATCTGCCGTTCGACTTCGCCGCCCATCAGAATGATCTGGCGACGGAGGTCCTCGAGCTGCTCTGAGAAATGCTCTTTCATGGCGTCCGGGTCTCCCTTCTCAGTTCCAGAGGGCTTCCGCCGACAGGATCTCGAGGTCCTTCTGCAGAACTTCCTCGCGGCCGGCCGGGACGGCGCGCAGGTTCACGGTCCGGTCGAAGGTGCGCTCGAACAGGTTCGCCTTCTTGCGGGCGGCATCGAGCTCGGGCTCGCAGTCCCCGCGTGCCGAGACCTCGAGCTCGATCTTGCGCGAACGCACCCGGCACGAGATCCCCGTCACGAGCTGTCGGTGGCTGCGGTCGAGCCCGTCCGCGATGCGGAGGATCGAGGCGAGCTTCTCGACGACCGCCTGGAGATACGGATTCAGCCGGCGCCAGTTCTCGTGGGCGACCTTCGGACCGCCGCCCTTGTGGTACCGCGCCAGCGAGGCCAGGACCTCGATTTCGTCGGCCGAGAAGCCCGTCAGGTCCCCGTGCGTGATCAGGTAGTACGAGTGGCGCTGGTGCTTGGCGTAGCCGATGTAGCAGCCGATGTCGTGCAGCAGCGCTCCGTACTGCAGCCACTCCCGCTCCGTCGCGGTCAGCTGATGCAGGGCGTGGGTCTGGTCGAAGAGCTCGAGGGCCAGCCGCGCGACGTGGGCGGCGTGGAGGACCTCGGCGTTGCCCCGGCGGAGCATGCGGTCCACGCTGCGGGCGCGCATGTCCCGGCTGGCGGGCAGCCGGACCTCGCCGCGCCGGGCCACGGTGTCGAGGAGGAGCCCCTCGCGGAGGCCGCGCTCCCCCACGACGATCGCGTCGGCGCCGGTGCGTTTGAGGATCCACGCGAGCAGGAGGCCTCCGGGGACGGCGATGTCCCGCCGCCGGGGGTCGAGCCCCGGGATCCGGAGCTTCTCCTTCTCGGTCGTGCGCCGGAGCATCTTGTTGACCTTCTTGAGCCCCTTCCTCGTCAGCGTGCGGTGGCCCGTGGGGCTGGGCTCGCGGCCGAGCACGGCCGCCTCGTGGACCAGCGAGAGCGACTGGATCGTGCCCGAGGAGCCCACGCAGGTCTTGAAGCCCTTCTTGCGCACGGCATCCGCGGCGCGCTTTGCCGCGGCGCGGATCTCCTTCTTCATGGCCTTGAGGTCCCTCTCCGCCGCGGGATCGTTGCGGAGATGGCGGTCGGCAAGGCGGACCACGCCGAGCGGCAGGCTCTCGGTCAGCAGGACCCGCGCGCCGTCGGAGATGACGAACTCCGTCGAGCCGCCGCCGATGTCGATCAGGAACAGAGGGTCCTGGCGGGCCGGGAATTCGCTTCGGATGGCGAGGTTGATGAGACGGGCCTCTTCCTCGCCCGAGATCACCTCGACCCGGACGCCCGTTCGCCTGCGGACGGCCTCGACGAACTCGTTGGAGTTGGCGGCCTCGCGGACCGCGCAGGTCGCGACGGCGCGGGCGATCTCGGCGCCCGAGCCCGCCGCGAGCTTGACGAAGTGCTCGACGGTCGAAACGCCCGCCTCGATGGCCTCGGGCGAGAGCTTTCCGGTCCGCAGCGTCTCGCTGCCGAGGCGGACCATCGCCTTCTCGCGGAGGAGCACGTCGAGCGTGCCGTCCTCCTCGATGTTGGCCACGAGCAGCTTGATGCTGTTCGTGCCGATGTCGATCGCGCCGAGTGTCCGCATGGCGGCGGAATTGTCGCCCCGGTCGGGCGGAACCCGGTGAAGGCCATGTGAAGGGCGCGTGAAGGGTGCGGGCTTTTTCGTCTCTCTATAATAGCGCCCCGTGCGCAAGGCCGCAGATCTCTGGAAGGCGCGGGTGCGCGCCGTCGACCGGGCGCGCAAAGCCGCGCGGCGCGGAGAGCCCGAGGGCCTGCACGACCTGCGCGTCGCTCTCCGCCGCGCCGCGGCGACCGCCGCCGCCCTCGGCGCGAAGTCCCTCTCGCGCGACGCGAAGGTCATCGCGCGATCCCTCTCGGCGGAACGGCAGCTCCAGGTCGATCGCGAGCTGCTGGCGCGGGTCGGGAAACTCGGCTACCTCTCTCCTGACGCGACGACCGCCCTCGCGGCGCGCTGGGAGAAGCTCGCCGAGCGCGGCGGCCGGCGGATCGCGCGCGCCGCGGACGGTCGGGCCGTGCGCGGACTGCTGAAGGACCTCGAAAAGCTCTCGCGCCGCCGGCGGGACGACGCGGTCGAGAGGCTCGAGCGGGCGCGACGAAAGGCCGAGGCGACCTTCGTCGAATCTCTCGAGGGCAAGGCCGATGACGTGATGCACCGCCACCGCATCGCCGTCAAGAAGGCGCGCTATCTCGCCGAGGACCTCGCGGCTCTGGGCGTGCGGCGGTTCACGAGCCAGATCGAGCGCGAAAAGGCGCTCCAGGACGCTCTCGGGCGCTGGAACGATCTCGGTCTGTTCTCGCGGCGCCTCGCCGGGAGCCGCGACGAGGCCGAGGAGCGCGGCGCGGTCACGCTCGCGGCCGAGATCGAGCACCTGCTCGCGGCCCTGGAGCCGACGATCGCCGCCATTCGGCGCTCCGCCATCGAAATCTCGAAGGCTCCGCCGAAAATCGTGCCTATCCGGCGTCAGGCCACGCGCTAAGGGCACTCTCGAAGCCGGCGGCCTGGGGCCGGGGCAGCAGGCCCGCATCTTCGATCAGGCGCAGGATGGAGTCCTGTCCCTTGATCGAGATCAGGTGCACGCCCGAAACGCCGGGCATCTCCCGCAGGGCCCCGACGGTCTCGAGCGCCAGGCGGAAGCCTTCCTCGGCCTGATGCCCCGGCGGGGCCTTCTCCAGGCGCGCGAGCACGTCGTCCGGCACGTCGATTCCCGGAACCACGTCGCGCAGGTAACGCATCGCGCGCGCCGAGCGCGCCACGTATACGGAGACGAGGACGAACACGCGCTCGAGCAGTCCGAGGTCGCGGCTGCGCTTCATGAACTCGCCCATGCGCGGGAGGTTGAAGCACAGCTGCGTCTGCACGAACTCCGCGCCCGCCTCGACTTTCTTGGCGAGCCGCGCGGGGCGGAAGTCGTGCGGCGGCGCGAAGGGATTCTCGACCGCGCCGATGAAGAAGGAGGGGCGGGCGGTGAGCGCCCGGCCCGAGAGGTACTTCCCCTCGTCCCGAAGGACCCGGGCGATCCGCAGAAGATGCATCGAGTCGATGTCGAAGATCGGCCTGGCCTCCGGGTGGTCGCCCGCGGACACGTCGTCGCCGGTCAGAAGGAGGACGTTCCGCGCCCCGAGAGCCGCGGCTCCCAGCAGGTCCGCCTGGAGCGCCAGCCGGTTTCGGTCTCGGCAGGCGAGCTGGACGATCGGCTCCACCCCCGCCTGCGCCACGAACGCCCCGGCCGCGAGCGCCGACAGGTGCGGGTGGGCCGCGGGATTGTCGGTGCAGTTGGCCGCGTCGACCTTTCCCCGCAGCCCGCCTGCGAAGCGCCGGACTTCCTCGGGATCGGCTCCGTTGGTGGGCTGCATCTCGGCCGTGACCGCGAAGCGCCCCGACCTCAGGATCCACTCCAGGCGGCTCCGGGGAGCCGCCTTCGGGCTCATGCCCTCCCGCCCGTCTCCGACGGGGCTTCGCTCCCGTCCGCGGCGGCGCCTGCGTCCGCCGCCCATCCGGCGGGCACCTGCCGGTCGCGGCCGCTCGCGAGATTCGCCCACGAGGAGGTTCCCTGGAGCCTCCAGTCCACGGGCGGCTGGAGGTGCTCGATGTGGTCCTTCCAGAGAGGCAGCCTCAGCGAGCCTTCGTAGGCGCGGACCCAGACACAGCGCATCTGCGGCCGGACCTCGCAGTGCCCGTCCACGAGGACTCCCCCGCACGGCCCGTTGCGCAGGTTCTTGGGACAGTTCATCGGGCAGACGAGGCCGGTCTCGTGCAGGATGCACTGCCCGCACATCCGGCAGCCGAAGAGCGGGATCTTGACCGCCTTCTCGATCGCGACCAGAGCCGCGTGAAAGACGTTCATCGGATCCGAACCCGCCCTTCGGCCCGCTTCGACCGGCGTCTAGGAGACCGGAATGCGCTTGTCGGGATCGATGAAGGGCATCGGAGCGACCGTGGCCGTCCGCGCACCCCACTCGGTCTCGACCTTGAGCTTCGTGCCGTCCTTCGCCATCTCCGTCGGCATCCAGCAGTAGCCGATGTTCTTCTTCAGGCGCGGCGAGTAGATCGCCGAGGTCACCTTGCCGATCGCCGCGCCGCCGTCGCTCTTGTGCGCATCCCACTTGACGGCATTGAGCGCCGGGAAAGGCTCGCCGTCGAGCTCGACGCCGACCAGCCTCTTCTTCACGCCCTGGGCCTTGATCTTCTTGAGCGCGCCGACGGAGATACAGGCGTCCTCGGGGAGCGAGAAGTCCACGAGCCGCTCGAGCCCGAGCTCGAGCGCGTTGTTCTCGTAGGTCATGTCCGCGCCCCAGTTGAGGATGCCGCCCTCGACGCGGCGGATATCGGAGGGGCCCGTCGGCTTGACGTTGTACTTCTTGCCGACCTCGAGCAGCGTGTCCCAGATGACCGAGCCCTTCGTCGGATCGAGGAGATAGACCTCGTAGCCGACCTCGCTCGTCCAGCCCGTGCGCGTGATGACGACGGGGACGCCCTTGATCTCGGCCTTGCGCCAGAAGTAGTACTTGAGGTCGAGGATGCTCTCGCCGAGAAGATCCTTCATCAGGTCCTTGGACTTGGGGCCCTGGACCTGGAGCGGCGCGACGTCGAGCTCGCGGATCGTCACGTTGAGCTTCGGATAGGCGTTCTTGAGGCCCTTGAAGAAGAGAAGGACGTCCGAGGACGCGAGCGCGAACCAGAAGGTGTTCTCGTCCATGCGCGTCATGACCGGGTCGTTGATCACGCCCCCGTCGGAATCGCAGATGAGGACGTACTTGCCCTGGCCGACGGCGCACTTGGACAGGTTGCGCGGCGTGACCAGTTGGGCGAACTTGAAGCCGTCGGGCCCGCTGACCTCGATGCAGCGCTCGACCGAGACGTCCCAGATGGTGACGTCGTTCAGGAGCGACTGGAACTCGTTCTCGAACGTGTCGAAGCGGACCGGGAAGTACATGTGGTTGTAGACGGTGAAGGCCTTCGGCGAGCTTCGCTGCGTGGCCTCGTAGTACGGCGTGCGCCGGTTGCGCGCTCCCCGCTGGACCAGACTCATGTCGAACGGCGGCATTCGATCCTCCTTAATTGCGTTTCTCAGCGAACCGGCGTCGCGGTCTTGCGCGCGGGATTGAAGAAGGGCGTCTCGACGACGGTCGCGGCGACCTTGCTCCGAACGGCTTCCACGGTGTACTCCATCTCCAGCCGCGTGCCGACGGCGTTGGCGCCGCGGGCCACGGTCGCGAGGGCGATCATCTTCTTGAGAATCGGCGACCACGTCGTCGAGGTCGCCTTCCCGACCCATTCGCCGTCGCGGTAGACGGGAACCGCCGTCCGCGAGGCGGCCGCCGGCACCTGCGGCGCGAGGGAGAGACGGTCGTAGATCTTTTCGATCGAATCCCAGTCGATCTCGAGGCCCACGATCTGGCGGGCCGGCCCTTTCTTCGCTTCCTCGCGCAGAGCGTCCTGGCCGACGAAGCGGCCCTTGTCGAGGGCCACGAGGCGCGTGAGCCCCATCTCGAAGGGCGAGTAGCGCTGGATGTCGATGTAGGCCTTCTTGGAGCCGTGGAAGTCGACGTCGATCAGGAGGAGGCCCGCCTCGACGCGCGACACGTCCAGGGCGAGCATGCCGGCGGCGTGGATGTCGAAGGCCTTGCCCTTCGCCATGAGCTCGTCCCAGACCTTCACGGCGTCCTTCCAGGGGATCCAGATCTCGTAGCCGAGATCGCCGGTGTACCCCGTGCGGGAGATGTCCACGGGCACGCCCGCGATCTTCCCGGAGGTGACCTTGAAGTACTTGAGGTTCTCGATGTCGGCCTCGGCGATCGCCTTGAGCATGCGGCCCGAGGTCGGCCCCTGCAGGGCGAGGGCCGCGATCTCGTCGGAGACGTCCTCGAGCGTCACGTCGAGGCCGAGGGCGTTCTGCTGGAGCCAGCGCAGGCTCGGATCCGCCGCCGTCCAGCGGTAGACGTTCTCGGACAGCCGCGCGACGGTGCCGTCGTCGATGACCTTACCGTGCTCGTCGCACCACGGCGTGTAGATGACCGAGCCGGGCTTCACCTTGCGGAGATCCCGCGTCACGATCCGATCGACCAGGCGCGTCGCGTCCTTGCCCGAGACGCGGTACTTGAAGAGGGGCGAGATGTCGATCAGGGCCGCGGCGTTGCGGATCGCGTTGTACTCGTGCTCGTGGTGCGCCTCGTACGCGGAGACCGCGTAATAGCCCGACCACTCGCGATAGTTCAGGCTCTCGCAGAGCGGGAACGTTCTCTCGTGTACGGCGGTTCCGATCGGCACTGTTCCTTCGTCGACTCCCGTCCGCCTCGTCGATCTTCCGATCGCGCCAGAACGCGCGGTCATCGGGAGCTTGTCGGGGCGCGCGATTATAAGTATGCTCGCGCGCTCGCGGCAAGCCGCCGCGACGGAACCCCGGGTCACAACACGATTCGCAGCACGGTTCAAGGACGAGGAGCGGGCGCCGCACGACATGAGCTCGAAGTACGACGTCGTCGTCATCGGAGGCGGGCACAACGGCCTGATCCACGCGGCCTACCTCGCGCGCGCGGGCAAGAAGGTCCTGGTCCTCGAACGGCGTCACGTGCTCGGCGGCGCGGCGGTCACCGAGGAAGTCTTCCCCGGCTTCAAGTTCTCGGTGTGTTCTTACGTCGTCTCGCTGTTGCGGCCCGAGATCATCCGCGACCTCGACCTCCCCCGCCACGGCCTCGAGATCCTCCCGCTGGACGGGACGTTCACGCCGATGCTCAACGGCGACTACCTCTGGCGCGTCAACGACCACGCCAAGACGCGCCGGGAGATCGCCCGTCATTCGAAGGTCGACGCCGAGGCCTACGACGAGTACGGCAAGGCGATGGCCGACATGGGCCGGTTCGTCAAGCCGATCCTGAGCATGACGCCGCCGGACCCCACCAAGCTCTCGTTGCAGGGCGTCCAGGACCTGCTCTTCCTCGGCAAGCGCTTCCGCGGGCTCTCGAGCACGGACCGGTACAACCAGGTCCAGCTCATGACGATGTCCGCGGTCGATTTTCTCGATCAGTGGTTCGAGACCGATCCGCTGAAAGCCACGATGTCCGCCTCGGGGATCATCGGGACGTTTCTGGGCGTGCGCTCGCCCGGCACGGCCTACGTGCTCCTCCATCACTACATGGGCGACATCGACGGGGCGTTCCGCGCGTGGGGCTTCGCCCGCGGCGGCACCGGCGCCATCTCCAACGCCTGCGCGGACGCGGCCCGCGAAGTCGGTGTCGAGATCCGCACGAAGGCCCCGATCGCCAAGGTCCTGGTCTCGGGGGGCAAGGCCACGGGCGTCGTGCTCGAGTCGGGCGAGGAGATCGGCGCCCGCGTCGTGACCTCGAGCGTCGATCCCCGGCTGACCTTCATGAAGCTCGTCGGCGAGAAGGAGCTGCCCGGGGAGTTCGTCGACGACGTGAAGCGCTACAAGTTCCGGGGCTCGTCCGGCAAGGTCAACCTCGCTCTCGACGCCCTGCCCGAGTTCCGCTCGCTGCCCGGCAACGGGGCGCACCTGCGCGGCGCGATCTCGATCTCGCCCTCGGTCGAGTACATGGAGCGCGCCTACGACGACGCCAAGTACGGCCGCTTCTCCCGGCGTCCCTACATCGACATGGTCATCCCGACCCTGACGGACCCCTCCCTCGCTCCGCCGGGCAAGCACGTCATGTCCTGCTTCGTGCAGTACGCGCCCTACAACCTCAAGGGCGACTGGGACAAGGAGCGCGAGGCCTTCGGCGACACGGTCATCGACACGATCGCCGAGCATGCGCCGAACATCAAGAACATCATCAAGCACCGGCAGGTCCTCACGCCGCTCGACCTCGAGCGCGACTTCAGTCTCTCGGAAGGCAACATCTTCCAGGGCGAGCTGACTCTCGAGCAGCTCTTCTTCCTGCGGCCCGTGCCCGGATGGGCGAACTACCGCACGCCCATCAAGAACCTCTACATGTGCGGGTCGGCGACGCATCCCGGCGGCGGCATCATGGGAGCCAACGGCCGCAACGCCGCGGACAAGGTGCTCGCCGACTGGAAGCGGGGCAAGGTCTAGTGGCCGTGAAGAAAGACGCCGTCGTCATCGGCGGCGGAGTCAACGGCCTCACCGCGGCCGCCTACCTCGCGAAGGCGGGGCTGTCGACGGTCGTGGTCGAGAGCCGCGAGATCCTCGGCGGCATCGCGGTGACCGAAGAGTTCGCGCCGGGCTTCCGCGTCTCGACGGTCCTCCACGCGGCCGGGCCTTTCCTGGCCTCGATCGCCCGCGAGCTCGACCTCGCGCGGCACGGCCTCTCCTGGATCGAGACCGAGGCGCGCGTCTTCGCGCCGTCGGCGGATGGAAGCGGCGGGCCCGCGTTCGCCCTCTACGGCGATGCGGCGCGCACGGCCCGCGACCTCGAGAAGGTCTCGGCGCACGACGCCAGGGGGTATTTGACGTTCCACGAGAGCCTCGGCCGCATCGGCCGCGTGCTCGAGCCGCTCCTGCGGATGACTCCGCCCTCCATCGACGATCCGTCGTTCGGCGAGATGTGGGAGCTCCTCGGGGTCGGGCGCAAGTTCCGGGCGCTCCCCCGCCGCGACGCATTCCGGCTGCTCCGCTGGGGGCCCATGGCCGTCGCCGATCTCGTCTCCGAATTCTTCGAGACCGAGCTCCTGCGGGCCGTCGTCGCGGCTCGCGGCATCTACGGCGCCTTCGCGGGCCCCTGGTCGGCGGGCACGAGCCTCGGCGTGATCCTCCAGGCGGCGACCGACGCGAACGCGGCAGGTCCCGCCACCTTCGTCCGGGGCGGCATGGGAGCGCTGACGCAGGCGCTCGCAGGCGCGGCACGCGGTTTCGGCGCCGAGGTCCGCGCGGGGGCTCCGGTGTCCCGCATCGCCGTCCAGGACGGCCGCGCCACCGGCGTGGTGCTCTCCACCGGAGAAGAAATCCAGGCGCGGGCCGTCGTTTCGAGCGCCGATCCGAAGCGCACGATGCTCTCGCTCGTGGACCCCGGCGAGCTTTCTCCGGACTTCGTCTGGCGGATGAAGAACTATCGCTCCCAGGGCGCCCTCGCGAAGGTCCACCTCGCCCTCTCCGGGCTTCCGGACTTCCCCTCGGCGAAGGCCTTCGGTCCGAACGTCCTCGCCGGCCGCATCCACATCGGTCCCGAGATCGATTACCTCGAGCGGGCCTACGACGCCGCGAAGTACGGCGACTTCTCGCCGCATCCGTACTGCGACGTCACGATCCCGACGCTCACCGATCCCTCGCTCGCGCCCGCGGGCAAGCACGTCATGTCGATCGTGGCGCAGTTCGCGCCCTACAAGCTGAAGGCGGGAGACTGGAAGAGCCGGCGCGACGCGCTCGGCGACGCCGTCGTCGAGACGATCGCCGCGTACGCTCCCGGGCTTCCGAAGCTCGTCGAGAAGCGACAGGTCCTGACGCCGCTCGATCTCGAAGAGACGTTCGGCCTCACCGGAGGCCACGTCTTCCACGGCGAGCACTCTCTCGATCAGCTCTTCACGATGCGCCCCGTCCTCGACTGGGCGCAGTACCGCACGCCCCTCTCGGGTCTCTATCTCTGCGGCTCGGGCACGCACCCCGGCGGCGGCGTCACCGGCGCTCCGGGAGCGAACGCGAGCCGGGAAGTCGCCCGGGACCTCCGCGCGCGCGCCTGATCCGCGCCTCGGGTGGTCGGCTCGGTCGGATGACGCCGATCAGCGAATCCGCTTCAGGTATCCCCTCGGGTTGAACGTCATCAGGAACTTCTCGCGGGACCGATCGGCCTCGAAGCCCGGATTCTTGGCGAGGAAGTCGTCGATCGCTTCCCGGGGACCCGGCCCGAAGTCCTCGAGGACCGGATGGCCGTTGACGTTGGAGTCCTCGACCACGACGTAGTTTCCGACGGACACGCGCGGCGCGAAGAGCTCGAGCTCGCGGAGGACGTGCGCCCGGGAATGGTCCGAATCCAGGATGACGAGCCGGGGCTCGTCCGGACGCCTTCCCTGGAACACTCCGGCGACGAGGGCCACGTCTCCGCTCGAGCCTGTCACGTAACGGATCCGAGGGTGGGCGGGCCGGGGGCGGTCGAGCACGTCGATGGACACGACTTCGCCCGCGCCCAGCAGGTCGAGCATGTGCGCCAGGAAGAGCGCGCTGCCGCCTGCGTGCGTGCCGGTCTCGACGACGAGCTGCGGCCGCGTCTCGAAGAGAATCTCCTGGTAGGCCATGAGGTCCATCGGGCACTTGAGACACGGAATACCCATCCACGTCGTGCGGTGGTGGACTCGTCCCTCTCCCTCCGGTCCCTCGTAGTAGAGGCGATGAAACGCGTCGACGATGTTCTGTTCGGACGGATTCACGCGTTTCACGGATTCCGGTTCGGCTTCGCGACCGTCTCAGGGCCTCGCGCGCCCGTGACTTTCCAGTTGCCCGTCGGCTCGAGGGTGAGGCGCGGATGCGCGCGGGCGTCCGAAACCAGCATCTGACGGACGTTTCCCTTCTCGGCCACCTTCTCGGCGCGCTTCCACATCCCGTAGCCTCCGCCCCCGGAGGCCCGGTGCGAGTTGAGGGCCACGGTGAAGACGTCATCGTCCCGGACCTCGCGGCCTCCGCGCCGCAGGAAGACGACGCGCTGGCGCGGCGGTCGCGACAGGTCGATCTCGTACTCGGCCCCCTCGAGGCTGTCGCAGGAGCGGGGCTTTTCGTCCGGGTCCGACATGCACTCGGCCGAACGCTCGAGGGCCTCGCGCACGATCTTGCCCGTGGCCCGCATCGTCACGAGGCTGTTCTCGTAGGGATAGAACTGCCAGACCTGGCGCATCGAGAGCGGTCCCGCCTCCCACTCGACCGGCTGGAACGCGAGGGGCGAAGCGAACGAGAGGTCGGCCTTCGTCTCCGCGAGCTGCACCCGATGCAGCCAGTCGACGATGCCGGAGTCCTCCATACGCGTACGCGTCCTCGCCCCTCCCGTCGAGGCCGGGGCCGCGAGCTCGGTGAGCTTCACCGCGAGGACCTTCATCGTGGCCTCGTGGGAGGCCGCGACGGCCGCGACCACCCCGGGATCCGGAACGACGTTTTTCATGGGAAGGCTCCGGCCCTGGACGCCGCCGAGCCGCCATGGGCCGCTGTCGCCGGACTTCTCGAAGGCGACGTCGAGCCGGATGAGGGCCTCGCCCCATCTGCCCGGCGCCGCGACCCAGACCGGGCCGACCCGTTGAGGCGCCACGACGACGTGCGCGTGGCCCGACAGGACGAGGTCCACGCCCGGAACCTTCGTTGCGAGAGCGTAGGCCTGGTTCTCTCCCGAGGCGCCCCCTCGCGGCTGGCCGGTCTTCGGGTCCCGCTCGAAGCCCTGGTGAGTCAGGATGATGACGAAATCGCACCGCTCCTGCTCGCGAAGCTGCGACACGCGGTGTTTGGCCACGGCCAGGGGCTGCACGAAACGGAGCCCCTCGAGCAGGCTCGGGCTCACCCAGTTGGGCGTTCCCGTCGTCGTGAGGCCGAGAATGCCGACGCGCACGCCTCCGATCTCCTTGACGACGTAGGGCGGAAACGCCTGACGGTCGCCGAGCATCAGCGTGTTGGCCGACAGCCACGGGAACTTCGACTGACGCTGGGACGCGTCGAGCCGCTCGACGCCGAAGTCGAATTCGTGGTTTCCGACGGTCATGGCGTCGTAGCCCATGAGGTTCATCGCGCCGATGATCGGGTCGGCCGCCTCCTTGCCGGATGCGAAGGCGAGCGCTTGTTCGGGCGATCCCTGGATCGTGTCCCCGGAGTCGAGCAGGAGCACCGGCCGGCCTTCGGCGCGGATCGCCTTGACCGAAGCCGCCACGCGCGCGAGGCCCTCGCCCAGGTCCGCGTCCGCGAGCGCGTCGACCGGGTGCACGCGGCCGTGCAGATCGCCCGTGTAGAGGATCGTCAGGCGAACGTCGCTCGCAGGCGCGGGCGCGGGCGCCTGCGCGGGCGCTGCGGACAGTGTCGCGACGCCGGCGGCGACGAGGATTCCGACGAGGATCAGGAGGCGGCGCACTCGCGGATCGTACACGGCGCACGGCGCGCATAGAATGCCCGCGCATGCCGCGAAAGCCCCGGGAAACGCCCGAACAGACCCGGCGACGCGCCGCGCTCATTCTCCGAAGGCTCAGGAAGGCGTACCCCGACGCGAAGTGCGCCCTGGATCATTCGAGCCCGCTCGAGCTGCTGGTGGCGACGATCCTCTCCGCGCAGAGCACCGACAAGATGGTCAACACGGTCACGCCGAAGCTCTTCGCGAAGTACAGGACCGCGGCGGACTACGCTCGCTCCCCGCGCGGCATTCTCGAGAAGGAGATCCACTCGACCGGCTTCTTCAATTCGAAGGCGAAGAGCCTGCGGGCGATGGGCGCGGCGGTCGCCGCCGAACACGGCGGCAGAGTGCCCGACACGATGGAGCAGCTCGTCGCGCTGCCGGGCGTCGGGCGCAAGACGGCGAACGTCGTCCTCGGCAACGCCTTCGGCAAGGACGAAGGCTTCGTCGTCGACACGCACGTCGGGCGCCTCGCCCGACGCATGGGATTCACGCGTCAGACGGATCCCGTCAAAGTCGAAAACGATCTCAATGCGATGGTGCCCAAGGGCCGGCGCACGCTCGCCGCGCACCTTCTGATCTTCCACGGCCGGCAGATCTGCACGGCCCGCAAGCCCGCCTGCCCGAGCTGTCCGGTGGAGCCCCTCTGCCCCAAAGTCGGTGTGTCGCTCGTGTAAAAGGCACGCCCGCTTGAACGAAATCAGTTTTCCGGAGAACCAGCGGAAAACCCTGTCAAAAACCCTGCGGAAATGGCCCAAAAATCGCGGAATCCCGCGTTCCGCAGCGAATTGCACCATCCTCTGTGCGATCCGACAACGCCTTCCCCATCAGTGATTTAGCGTCGATGCCCAAACACCTGTGCAGGAGGGGCGAATCGGTAATCGCTCGCGGTTTCTTTTTCCACACGTGCAACCGACTCAAAGAGTGAAACTTAACCGCCTCTTCAGTCACAGGCCGGGGCGGTGCTCGCCGTAAATCCCCTTCAGGGACTTCACGATTTCCCCGAGCGTGGCGCTCTCCGTGACGGCCTCGATCAGGCCGGGCATGAGGTTGCGGTCCTCGCGGGCGTCCTCCCGCAGTTTCGCCAGGGCCCTCTCCGTCCGCTCGGGATTCCGGGCCGCCCGGAAGGCCGCGAGGCGCGCGAGCTGCTCGGGCTCGATCTCCGGATCGATGGCCAGGATCGGAGGCGCGATCTCGTTCTGCTCGCGAAACGCGTTGACCCCGACCGTCAGGCGCTTGCCCTCCTCGTGCTCGCGCTGCGCCGTGTAGGCCGCGTCCTCGATCTCCTTCTGGAGAAATCCCTGCTCGATCGCGGCGACCGCACCGCCCAGCTCGTCGACTTTGCGGATCAGGGCACGGGCCCGTTCCCGGATCTCGGACGTCCAGGCCTCGACGAGATGCGAGCCTCCCAGCGGATCGACGACATCGGCGACGCCGGTCTCGTTGGCGATGACCTGCTGCGTGCGCAGGGCGAGACGCGCCGACTGTTCCGTGGGCAGGGCGAGAGCCTCGTCGGACGCATTCGTGTGGAGAGACTGCGTCCCGCCCATCACCGCCGAGAGCGCCTGCAGCGCCACGCGCACGACGTTGACGTCGGGCTGCTGAGCCGTGAGGGTGGATCCGGCCGTCTGCGTGTGGAAACGCAGGCGCCAGGAGCGCGGATCCTTCGCGCCGAACCGGTCGCGCGCGATCTCGGCCCAGAGGGAGCGGGCGGCGCGGAACTTCGCGACTTCCTCGAAGAAATTCGCATGCGCGTTGAAGAAGAACGACAGCCTCGGAGCGAAGTCGTCGATCGCGAGCCCGCGGCCGAGAGCCGCTTCGACGTAGGCGATCGCGTTCGAGAGCGTGAAGGCGACCTCCTGGACCGCCGTCGATCCGGCCTCGCGGATGTGGTAGCCGGAGATCGAGATCGTGTTCCAGCGGGGCACCTCCGCCCCGCAGAACGCGAAGATGTCGGTGGTGATCTTGAGCGACGCCCTGGGGGGAAAAATGTACGTGCCGCGAGCCACGTACTCCTTGAGCAGATCGTTCTGGACCGTGCCCGAGAGCGCGCTCCAGGCGATTCCCCGCTCCCGCGCCACCGAGAGCAGCAGCGCGAGGAGGATGGAGGCGGTGGAGTTGATCGTCATGGAGATGGAGACCCGATCGAGGGGCAACCCTTCGGTCAGGATCCGCATGTCCTCGAGCGTGGCGATCGCCACGCCGACCTTGCCGACCTCCCCGCGCGCGGCCGGGTCGTCCGAGTCGTAGCCCATCTGGGTCGGCAGATCGAAGGCCACGGACAGGCCCGTCTGGCCCTGCTCGAGCAGATACCGGTACCGCCGGTTCGACTCCCGGGCCGAGCCGTAGCCGGCGTACTGGCGCATCGTCCAGAAGCGGTTGCGGTAGCCCTCCGGCGAGATCCCCCTCGTGAAAGGAAACTCGCCGGGAGCGGGCTGGCCGTAGAAGGGCTCGATGGGAACCCCGGAGGAAGTGCTGTCCGGCAGGTTCGGCCGCCCGGCGGCCACCTGCTCCTTCCGCTCCTTCACGGCGGCGATTGTTTCACGGTCTTTCGGCCCGCCCCCGCCTGCCGGCCGCGGACCCCGGATGCTAGAATTCTTGCAAACGCCCATGACAGAACACTTCCGGGGACGTCTCGAGGTCTTCGGCCTCGCGGATCTCCTCCAGTGGATGGAGCTGAACCGGAGGTCGGGCCGGCTCCTGGTCACGCGCGGCCACGACCGCCGCACCCTGGACTGGAAGGACGGCGAGATCGTCTACGTCTCCGGCTCCCTTCCGCGGCACCGGCTGGGCGTCCACCTGCTCCGGAGCGGCGCGCTGCCCGCGGCGACTCTCTACGAGCTTCTGGCGCGCAACATGACCACCCAGGAGAACCTGACGCGCCTGATCCTCGAGATGGGCCACGACACCCTCGACGGCCTCTCGCTCCGCGTCGAGGAGCTCGCCCGCAAGCTGCTCTTCGAGATCTTCGAGTGGCGCGAGGCCAACTTCGATTACGACCCGACCTACCGCGTGACCCCGATCCTGCGCATCGGGCTCACCCTCCGCGGCCAGGCTCTCGCCTTCCAGGGTGTCAAGCAGCTCGACGACACCCACCGCCTTTCGCGCCGGGAACGGCGGGAGACCTGGGAGGCCGCCGACGCGTGGGTGCTCCCGTTTCTGCCGGACGCGATCGAGGAGCACTTCTGGGAAGCCCTCGAGAGGCTGAACACCGCGCTCGAGCCTCTGGAGGCCCGCGTCCACGCGACGCGCTTCCATGAGTTCGCCCGGCGTCTGCGCGAGCGTCTCATCAAGAACTACCTCATGCGGCCGGTCCACGAGGACACGGCGAGCCTGCTTCTCGAGCTCCTCAAGAAATCGCCGCTCGATCCCGCCGCGGTCGTGTCCATCGCCGCGCTCGACCAGTACCTGACGCTGGATCTTCTGATCCTCGCCAATTCCCTCTCGGTCGACCGCGAAAACTCGGTGGGAACCGTCCCCGAGGCGATCGACCGGATCGGGGCCCGGGCCCTCACCGTGCTGATCGACCGGCTCTCCTCGACCGACTTCCCGTCCCTGGCCAAGGGCGACCCGGCGGCCCGCGCCGTCCGCCGTGCCAGCCTCGCGGCGGCCCTCGCGGCAGGCCGGTTCGCCGAGCGCTACGGCATCTCCCGGGAGCGCGGCTACACGCTGGGTCTGCTTCACTGCATCGGCTACTCGGATCTCTTCGAGATCGTTCGGGAGATGAACCTCCCCGCCGGGCCCTTCCGCGGCGCCGTTCTCGAGACCTACCGGCCGGCCGTCGGGCGCGCCCGGGCCGAGATCTGGGGTCTCCCCCGCGATTTCGAGGCCACCCTCTCGGACGACGGGACCGACCCCAGCGCCTCCGCGGCCCTCGTCCGGAAGTCCCGCGCGGCCGTCCCCGGCTGCGCCGTGGGGAGCCTGCCGGTGGACTCCGGCGACGACCTCGAGTCCGACGAGATCGCGACCGAGCTCAACATGCTCTTCGAATACCTGGGCCTCGAGCCGATCGCGGCGTCCCGGGAATAACGAGGGCAGCCCGGCTCGAAGAGGCGGCCCCCCCGGCTTCCCCCCCTGAAAGATTCCTCAAAAGGGGACGCTGCGGAATCCCGAGCCGCCCGGCCGCGTTTTCGGTGCCGTACCGAGCGGCTCGCCGGCCCGAGAGGGCGGCCGGGCCGACGAGAAAGGACTCGACAATGCGCTCCAAAGCACCGGCCATCGCTCTCCTGCTCGCCACCGCGGTGGCCCTCGGCCAGGAGGCCGCACCGGCGCCGCAGGTTCCCGTCTTCTCCGAACGGGTCGAGGTCCGCGTCCTCGACCTCGACGTGGACGTCACCGACTCCAAGGGTCAGCCGGTGACGGATCTGAAACGCGAAGACTTCACGGTGAAGATCGGCGGCAAGGCGATGACGATCGACTACTTCGCCCGCGTGGCCGACGGCACGATCCACTCGCCCGACCTCGCCACGGCGTCGCCCGATCAGGTGCTCGCGGCGTACACGAAGGGCGGCGAGGCCACGGTCCCGAGAAACTTCCTGATCTACATCGATCTCGGATTCATCTCGCCGGGCATCCGCAACCGGAGCATCAACGCCCTCTCCGACTTCGTGACGCGGCTGGGCCCGAACGACGCCACCCGCCTCGTCCTCTTCGACCGTTCTCCCATCGTCCTCCAGGACTGGACGACCAGCAAGGAATCGGCGATGTCGGCGCTCTCCCGGATCGAAAAGGAGCATCCGGGGATGTCCCGGCTCCAGACCGAGCGGCAGACGATCGCGTTGATCGATTCGACCCCCCGCCGGCGGCGCGGCGCCTACGTCGAGCAGTACGCGGCGCAGGTCAGCCAGGAAATCCAGACGATGATCACGAGCATGCAGAGCGAGCTCGTGACGCTCTCGCCGCTCGCGGGCAAGAAGTCCTTCATCTTCCTCACCGGAGGCTTCGAGTATCAGCCGGGCTACGTGATGGCGCAGTACGCGTCCGGCTCGGTGGCCGCGCCGTCACTGTCGTTCACGAATCTGCGGCAGATCCCCGAGCGCGTCGGCGGGATGGTCCAGAATGCCAACTCCGACGAGGTCACCTTCTTCACGATCGACGCGACCGGCCTGACGGGCGAGGGCGTCGGCGCCAGCAACGACGATCCGCTCTCCAGCCGGCCCGGCATCGGCTTCCAGGCCCGGCAGGACCGCCAGGCCGGCCTCCAGGAGATGGCCCTCGAGACGGGCGGCCGCGCGCTTCTCAACACGAACGACTTCCAGCGGGGTCTCGGGCGCGTGTACGAAGCCGTGTCGACCTACTACACCGTGGGCGTGAACCTTTCGAGTCTGCCGATCGGGAAGTACGAGAAGGTCGAGGTCGAGGTCGCCCGTCCGGGAGTGACCGTGAGGTCGCGCCGCGGCTTTGCGGCCCGGCCGGAGACGGTGCTGGTCGAGCAGCGCGCCCGCGCGACGATGGAGACGGACCTCTCCTACACCGCGATCCCGGCTGAGATCAAAACCGCGCCTCCGACGCCCGACAAGAAGCTGTATCGCCTGCCGATCACGGTCACGATGCCGGCGTCCTCGCTGACGTTCGTGCCCAACGGCGACAAAGCCACCGCGAGGGCGGCTTTCTACATCGGATCCATCGACGACAAGGGACGGATGAGCGACATCACCCGCCAGGAGACCACGTTCGAGCTCGCGTCCAACCAGACCTCGGGCGACACGCCCCTGACCTACGCGGCGGATCTCCAGACGAAGAAGGGGAACTACCGCATCGTCGTCAACGTGCGCGACGTCGCGACCGGAAAGATGGGGACCGCGCGGGCGAACGTCCGGGTGGACTGACCGGAGCCGCCTCGCTTCCAAAACGAAAGGGGCGGCCCCGGGCCGCCCCTTTTTTTCGTCCGTTTCGACGGACTACGATTTCTTCTTCGGAGTCGGAGCCGCTGCCGGGGCCGCAGCCGCCTTCTTGGGAGGGAGGCTGCCGTCCGGCATCAGCACGATGAACTCGCCCTTGCGCTCGATCCCCTTGTTCGCGGCGGAACCCTTCGCAGCGCTCAGGTCCCGAACCAGGATGGCGAACGTGTAATAGCCCGGCTCGAACGAGGCCAGCGGGATCTCGCTGCCCGTTCCGTAGTTCCCGCTCGCGACCGGCATCAGGTCCGCCGGCCCGGTGAACGGCGCGAAGGCATCCTGGCCGTCGCGCTGCACGTTGATGCGCGTCATGATCCTGGGCTTCGCCGCTTCGGCGGGCGCCGGCGCCGGCGCGGCCGCGCCACCCGGGTCGGCCGGAGCTGGAGCCGCCGCGGCGTCACTGGAGGCCGCCGGCAGCGTCGGATTGGAAACCTCGTAGAAGTACCAGAGGCTGTCCGACTTCAAGAAGCTGCGGTCGCCCTTGGGCTCGACCTTGATCGGCTTGTCCGATCCGAAAACGAAGGGGTCGGTGGGTCCAGGGCGTTTCGTCAGCGGCACGAGGCCGGCCGAGAGGATGAGCGGGGAAACCTCGAACTCCGTCGTCTTCGGGTTCAGCGTGAACGGAACGTTCGACGCCGCCAGGGGGGGCTGCCCCTCCGCGGCAAACAGGCCGAACGTTCCCTTGTACGCGCCGGGCGGCAGAGCGACGGACCTGTCGATGACGCGGTCCTTGCGGGTGCCCTCGGCGACCTCGGAGACCGACGCGTCCTCCCAGAACGACTGGACCTCCGCGCCCGAAGAGTCCGTGACGACTCCGCCGAGCTTGAGCGGTCCGGCCGTCGAGAACGCGGCCTTGTTCGCGGGCAGGTAGAACTGAAAAGCGAGGAAATCATCTCCCGTAGAGGAACGGAATGTGCCGGACCAGAAGCCGGCCTCGCCCGCCGCCGCGGCGGGAGCGGACATGAGGGCCGTCTTCACGGCCGCCGGCAACGGGACGACTGCTGCAGGCGCTGCAGCCGCCGCAGGCGCCGCACCGGCGGGAGCCGCCGCACCGCCCGCGGGAGCCGCCGCGCCGCCGGCTGGAGCTGGAGCGGCCGCGGGAGCGCCGGGGGCCGGCGCACCCGCCTTGGGAGCGGCGGGCGCGGCCGAAGCCGTCGCGTTCGGGTTCACGATGGACTTCTCCGCGAGCGACGCCATCGCCTTCTCGACCGCCGCGCCGTTGCGGAGCTCGTCCGAGCCGACGCGGGGATCGACTTCGATCGTGGCCCTCAGATCCGAGAGCTCGAGGACCGGGGGGAGCCGGTCCTTGTCCCAGGTCCAGGTGTAAGTAATCGCCGAGTTCGCGTCCGCCCCGCCCTGGACGTCGATACCGGGAACCGTGGCGCCGTCCGGCATGCCCGTGCCGCTTTGCTGGGCGCGAGTCTGCCCCACGCGCGACGGCGGCCCGAGCACGACGAACAGATGGCCACGAACCGAGTCCGCGCCCCGCTTGTAGCGCGCGAGCTTGAACTGCTGATCGGCGGCGGCGATCCGGCGGGAGATCTCGGACTTGAAGGCCTCGCCGCCCCGCTTGGCGTAATAGATGGCGATGAACTTCTCGGCCTCCTCGTCGGTCGAAACCTTCTTCCATTCCGTCCGCTCCGCGGGCGTCAGGAAGTAGGCCTCAGGCGAGCGGTCCCAGTCCTTGTACTTCGAAAGCTCGGCCAGGGCAGAAACCGTGATCGCCAGGCCGGCAAGAGCAAAAAGAAATCGTTTCACAACACCTCCAAAACGTTCGTCAGAGCGCGTGATTCTATCCGAGACCGGAGGGGGCCGGACAGCTCACCTCGCCGGAGCACGTTCGGCTGGCTCGGGAGCCTGAAGCAGCGCCCGGAGGACGGGTTTTCTAGCCGCGTTCCGAGCGCCCGGAGGCGTAGCGGCGGCCCGGAATCTTGGCGAGAGCGAGGGTGCCCTCGCCGACGGGCCGGCGCCGCGAATCGAGCTCCGTACGCATGACTTCGAGCATCTTCTGGACGTCTCCGTGCATCCGTTCCATCCGCTGCTTCATGTGGAGGATGACTTCGACCCCGGCCAGGTTGACGCCGAGGTGACGCGTCAGGGTCAGGATGATTTCGAGGCGCTCGATGGTGTCCGAATCGTAGAGGCGGGTGTTGCCTTCGGTGCGGGCCGGCCGCAACAGGCCCTCCCGCTCGTACATCCTGAGCGTCTGCGGGTGGATTCCGTACTTTTCGGCGATGACGCCGATGCGGTAGACGCCGGCGCGGCTCCCCGATTTCATCGGGCCTTCCGGTGCTCGGGGGGCCGCGGCTCGACCGGGATCGTCTGCCCCTTCTCGGCCTTGGGCGCCACGACGCGCAGGACGCCCGCGCGGAGGCTGGCCTTGATCGCGCCGGGGTCGAGCGAAGCCGGGACCGGGAAGTCCCGCGAGAAGGTGCCGTAGATGCGCTCCATCCTCACGAAGTGGCGGGGCTCGGCGCCGTTGGCCTTCCGATGCCCCGAGACCCGCAGCTTGCCGTCGAGGGCCTCGAGGCGGACGTCGTCGAGCCGCACGCCGGGGAGCTCGATGTTCAGGATGATCTCGTCGGGCGTTTCGTAGACGTCGGCCGCCGGAGACCAGAGCGCCGCGTCGAGCCCGTCATCGGGAAACTCGGTGCGGTGCATCGTCTCTTCGAACAGACGGTTGACCTTCTCCTGGATGGCGAAGAGGTCCTGCAGCGAGTTCCAGCGAAAGACCGTCATGGGAACTTTGGCGTCAGTGTAGCGCGTCCTTCGTCACATCGAGTATCGATCCCCGAGGAGCCGAGGGATCCGGTTCGAGTCCGGGATCCCTCGCTCCCGCTCGGGATGACGCCTCCGCGGCCTCTCGGCCGCGACGGCGTCACTTCTTCTCCGTATCCACATACTCCGTGTCGATGACCTCGTCCTCCTTACCGGCGTCGGAGGAAGACCCCGCGCT
>Ga0207706_10001365_pt1 | contig 24416 bp, 24 predicted proteins | sample KBSC53metaG_FD_184318 | JGI IMG/M metagenome (GOLD analysis project Ga0207706, IMG submission 184318) | Corn rhizosphere microbial communities from Kellogg Biological Station, Michigan, USA - KBS C5-3 metaG (SPAdes) (version 2) | ecosystem: Host-associated > Plants > Roots > Rhizosphere > Soil ... | reverse complement strand
GGGGACAGGGGACAGGGGACAGGGGACAGGGGATAGCCTGCCGGTTCCCCGGTGTCGGCCGGCCGCGGGTGCACTCCGCGGCCGGCCGTCTACTCTGGATGGATACGGGCCTTTTCGATGGGACACCGGATCTCACCACGGCTGTGAAATGGCGGCACCTTCCGCGGAGATCCCCTTCCTGGTCATCCTGAGCCCGGCCACGCCTTGCTGGCGGAATGAACGGTTGGTTGCAGGGCGAAGGATCTCTGGCCAGTCGATGCGAAAGAGCCGGCGGCCGCGCATCGTCGGCCACAGATCGCTCGCGCTGCGGCCGCCGGAGCACGCTTTGGTGGGGCGTGGTCGGGCTCAGGATGACGAGGTGACGCTTTTGGCTGATCGGGCTTGCTCCGGATCGGCTCGGGCGGCAAGTTGCGCCGCGTTGACGGGGCGATCTCCCTTTCCATCCGTACGATGAAACCGTTCCTGATCGGGATTGCCGGCGGCACCGGCTCGGGGAAGACCACCGTGGCGCGGCGCATCTACCAGTCGCTGCACATCGACCAGGCCGCGTTCCTGGACTACGACGCGTACTACAAGGAACTGGGCCATCTCTCCATCGAGGAGCGCCAGCGCATCAACTTCGACCACCCCGACTCGCTCGACAACGAGCTGTTCATCGGCCACATCGAGCGCCTGATCGCCGGGCTGCCGATCGACAAGCCGGTGTACGACTTCACCCGCCACACCCGCGCGCCCGAAACGATCCACGTGGAGCCGCGCGACGTGATCCTGGTGGACGGCATCCTCCTCTTCGCCGACCCGCGGCTGCGCGAGCTCTTCGACCTCAAGATCTTCGTGGACACCGAGGCCGACGTGCGCTTCATCCGCCGGCTGCGGCGCGACCTGGAGGAGCGCGGGCGCTCGCTGGACTCGGTGATCGACCAGTACCTGAACACCGTGCGGCCCATGCACTTCGAGTTCGTGGAGCCCACCAAGCGCTACGCCGACGTGATCCTCCCCCGCGGCGGGCAGAACACCGCCGGGATCGAGGTGATCGCCGCGCGCGTCCGCGAGCGCCTTGCCGAGAAGGCCCGCCGCGAGACCGCCGCGGTGGGCTGATCCGAGACCCCGCCGGCCACGTGTCTCCCCGCGATGGCCGTGAGATGATGCGCGGACGGATGAAGGCAGGCATGATGCGTCGATTGCGCATCATGCCTGTTCGTACGTGGCGAAGCATGATGCGGGGGACCGGGAACGGCGTGGCGGTGTAACCTCTCCTGCGTTATCGTTTTCCAACACACGTCGCACCTCTCGCCTCCACCGGCCGATGATCGTCCGCTCGCTCTTCTTTGCCCAGTACCGCGACTTCGCCGGCGCCGACGAGCTCGCCGTCGAGCTGCCCGAGGCGTCGACCGTGGCGGACCTGGTCGAGCGGCTGCGCGCGGGCGGGAACGGGCTGTCCAGGCTGCCGCCGAAGCCGGTGGTCGCCGTCAACATGGATTACGCGCCGCTGTCCACCGCGCTGCGGCACGGCGACGAGGTGGCGTTCATCCCGCCGGTGGCCGGAGGGTAGCGTGGGCGCCGCGTACGCCGCCATCACCGAGGGCCCGATCGACGCCGCGCGGCTGCTGGGCGACAGCGTGAGCGCGGACGACGGCGCCGCGCTGCTCTTCTGGGGCGTGGTGCGCAACCAGAACGACGGCCGCCCGGTGAGCCACCTGGAGTACCACGCCTACGCCGACATGGCCGAGCGCATGATGCACCGCATCGCCCAGGAAGCGATCTCGCGCTACGGCGTGGGCGACGTGCGCATCGTGCACCGCGTGGGGCGGCTGGCGTTAGGCGAGGCGAGCGTGGCCATCGCCGTCGCCAGCCCGCACCGCGCCGAGGCGTACGAGGCCAGCCGCTACGTGATCGAGGAGCTGAAGAAGCGCGTGCCGATCTGGAAGCGCGAGGGGTACGTGGAGGGCGAGAGCGAATGGGTGGCCGGCTTCACCCCCGGCGCCGAGCCGAGCGGGAGGCCGCTGTGAGCGCGCTGGTCCAGCTCGGCGGCGTCCCGTCCGTCGTGTCCGAGCGCGAGGTGCCGATGGACGGGCCGATGCACGACGGCTTCGGCCGGCGCATCGAGTACCTGCGCGTCTCGGTCACCGACAAGTGCAACCTCCGCTGCGTGTACTGCATGCCGGTGGAGGGCCTCCCCTGGCTGCGCCGCGACCAGCTGCTGAGCTACGAGGAGATCGCCGCAATCGTGGGCGTGATGGCGGGGATGGGCCTCCGGAAGGTGCGCATCACCGGCGGCGAGCCGCTGGTGCGCCGCGACCTGGCGACGCTGGTGCGGAAGATCCGCGCGGTGCGGGGGATCGAGGACGTGGCGCTCTCCACCAACGCGGTGCTGCTGGACGAGCAGGCCGACGAGCTGCGCGCGGCGGGGGTGGACCGGCTGAACGTGTCGCTCGACTCGCTGCTGCCGGAGCGCATCGACGCGATCTCGCGCCGGCCGGGGAGCGCGGAGGCGATCTTCCGCGGGCTGGCGGCGGCCGAGCGCGCCGGCTTCGCGCCGATCAAGCTCAACTGCGTGGTGATGCGCGGCCGCAACCACGACGAGGTGGAGGCGTTCGCCGCCATCACCCGCGAGCGGCCCTGGCACGTGCGCTTCATCGAGGTGATGCCCACCGGCGCCGACCTGGGCGTGAGCCGCGACGAGTACGTGCCGTCCGACGAGATCCTGGGGCGCATCGGAGCGATCGGGGCGCTGGAGCCGGTGGCGGGGCCGGCGGGGAACGGGCCGGCGCGCTACTTCGCTTTCGCGGGCGCGCCCGGCACGGTGGGCGTGATCACGCCGATGAGCCACAACTACTGCGGCACCTGCAACCGCATGCGCCTCACGGCGGACGGCCAGCTGCGCCCCTGCCTCTTCGGCTCCATCCAGACCAACCTGCGCGACCCGCTGCGCCGCGGCGACCCGATCGAGCCGCTGGTGCGCCAGACGCTGCGCATCAAGCCCGAGCGCCACTGGCTGGTGCAGGGGAGCGACGAAGGGAGCGGCGGCCTCCTCGCGCTCTCGCAGGTCGGCGGCTGAGCGACTGGGCGGCTGCTGAAAAAACGAAGAAGCCCGCGCCTGCAATGAGAAGGTTGACGTTGCAGGCGCGGGCGATTATTCTGTGTGTCAATAGTGTCCATATTCATCTACTCCAGCCCGCCGGTCTCCATGCTACGCCGACTACCAATCCGCCGCCAGAGCCGAGAACGGTTGAGGCACGAGGCGCCCGTTCGTATCTTCAATGTAGATACGAACCAGGGAGCTGCCATGCGTGCGAAGATTCAGAAGTGGGGCAACAGCCTTGCCCTGCGCATTCCGAAAGGCGTCGCTGACATCGTGGGGCTGACCGATGGCCGCGAAGTGGAACTGGTCGTCGAGGATTCGCGTTTGATCGTGAAGACGGCCCGCCAGCACAAGTACACCCTCGAGGAGTTGCTCGCCCAGTCGACCGAAGAGAACCGGCACGACGAGGTTGATTGGGGTCCGCCCGTGGGGAATGAGGTATGGTGAGCCCGGAGCCGTACGTCCCGAGAAGGGGAGACCTCGTGTGGATCGACTTCGATCCACAATCCGGTCACGAACAGGCGGGCCGGCGGCCGGCACTCGTCCTCTCGCCCGGGGCATACAATCGCCAGATGCGTCTGGGGTTGTTCTGCCCCATCACGCGGCAGAGAAAGGGCTACGGGTGGGAAGTTCCGATTACCGGAGCCGCTCGGGTGGAGGGCGTCGTACTCGCGGACCAAGTCAGGAACCTCGACTGGCAGACGCGCGGCGTAGCATTTATCGAGCGCGCCCCCGGCGAAGTGGTGAACGAGGTGCTTGAACGGATCTGGACCCTGCTCGACTATTCCTGAGCGGCCGAGCCCACCCCCAGGTATCCCAGCACCAGCCGGGTGAGCTCGTCCTCCAGCTTCACGTCGTCGCCGAGTTCCAGGCCGGGGGGGGCGTGGTCGGCCAGGATCAGGCCGCGCAGCACCAGGCCCATGGTGATCAGCGCGAAGCGGGCGGCGGTGTCGGGGTGGGGGTGGCGCACCTCGGAGGCCTTCGACTTCACCAGCTCGGCGAAGCTCGCCAGCGCGGCCCGGTTGGTCTCGGCGGCGCGGGCGCGGAAGCCGGCATCCTTGTGCGTTTCGCCGTACTCCAGCATCGCCTGCATCAGCCGCCGGTCCTGGCGGTACACGTGCAGGAGCCCGCGGATCATCCCGCTGATCCACTGCTCCAGCGTGTACCCCGCGAACAGCTCCGGCGCCATCCGGCTCTCGTTCAGCTCCCGCAGCCGGTGGAAGCTGCGCTCGTGCACCGCCCGCAGCAGCGCGTCCTTGTCCGCGAAGCGGCGGTAGACGGCGCCCACCGACAGCCCCGCGCGCTCGGCGATCGCCGGCACCGTGGCGGCCTCGAGCCCGCCGTCGCGCAGCACCGCTTCGGCCGCGTCCAGCAGGCGGGTGAGCGTCTCGCGGCTGCGCGCCTGGCGCGGGGGATGGATCGGCGGTGGGCGATCGTCGGTGGGATCGATCAAGGTGCTTGACTCCGAGAAAACGCGAACGCATATTCGCGTATGTAGATGCGAATCACTATTCGCAATCTGTCCGGCCGCCGCCGCGGGCGCAAGCTTCCGGCTGCTGACGATCATCAACCGAGGCGAGGGACGATGCAGGGGGCGATCGAGACGGTGGGGCTCAAGAAGGTCTATCCCGCGCCCAGGATCCCCGGGCGGCGCGGGCCGAAGCCGGCGCAGCCTTCGCCCGGCGTGCTGGCGCTGGACGGGCTGGACCTGCGCGTGGAGCCGGGCGAGTTCTTCGGGATGCTGGGGCCCAACGGGGCGGGGAAAACCACCAGCATCGGCATCCTGACCACCCGCGTGCGCGCCACCGCCGGGCAGGCGCGGGTGGACGGCGTGGAGGTGCACGCGCAGCCGGTGGAGGTGCGGCGGCGGATCGGCGTGGTCCCGCAGCGCCCCAACCCCGACCGCGCGCTGAACGTGGTGGAGAACCTCCTCTTCCACGCCGCCTACTTCGGCATCCCCCGCTCCGCCGCCCTGAAGCGCGCGGAAGGGCTGATGGAGCGGCTGGGGTTCGCCGACAAGGCGCTGGCGAAGGTCGACGCGCTCAGTGGCGGGCAGCAGCAGCGGCTGATGATCGCCCGCGCGCTGATCCACGAGCCGCGCGTCGTCTTCCTGGACGAGCCCACCGTCGGCCTCGATCCCGCGGCGCGGCAGGAGCTGTGGGCGCTGCTGCGCGAGCTGCACGCGCAGGGGCGCACCATCGTGATGACCACGCACTACATGGAAGAGGCCGACCAGCTCTGCGACCGCATCGCCATCATCGACCGCGGCAGGCTGCTGGCGCTGGACACGCCGGCCGGGCTGCGGGCGCAGGCGCCGGGCGGCACCATGGTGGAGCTGGCTCTGGACGGCGATGCGGCGGAGGTGGTCGAATCCGCCCAGGCGCTGGACGGGGTGGAGCGGGCGGAGGCGCGGGGGCACGCGCTGCGTGCCTTCACCCCGCGCGGCGGCGAGCTGATCCCCGCGCTGATCGCGGCGGCCGAGGCGAAGGGGCGCGCGGTGAAGGACATCGCGCTCGCGCGGCCCTCGCTCGAAACGCTCTTCATCTCCCTGACCGGCAGGAAACTGGACGCATGAGCACCCTCGCCATCGAAGCGCCGGCGCCCGCCGAGGCCCGGGTGAGCGCCGGGCGCGTGTTCGCCGCGCTGCTGCGGCGCGACGTGCGGGTGGCCGTGCGCGAGCTTCCCGCGTTCCTGCTGCGCACCACGCTGCAGCCGGTGATGTTCGTGATCGTCTTTGGCTACCTGCTGCCGCGGATGGGGTTCATGAGCCGCGGCTACACCAGCGCGCTGCTGCCGGGCGTGCTGGCGCTGAGCCTGGCGATGTCGGCGATCCAGGCGGTGACGCTGCCGATGGCCATCGACTTCGCGGCGACGAAAGAAATCGAGGACCGGCTGCTGGCGCCGGTGCCCACCTGGCTGATCGCGGTGGAGAAGGTGGTGTCGGGGATGATCCAGGGGCTGGTCTCGGCGCTGTTCGTCCTCCCGCTGGCCCGGCTGATCATGGGGCCGATCGCCGGGCTCACGCTGGCGCACGCGGGCGAGGTGTTCGCGGTGGCGCTGCTGGGCGCGGCGGCGTTCTCGTCGCTCGGCCTGCTGCTGGGGACGGCGGTGAGCCCGCAGCACATCGGGATGATGTTCAGCGTGATCGTGGCGCCGATGATCTTCTTCGGCTGCACCTACTACCCCTGGCGCGGGCTGGACGCGGTGCCGGCGGTGAAGTACGCGGTGCTGATCAACCCGCTGGTGTACGTGGCCGAGGGGATGCGCGCCGCGCTCACCCCCGGGATGCCGCACATGCCGCTCCCCGTGATCCTGGCGATGCTGATGGTGCTGACCGCCGGGTTCGGCGCGCTGGGCTTGAGGGCGTTCTACAGGCGCGCGATCGGGTGAGGGTTCGCCTCTCAGCCGCGGGGATTCGTCCCGGTCGGCTGAAGCCGCGAGCTACAACCACAGGAAGCCTCGCAAACCGCGCGAGGCCGCGGGGGCGTATCCGCAAGAAACACCAAGGGCCGTTCTGGCGCAGAACGCGGCGCGCGCTGCCTGCACCGGTCCCGGTCGCACTCAGGGTTCTTGCGTACGCACCTTTTGATCCTATATTGCGGACGTGGACTGTATTGTTCGTTTAATGATCGCCGGGTTCGGACCTTTCCTGGGAAGCGGTTCATGCTACCTCAATTCCGCGCCTCGACCGTGGCACTGCTTGCCGTGTGCCTCCCGGCGATCGCCCGTCCTGTCGGTGCTCAGCCATCCCCCGCCTGGGTCTACGGGAAAGCGGCGGTCGTCGTTTTCCAGCCGATGGACTCCGTTCCCGCGGCCCTGCCGCTCGTGCAGGCACCCGGAGTGGTACCGCCACACGAGTCGGCCGGGGCCATGGGTGCCCGCCTGGAGGCGACCCTGTCTGCCCTGGCCCAGCTTCCCGCAGTGATCTTTCCAGCCGTGTCCCCTACCTTCGGTGCACGAATCCCCAGTGGGTTCGGGCTGACGCAAGGCATGGTTTCGTTCGGACTCGGCATGCAGGGGCGCACCCGCTACCACCACCACCCCGATGGAGCTCTCAGCGTGAACGTCGGCCTTGGAGACCCCCGCACGCTGGGATTCGATGCCGGAGTCGTGCTGCTCGATCTCCGGCCACGGGACGGCGAGGGCGGCTTTGCACAACGGGGCTCGTTCAAGGTCAAGGTCCATCACCAGACCCGGCGCGTGTCGGTGGCCGCAGGTCTTGAGAACGTGCTGGTGTGGGGCGGAAGCGATGCTCCGGCGAGCGCGTACGTGGCGGCGAGCTACGCGACCGACGTGATCGCGGATGAGGATGGATTCGCGGGAGCGATGATCCTGACGGCCGGCCTTGGCACCGGCCGATTTCTTCTCGAGCGCGACCTGGTGGACGACCGGGGAACCATCGGTTTGTTCGCCGGCGCGGCTTTCCGTGTGTCGGAGAGTTTGAGTGCCTTCGCGGAGTGGACCGGCCAGGATCTCGCGTTCGGAGGGTCGTTCGTCCCGCTGCGGTCCGTTCCGTTCGCCGTAACGTTCGCTCTCGATGACCTCACCGGGCTGGCTGGCGACGGCGCCCGGCCCTTGGTCGCCATGAACTACATGATCTCGCTCCAGGAGTTTTTCACGAGGAGGTGAATTCATGAGAAGGACACCTTCCGTCGGCATGCGTCTCTGGTGGCTGGTGGTCATCCTTTGTGCGGCGGTCTCCCTGGCCCTGACGCCCCGGATCTCGGAGGCGCAGGGGAGCGCCTCGCCCCCGTCGATGTCCGACGGGACGAACCCGGACCCGCCTGCCAATGGAGGCGGCAAGCGACCACCGTGCGGCGGGGCGAGCGCCATGCTTCCCACCTTCCCCGGCCGCTCCGCTCTGGCGGCGGTAGGTACGGCCCCGTTCGGCGAGACCCGTGAACGCCTTCAGATCGTTCGCGAAGCAACGGCGATCGCGGAACGCCTGCAGGTGCTGTCCGCATCGTGCGAGACGGGGATCGCCCCGGGGCCATGGAACCAGCTCGTGCGCCGTGAGCAGAGGTTGCGAACCCTGCTTCTGGCCGCGATCGGCGAGGTACGCCACGGCAACCTTCGCGATGATCAGAGAGAAGCAGCGTTCAGAGCGCTCGAACCTCTCGTCGATGCCGTGAACGCGTTGAAGCTGGCGCTTGCCCTGCCGCGGAGGGCAGGATGAAAACTCAGCACGGGTGGATCGGCAGGCGTACGATGTGCGCTGTGCTGTGGGTCGTGTTGCTACCCTTGTGGCTCTGTGCCTGTCCCCATTGCCCAACGCAAGATCCAGTGCCGAGCCCGACGCCATCCCCGCCGCCAACGTGCAAAGACTGCGGGACGTCCCTTCCCCCATCAGGGACCTGTCCCTTTTGCGGGCAAAAGCATCCTCCGCGGCCGAAGGCGGCTGGGGCGAATCCGGTAACCGACGGAGCGGGGCTGGCACCGCCGCCGCCGGGCGGAGCCTCACGGCAGGAGGCTCGGTGAAGGGATCGAATCCCTCTGCATGCTGAACGGGAGCCGCATGCAGCCGCGTCCGCGCCGTGACGCGGCGTAACGGATCCCATCAACAAAGACGGCCCCCGCGGGTGCGAGGGCCGTCTCGTCATGCTCAGGGAGAGGTCAGGGTTGGGTCGTGGCGGCGCTGTCGGGCCTGGCCGCCGGCGCCGGCGTCGGCGCGGGCGCGGGGGCTGGCGGCGGCGTCTGCACGGGCGCGGACGTCACCGGGGCGGCCGCGGCGCTGTCGGGCTTGGAGGGCGCGGCCGGCGTGGTGTCGCGGCGGGTGGTGTCGCGGCGCACCGAGTCGGCGGCGGCGCGCGTGGTGTCGGGGCGCGCGCGGGTGGTGTCCGGCCGCGCCGGGACGGCGGGGCGCGCGGGGGCGGGCTGCCCGGGCGTGCGGTTCAACACGTTGCTCTTCTCGCGCGTGCGGGTGCCGCGAAACACCACGGGGGTGCCGGGGGTGAGCCGCCGCGCCAGGTACAGCGCGTCCCAGTTGGCCAGCCGCACGCACCCCGCCGACACCGCGTAGCCGATCGTCTCGGGGCTCTTGGTGCCGTGGATGCCGTAGTGCTCGGCCGAGAGCGTCATCCACACCCGCCCCACCGCGCTGTTGGGCCCCGGCGGGATCTGCGCCTCGGGGTCGTCTTCGTGGCCGTGGTGCAGGATCGCCGGCTGGTAGTGCCACCACGGGTTCTCGGTGATGGCCAGCACGTGGAAGCTCCCCTCGGGGCTCGGGTCGTAGCTCGAGCCCAGCGTGGTGGGGAACTGGTAGAGGATGCGGCCGCCGGCGTCCAGCGCCTGCAGGTAGTGGTCGGGGCCCGAGACCACCAGCGTCTCCACCACCCCCTTCGGCGGCGCGTTGGGGTCGCGGACGTTGGGGACGTTGATCACGTCGCCCGCCTTCAACGCGTCGAGCCGCACGCCGGGGTTCAGCTTCTGCAGCAGCTCCACCCGCGACGCGAAGAGCTCGCTCAGCTTTTCGCTCAGCGACTCGTAGCACATGCAGTCCAGCTCGGCCTGCGCGTAGATGCTGCCGGGGAGCGATACGAACGGCCCGCGCACCTCGGCGGCGGTGAGGGTGTGCGGGATGACGATCTGCGCGGGGTTTCCGGCCGCCTGCGCCAGCCGCGCGTAGGTGGCGCTGTCCACCACGCCGCTGGGGGCGAGCCCCTCGCGCGCCTGGAACCAGTACACCGCCACGCTGGTGTTCTGCCCCCACCCGCCGTCCAGCATCCCCGGCGCGAAGAGCGCGCGGTTCAGCAGCACCTGCACCCGCAGCACCGACGGCCCGCGCAGCCCCGGCCCCAGCGGGAACCTGGGGCGCGCGGCGTTCACCGCCTCGGCGGTGATCTGCGCGGCGGTCTCGCCGTTGGGCGCCACGCGCGAAAGGTCCAGCGGCGCCGTGGGGTTGAGCGCCGGGCGCACGGCCGGGCGCCGCACCAGCGCCGGCCGCGCGGTGGTGGCCGGCGCCGCCGCCTGCGCGGCGGGCGCCACGCGCGACGCGGGCGGCCGCGCGCGCATCGGCGGCAGCTGCAGCAGCGGCGCGGTGGCCTGCGCGCGGGCGGCCGCGGGCGACAGTGCCAGGATGCAGGCCAGCGTCAGCGCCGCGCGGGCGGCGCGTGGTCGGTGGGTCATGCGCAAGGTTCCAGCGGTGCGAATCAGGTGGACCGGCGGTGCGGACGGGTGCGGGTGGGTACGGCGGACAAGATAGCGTTCGGCGGTGTGAAATCAACGGTTACGGCGGTTCGCCCCACCGTGGCGGGAGCCGTCGCGACCACTTGGGTCCGCCCGGACGGCCGCCGTCAGCGCGCTCCGCAGGTGGGGGGCGCCGCGGCCGGGGAGCCGGCGGGGCGCGGCGCCTGGGCGGCGAGCGGCCAGAGCGAGAGGCTGGCGTGCGACCATCCCCACGCCGCGCCCGCCCGCTCGCGCCAGGCGGCGTGCTGCACCTTGTTGTACGGCTCGGAGCGGCGGCTGCGGGAGAAGCGGTGGGTGACGGGGTCGAAGCCCATCGAATGCCGGGTGAGGTACACTTCCTCGTGCACGTTCCCCGAGTTCTCCATCCGCCAGCGCGTGGTGTCGATCTCGGAAACGTCCTTGGCCACCATGTAGTGCACCTCCATCCGCAGCGCCGAGTACTGCTCGCGCGGCACCAGGAACAGCTCCTCGTACTGCCGCTCGGAACTGGGGTCGTACCAGCTGTCCTTGCGCGGCGAGGGGCGGCCGACCACGAGCAGGTCGCCCTCGGGCTCGGTGTTGAAGCGGCTCTGCACGCCGCCCTCGCGCCAGGCGCCCACCATCGCCCGGTAGCTGTCGGCCGGCAGCGCGCGCGTCTGGAAGCAGATGCCGCGCACCGTGTACCAGAACGCGGGAACGTAGACCCGGTAGTCGCTGCGGTTCTCGATCTTCAGCGCGGCTCTCACCAGGAGTGCCTCGCCCTGGCGGCCGATGGCCTCGAGCGAGGGCGTCATGGTGAGCGTGGCCGGAGACACCGCGGGGCGGTGGATGTCGGTGTACCAGAAGGTGCTGGCGCCGATCAGCGTGCTGGCGCCGATCAGGATGGCCTGCACCCACTCGGGCTTTCTCCGGACGCGCATGTTCACGGCAGGTACGGCGTGGAGGAGCTGAGAAGACGAGCATCGCCGCGCCGCGTCGGCCGGAGGTCCGGGCGACGGCGGGCGTGCGGGTGGTGACGGATTGCGGGGATGATGACCCGGGTGCGCCGCGTGGCGACGAACGGGTAATCTACGATAATCGTCCGTTCCGTTTTCCTCCAGTGGCATGCGTACAAAGATGCGACGGCCCGGATCAGGTGGATGATCGCGGACCGCCGCGTGGGGATGCCGCGCCGCCGCCGGCTAGAGGCAGTAGCACTGCCCGGTGTGGCAGGTACCGTAGCAAGTGCCGCCGCCGTCACAGGTGCCGTTGATGGAGCCGGGGCAGGTCCAGTTTCCGCTGCAGCCGCAGTCCGTCACGCAGTGGCTTTCCTGCGTGGGGCCGCACCCGGCATCGGGGTTGTAGGTGAGATGCGCGCGGACGGTCCCCGGCTGTTCCGCCGGCGTCCCGGTGTCGAACGACTCGATCTGCATGCGCTCCACGTCCAGCGTCAGCTTCTTCATCTCGCCTCCAGGCCATAGGACAGAATGACGAAGGGCGAGGCCGGATCGCACCGGTCTCGCCATCATGATATCCACACGGAGCCGAGAATCCAACGCCGGCAGGACGGGGATGGGACGGCGCGGGTCAGCCTTCGAGCTCGGCGATCGCGCGCCGCAGTGCCTGGGCCGGGTCGGCGGCGGCGGTGACGGAGCGGCCCAGGACGAGGTAGTCGGCGCCCAGGCGGGCGGCGTCTGCGGGGGTGGCGACGCGCGACTGGTCGCCGGCGGCGTCGCCGGGCAGGCGGATGCCGGGGGTGAGCACCTTCAGCCCGGGCGCCGCCCGCCGCGCCGCGCCGATCTCGTGTACCGACGCCACCACGCCGGGGAGGCCGCACTCGTGCGCCAGCGCGGCCAGGCGGCCCACCTCGTCCTCCACCGTCACCCGGTCGCGCCCCCACGCCTGCGCCAGCCCCGCATCGTCCAGCGAGGTGAGAACGGTGACGCCCAGCAGGCCCACCGTCGATCCCGCCGCCGCGTCGGCCGCCGCGCGGAGCATGGCCGCGCCGCCCACCGCGTGCACCGTCAGCAGGTCGACCTTCATCGCCGCGGCGCTCTTTACCGCGTGCGCCACGGTGTTGGGGATGTCGTGGAGCTTCAGGTCCAGGAACACGCGCTTCCCCTCGTCGCGCAGCGCGTTGACGATGTAGGGCCCCTCGGCGGCGAAGAGCTGCAGCCCCACCTTCACGAACTCCGCCGCGGCGCCCAACTGGTCCACCAGCCGCAGCGCGCTCCCCGCGTCCGGCAGGTCGAGGGCGATGATCGGGATCGGTCGATTCACGGCTTGATCTCCTCAGGTGACGGTCGTTGCCGTTGAAGTCCGCGAAGGCGGACTGCGTGCCGTTGTAGCCGCGAGGCCGCGAGTTCACTCGCAACGCTCACGGAGATTCCTGAGATCGATCCAGATCTCCCGGTACGAAAACGGCCCGCCGGAGCGTGTCCGGCGGGCCGTGAACTCAGGCCGGGGGCGAAATCTACCTCATTCGCTGGCAGGGCGCACCCCGGGGCGGCTGAAGTAGCCACGCACCGACTCGGCCAGCTGGCGGGCGATGGAGCGCTCCATGTGGTCGTCCAGCAGCAGGCGCTCCTCGTTCTGGTTGGAGATGAACCCGATCTCCACCAGCACGGCGGGCATGAAGGTGCCGCGCAGCACCGCGAACCCCGCCTGCTTCACCCCGCGGTCGGGGCCGGGGTGGATGGCGCGCAGCCCGTCCTGGATCATCTGCGCCCAGTCGCTGCTCTCGCGCAGGTAATGGTTCTGCCGCAGGTCGGTAAGGATGAAGCCCAGCGCGTCGCGGCTGGCGGCGTGCTCCTCGTACTGCACGCTGGCGTTCTCGAAGTTCTCCACCCGCCGGGCGTCGGCGGTGCGCGCCTCGGAGAGGAAGTAGGTCTCGAACCCCTTTTCGCTGCGGCTTTCGTTGGCGTTGCAGTGGATGGAGATGAACACCGCCGGCTGCCCGTCGCCGCGCCAGCGGTTGGCGAAGCGGGCGCGGTCGTGCAGCGCGATCAGGGTGTCGCGGTCGCGCGTCATCCGCACGTCCAGCGTGGGGTCGTCGCGCAGCAGGTCGGCCACCATCCGCGCCACGCGCAGCGTCACGTCCTTCTCGCGCGTGCCGTTGGGCCCGCGCGCGCCCGGGTCCACGCCCCCGTGCCCCGCGTCCACCACCACCAGCCGCCGGACGGACGGCCGCTGCGCCGCCTGCACCACCGGCGCCGCGGGCCGCGGATCGGGCACCACCGCCACGGCCGCGTCCGCCGCCACCGTGGCCACGCGCCGGATCGTCCGCTCGTCCGCCGAGACCGCGAGCGTTCCCCGCGACGCGCCGGCCAGGTGGCGGGCGAAGAACTCGCTCGGCACGTACACCACGCCGCCGTCGGAATAGACGGGGTTCGCCAGCGTCTCCGTTCTGCCGGCCACCTGGATCTCGGCCGAGCCGGGGGTGAAGCGCGTCTCGGCGCCGCCGAAGCGCGCCACCACGGCGCCGCCCTCGTACGCCACCTCGGCGCCCAGCGGCACGAGGGCGCTGAGCGGGAGGGCGGGGTAGCCGCGCCCGGTCTCCTCGCGCACCTGGGCGGACGAGGCTCCACCGTCCAGCCGCCAGGTGGCGGCGGTGGGCTGGGCGGCGAGGGGAGACGGGTGGTGAAGGAAGAGGGCTGCGGCGAGAAGGAGCAGGACGGGTCGGGCACGGATCATCTCTAATACTCCTTGAATCCGCGTTCCATGTCGCGTTCCACGGCGCGCTCGCGCAGGGTGTCGCGCTTGTCGTGCAGCTTCTTGCCGCGCACCAGCGCCAGGTTCACCTTGGCGATGCCCCCGGTGAAGTGCACGTCGAGCGGAACCAGCGTCAGGCCCTTCTGCTCCACCTGGCCCACCAGCTTGCGCAGCTCGCTCCTGTGCAGGAGCAGCTTGCGCGTGCGCAGGGGGTCGTGGTTGAAGCGGTTGCCCTGCTCGTACGGCGACACGTGCATGTTGTACAGCCACAGCTCGCCGTGGGTGATGGTGGCAAAGGCGTCGGAAAGGTTGGCCTTTCCCTCGCGCAGGCTCTTGACCTCGGTGCCCTGCAGCACCAGCCCCGCTTCCCACGTCTGGAGGATGTGGTATTCGTGGCGGGCCTTGCGGTTCTGCGCGACGATCCGGTCGCCGGACCGCACTTTGGGCTCTGGAGGGTTCATCAGGTCTATGACGGGTGATGTTCAAGGACGGTGTAATGTTACAGCGGAACGCGAACCCGCGAAAGGGTTTCTGCGAATCGGTCCACCGGCTTGACCAGGGCGATTGAAATCGCTGCAACGACCCCACGAAGTCCGCCTTCGCGGACTACCGGCTGTGGTGTGGGCGCGATGCGGGTGCACGGATTGTGGATCTGCGCGGGCAACCGGAAAATCTCACCGAGAGGCAATGACCGGCGCGGTTTGCTGCCGTTGAAGTCCCGCGAAGGAGGACGGTGTGCCGTCGTGGCCGCGAGTTCACTCGCATACTCGACGATATTCGATGGATATCGACGGGATTTCAACGAATTCCCATCCCCTCCGGATCGTGTAAACAGGTGCACATTGCGCGGCAGGGGGACGAAGGCCGATCCGCCGGCGCGGTTTACGGATGTTCCCGATGAGATCCGCAAGCGCATGCACCTGAGACACTTAGTCGTAGCAGTGGAATAGTTGATGCGTAGCGCGGGCGGCCCGGCCGGGGTGGGATTCGCCCCGGCCATGGACCTCAGCAGCACCCGGAGGACCCGATGGGCCGCGCCGTTCTCATTCCGCTGTCCGCCGTTCTGCTCGCCGCCTGTGCCGACCAGGCCACGCTCCCCGACCCGGTGCGTCCGTCCGCCGCCGTCCGCGCCGCCGTCACCGCGACGGCCGGCGGCGGCGAGCTCTTCGTCTCGCAGCCGCAGACGGTGGCGTGGAACGTGGGCGGGTGGGAGGGCGGGAACGAGCCGATGGCCGAGGCGGGCGGCGGGCGCGTGGTGTGGCAGGACGCGTCGGGGCCGATGATGGCGCAGCCGCTGGTGGTGCGCGCGTACGACTTCGGCAGCGGCGCGCGCAGCCAGGTGGCGCAGGTGTACGGCGACTACACGGATGCCCACACCGCCGGGCGCTACGTGGTGTGGAGCGTGAATGGGGTGATCCACCTGCGCGACCAGTCCACCGGCGCGGCGTGGACGGTGGGGCCCGGGTGGGAGCCGCGGGTTTCGGCGGAGGGGAAGGTGGCGTTCATCACCTTCGAGCGGCCCAACGGCCGCGACCCGCAAAACCGCAACGTGGCCGTGTACGACGTGTCCACCCACGCCACCCGCGTGCTGACGCGCTACACCGACGCGGGCGGCGAGGAGGCGCATTACCCCGCCATCGATGGCAACATCGTGTCGTGGACAGTGCTGGGAGTGTATCCGAAGTGGGAAGCCGACGTGCGGATGATGAACCTGGCCACGGGCGAGGCGCGCGAGCTCGATCACATGGACAACCAGTTCCTTTCCCGGTCGTCCGTCTCGGCCGGGCGGATCGCGTGGGTCGAGCTGCTTGCCGACCGCCGCTCGACCGCCGTGATGCTGTACGACGTGGCGACGGCGGCGAAATGGCGGATCACCACCAGCGCGGCGCAGCCGATTTACGACGCGCGCATCTCGGGGAGCCTGGTGGTGTGGGAGGACCGGCGCAACACCACCAGCACGCGCTATTACACCGAGAACGACGTCTACGCCTACGACCTGTCGGCTGGCCGCGAGGTGGTGGTGGCCACGGGGCCGAACCACCAGGGGTGGCCCAGCGTGGACGGCAGCCGCGTGGTGTGGACCGAGCTCGCCAACGGCCGCTGGGAGATCCGCGCCGCCACGGTGCAGGCGGTGTCGCTGGAGGCGCTGGGCCGCGCGGTGGACGCGATGCTGGCGTCGGGCGAGATCCGCAACCGGGGGACCGCCGAGGCGCTGCGCGCCTTCCTTGCCCAGGCCACCCGCGCGCGCGGCGCCGGCGACGTGGCGGGCGAGCGGGGCGCGCTGAAGCGCTTCGCCCAGCACGTGCGCTCGCAGGCCGGCAGGGAGATCACCGGCCCGGCCGCCGCGCGCCTGGCCGCGATGGCCGACGCGCTGCTGCGGACGCTGGGCGGTTGACGCGGGGTCGCGGCGGGGCCTTCGCGCGCCGGGCGAACGCCGTCCGGCGCGCGGTTTCGTTTGCGGATCCCACCGGCCGTTCGTCTGTTTCTCGTATTCGCCGTATCTATTTGCGCGGTATGGGTTTGGGACGTGAGAAATGGAACGCGAAGTGCGTAGGCGGTCCACCCGGTCCGGGCGGAGTTCGCCCGGTCCGTGGACCTCGCTGCACCCAGAGGATTCCGATGCGCCGCGCCGTTCTCATCCCGCTCTCGCTGGCCCTGCTCGCCGCCTGCGCCGACCAGACCACGCTCCCCGGCCCGCTGCCGCCGCCGGACGGGCTCCGCGCCTCGGCATCCGCGGACGCGGCGGGCGGCGCGCTGTTCGTCTCCGAGCCCCAGGTGCTGGCCTGGAACGAGGGCGGGATGATGTTCGGGCAGAACCTGCCGCTCCCCGACCTGGGCGGCGGGCGCGTGGTGTGGCAGGACGCGTCGTCGGGCTCCGCCACGGTGCTGGCGGTGGACGTGGAGACCGGCGCGCGGGAGACGCACGGCAGCGTGAGCGGCAACTTCGCGTACCCGGCCACCGCGGGGCGCTGGACGGTGTGGAGCGGCCAGTCCGGCACGCTGTACCTGCGCGACGGCACGACCGGCGACGTGCGCACCATCGGCACGGGCGCGGGCTACACGGCGCACGTCTCGCCCCAGGGGCGCGTGGCCTTCCTGGAGTTCGGCGCCGGCGTGGGGAACGTGGCCGTCTACGACGCCGCGACCGGCGCCACGCGCATCCTCACGCACTACACGAATGAGTCGGGGGAGGCCGCGCGCGACGTGGACGTGGACGGCGGCGTGGTGGCGTGGTCGAGTTTCACCACGCGCTCGCCGTACACCACCGCCATCCGGATGATGGACCTGGCCACCGGCCAGGAGCGCGAGATCGTGCACGTGAACAGCCAGGCGATCGAGCCGCCGTCGGTGTCGGACGGGCGCATCGTGTGGAGCGACGACCGCAGCGGCAACTACGACGTGTACCTGTACGACGTGGCGGCCGGGACCCAGCGGGCGGTCACCACCAACCCCGCGGGCCAGTTCAACGCGCGCATCTCGGGTGATCTGATCGTGTGGGAAGACACGCGCAACACCACCAGCCACTACCTCCCCGAGAACGACCTCTACCTGTACGACCTGGCCAGCGGCGCGGAGCTCCCCGTGGCGACCGGCGACGATCACCAGGGCTGGCCGCGCATCGACGGGAACCGGGTGGTGTGGACGGAGCGCGCGAACGAACGCTGGGAGATTCGCACCGCCACCGTGCAGAGGGCCACGCTCGAGTCGGTCTCCGCCGCGATCGGCGGGATGCTGGCCTCGGGTGGCATCGCCAACCGCGGCACCGCCGAGGCGCTGGGCGCCTTCATCGCCCAGGCCGCTCGCGCGCGCGACGCCGGCGACGCGGCGGGCGAACGCGGCGCGCTGGAGCGCTTCACGCAGCACGTGCGCTCGCTGGACGGCACGCAGATCACGCCCTCCGCCGCCGCGAGCCTGACCAGGATGGCCGACGCGCTGCTGCGGGCGCTGGGCGGGTAACTTGACGAATGGGGGGAGCAGTCAGCGGCTGTGTGACGGAAGTCGGCGCGGCCGCGGGCGGCCCCCCTCCCCCGCCCCTCCCCCCGCGCTCCGCGGGGGGAGGGGAGTGTGTGTTTGTAGAGGAGCGCTCTGCTTGGGAGGTGCGATGTTGGCGGATGTCTCTTTCGCGCTCCGGCGCCGCGGCTGAGCCGAAGCCGGTAGTCCGCGCAGGCGGACTTCGTGTGGTTGTTGCAGCGGATTCATCCGCCCGGGGGTGCCGAGGATTCATCGTCCGTCGACATTTCGGGACAGCTTGGCGACCACCCTTCGGTTCCCGTTCCGTTGTGCGCTTCGGCGGATTGTTTTATCCATTCCCCCGTCCATCAGCCCATCTCCCGTCCGAGCAGTGCCCCTGTCCGTGCCGACCACCCGCAAGCCCGCGAAGAAGACCGGCAAGAGCAAGCGTGCGCGCAAGCCCACGCCGGCCCGGCTGCGCAAGCTGCTGGCGACCGAGTGGGGGATCTGGGACGGCGGATGCCAGCACGTGGCCGGGGTGGACGAAGTCGGCCGGGGGCCGCTGGCCGGCCCCGTGGTGGCCGCCGCGGTGATCCTGCCGCCGGGGTGCTGGATCGACGGGGTGGACGACAGCAAGAAGCTCACGCACGAGAAGCGCCTCGCCCTCTACGCGCGGATCGTCTCCTCGTGCGTGTGCTGGGGCGTGGGCGCAGCGAGCACGGCCGAGATCGACCGCATCAACATCCGCCGGGCCACGGCGCTGGCGATGGAGCGCGCGATCCGCCGTCTCTCCTGCCCGCCCGGACACCTGCTGGTGGACGGGCTGGCCGTGCCCGAGCTGGGGCTGGAGGGGCAGACGGCGATCGTGGACGGCGACGCGAAGGTGCACTGCATCGCCGCCGCGTCGATCCTGGCCAAGGTCACGCGCGACCGGCTGATGGGGCGGCTGGCCCTCCGCCATCCCCACTACGGATGGGAGCGCAACAAGGGGTACGGCACCGCCGAGCACCTGGAGGCGCTGAACCTGCACGGCCCCACGCGGCACCACCGGCAGAGCTTCCAGCCGGTGCAGTACACCTTCGACGAGATGCTCCAGGTGGCGGAGCTGGCGGCGGATGCATACTGAGCACCTGAACAACGTGAAGGCGGGGCGCGTGGCGTTCGGCTGGTTCGTGAGCGCCGCCGTCACCAGCCTGATCGTGATCGCGCTGATCGCCGCCGGCCTGCTGAGCCGCGACGGCACGGGCGGCACCGCCTGGGGGCTGCTGGCCACCTTCGTCGGGTTCTTCGCGGGCGGGTGGTACATCGGGATGCGCGCCGGCCGCGCGCCGATCCTGCACGCGGTCGGGATCGGCCTGTTCTCGCTCCTCCTGTGGCTGCTGGTGAACCTGATCCCCGGCCAGGCGCTGCACGCCGACAGCTGGAACGTGGGCGCGGCCTACGGCGCCGGCCTGATCCTGCTGCAGATCGTGGCCGCCGCCATCGGCGGCCGCATCGCCTCGCGGGATGCGCGGGAGGGAGCGGTGGGGGCGAGCTGAGGCGGGTCGATCAAATCACGGTCGTAGGCGAGGGCGAGGCACCGGGGGACGGTGGCTCGCCCTGAACGTTTGCTGCGGGGCCGGGTTCACCAGGCGGATGAATCCGCGGCAACGACGGCCCGAAGTCCGCCTTCGCGGACTCGCACGCGAGCATCTGCGCGGTGTGGCGGCCCCGGTGGCGAGGTGATCTGTAGTCCCCTGGGGCGTGCGCCGGCGGGTTGAAACCCGCCGCTGGAACTGCGGGAAGTCCGCCTTCGCGGACTGCACGCCGGGATTGCCGCGCGTCGGCCGCGCCCCCGATCTGTCAACCCTGCAATCCCGTCGTCCGACGCTGTAGATTCTGCCCCGCCGCCATCCGCGGTTCTGCACCGTACCCCGTACCTCGTACTCCGTACCGTTCTCACCCCCGCACCGCTTGTCCATGTACGCCGAGAAGATCGCCGCCGAACTGGGGCTGCGCGTGCCGCAGGTCCGCGCCGCCATCGAGCTGCTGGTGGAAGGGAACACCATCCCGTTCATCGCCCGCTACCGGAAGGAGGCCACCGGCGAGCTGGACGAGGTGCAGTTGCGCGACGTGCGCGACCGCCACGAGTACCTGGCCGAGCTGGACGACCGCCGCGCCGCCATCCTCAAGTCCATCGACGAGCAGGGGAAGCTCACCCCCGAGCTGAAGGCCGCCATCGAGCGCGCCGACACCAAGCAGGGGCTGGAAGACCTCTATCTCCCCTACAAGCCCAGGCGCCGCACCCGCGCCACCATCGCCACCGAGAAGGGCCTCCTTCCGCTCGCCGAGCTGCTGTGGGCGGGCGCGACGAGTGACGCGGAGCTCGCGGCCGCCGCGGCGGGGTTCGTGGACGCGGAGAAGGGCGTCGCGTCCGCCGACGAGGCGCTGGCGGGGGCGCGCGACATCGTGGCCGAGCGCATCGGCGACGACGCGGCCACGCGGGCGTACGTGCGCGAGCAGGTGTGGGAGAAGGGCGTGCTGGAGAGCAGGGCCGCCCGCGGCAGGGAGAACGAGGTCAGCAAGTTCCAGGACTACTACGACTTCAGCGGCCCGGTGAAGTCGCTCCCCAGCCACCGCATCCTGGCCATCCGCCGCGGCGAGGCCGAGGAGTTCCTCACCGCGCGCATCGTGGGGCCGGACGACGACGTCGTCGCCGCGCTGAAGCGGAAGTACACCGGCGGCAGCCGCGCGCCGGGGCAGATGGGGGTGGCGGTGGAAGACGCGTACAAGCGCCTGATCTCCACCTCCGTCGAGGTCGAGGTGCGGATGGAGCTGAAGACGCGGGCGGACGAGGAGGCGATCGCCATCTTCGGCAAGAACCTGGAGGCGCTGCTGCTGGCCCCGCCCGCCGGCGAGCGCGCCGTCCTGGGGGTCGATCCCGGCTACCGCACCGGGTGCAAGCTCGCCGTGGTCAACAACACGGGGACGCTGCTCGCGACGGGACACGTCTACCTGCACCAGGAAGACCGGGCCAGGCGCGACCTGCTCAAGATCATCCAGGAGCACAACATCGAGCTGGTCGCCGTCGGCAACGGCACCGCCAGCCGCGAGACCGACAGGCTGGTGAAGGATGCGATCCGCGAGCTCCCGGCGGACCAGCGGCCCGTCGTGGTCAGCGTGAACGAGGCGGGCGCGTCGGTCTATTCGGCCAGCGACGTGGCGCGCGAGGAGTTCCCGGAGCTGGACCTGACGATGCGCTCCGCCGTGTCGATCGCCCGGCGGCTGCAGGACCCGCTGGCCGAGCTGGTGAAGATCGACCCCAAGTCGATCGGCGTGGGCCAGTACCAGCACGACGTCAGCCAGACGCGGCTCAAACGGCGGCTGGACGAGACGGTGGAGAGCTGCGTGAACCGCGTGGGCGTGGAGCTGAACACCGCATCCGCCGCGCTGCTGGGCTACGTGGCGGGGATCGGGCCCACCGTGGCGCAGCGCATCGTGCAGTTCCGCGACGGCAACGGGCCGTTCCGCTCGCGCAAGGCGGTGCTGAAGGTGGCGGGGCTGGGCCCGAAGGCGTTCGAGCAGGCCGGCGGCTTCCTGCGCGTGCGCGGCGGCGAGCACCCGCTGGACGCCAGCGCCGTGCACCCCGAGCGGTACACGCTGGTGGAGCGCATCGCGCAGGACGTGGGTGTGGACCTGAAGTCGCTGGTGGGGAACGAGGCCGCCGTCGGCCGCATCGAGCCGAAGAAGTACGTGGGCGGCGAGGTCGGCCTTCCCACGCTGCAGGACATCCTGGCCGAGTTGCGCAAGCCGGGCCGCGACCCGCGCGAGGCGTTCGAGGCGCCGCAGTTCCGCGACGACGTGCAGAAGGTGGAGGACCTGAGGGAGGGGATGGTGCTGCAGGGCACGGTGACCAACGTGGTGGCGTTCGGCGCGTTCGTGGACGTGGGCGTGCACCAGGACGGCCTGGTCCACGTGTCGCACCTCTCCAACCGCTTCGTGAAGGACCCCAACCAGGTGGTGAAGCCCGGCGACCGCGTCACCGTCCGCGTCCTCTCGGTGGACGTCCCCCGCCAGCGCATCGCCCTGTCGATGAAGGACCCGTCCGCCGGCGACGCTCGTCCCGCGGGGCAGGGGAAGCGGGATGATGGCCGGCGGAACGAGCCGCCGCGCAAGCCGGAGCCGAAGCGCGCGCCCGAGCCGCCGAAGGCTCCGGCGTCCGGGATCGCGCCCAACGGGATGCGGATCGTCACGAAGAAGTAGCGACACTGGACCGCGGTCCCCGATCATCCCACCAGGGCACGGAGAACCGGCGGGTTCTCCGTGCCTCGGTGCTTGGGCGTGTGCGCCGGCGGTGTCCCGTCCCCGCATCAGAACGCCCGGCCGAGGAGCGCTTCGAGGTGCGGGCGGTGCCGTCGTGCAGCACCCCCTCGTACTCGCCACGCCACAGCTCGCGCAGCTCCCTTACGCGGTCCCAGCCGTCCGGCGGGCTGGCGGACGATCGCGTTCCCGCGCGATAATCCGCCGTGCCCCATCTCCCGGCAGCCGATCGAATCCCCCTGCGCCCGACCTTGCTCGATGAACACGCCGCCCTACCGCATCGTCACCCCGCGCACGGTGATCCGCTGCTACCAGCCCGAGGACGCCGGGGCGCTGCAGGCGGCGATCACCGCCAGCGTGGAGCACCTCAAGCCGTGGATGCCATGGGCGCACGCCGAGCCCGAGGAACTGGAGACCAGGGTGCAGCGGCTGCGCGGCTTCCGCGGCCGCTTCGACCTGGACCAGGACTACGTCTACGCCATCTTCGGCTACGGCGAGGCGAGGCTGATCGGCGGCACGGGGCTGCACCCGCGCGTGGGGCCCGATGCGCTGGAGATCGGCTACTGGACGCACGTGGACCAGGTGGGGAAGGGGTACGCCACGGAGGTCGCCGCCGCCCTTACCCGCGTGGCGTTCGAAATCTCGGAGGTGCGGCGCGTGGAGATCCGCTGCGACCCCGCCAACCTCCCCAGCGCCGCCGTGCCGCGGAAACTGGGCTATCTCCACGAGGCCACCCTGCGCGGCCGCAGCACCACCGAGACGGGCGCCCCGCGCGACCTGATGATCTGGGCGATGTTCGGCGACACGTACGCGGAGAGCCCGCCGGCGTCCGCCGGGCTGCAGGCGTTCGACGCGGCGGGGCGGCGCGTGTTGTGAAAGGTCAGGGGGCACGGGCGAATGAATTTGAATTCGCTGCAACAACCACACGAAGTCCGGCTTCGCGGACTACCGGCTCCGGGTGGGCGAGAGCTCGCGGCGCGGTACACACTTCGATTCCGCAGTTGAAGTAGCCGCGCGAAGCGCCCCCGGGTCTCTCTCCTGCAGTTCGGGAGAGGGACAGGCGGCCAGGACGCGACGCCAGTCGCGCCTGGACGCCAGGTGAGGTGAGGACTCCTACCACGGGAGGAGACACCCCCTTGACATTGCATCTCAGACCTATATCTTAGTTCTAAGCAATCGTTCTTACCGAAATTTGCACGCTGCCCAGTTGAGGCGACAGGTCTCCGCCGGGGCGGCGCACGGAAAACGAGACCGGAACAAAGGGGATCACGATGACGCAGACTGCCGACGCGACCAGCACCACCACCGTCTGGGCGATCGACCCGGCACACACGCTGGTGGAGTTCAGCGCCAAGCACATGATGATCACCACCGTGAAGGGCCGCTTCACCGAGGTGAAGGGCGAGATCCACATGGACGAGACCAACCCGGACCGCAGCTACGTGACGGCGGAGCTGGGCGTGGCCAGCATCAACACCGGCGTGGAGCAGCGCGACGCGCACCTGCGCTCGGCCGACTTCCTGGACGCCGACACCTTCGGCGCCATCGCTTTCGCGTCCAGGCGCATCGAGGGCGCGGTGGACCGGCCGGGCGAGACCTTCAAGCTGGTGGGCGACCTGACCATCCGCGGCACCACGCGCGAGATCACGCTCGAGGTGGGGTATGACGGCCGCGGTCGCGACCCCTGGGGCGGCGAGCGCGTGAGCTTCAGCGCCAGCGGCAAGATCGACCGCCGCGACTACGGCCTCACCTGGAACCAGGCGCTGGAGACCGGCGGCATCCTGGTGGGCAACGAGATCAAGATCGCCATCGAAGTGCAGGCGGTCCGCGCGTAACCACGGTGCGGGGGTGCGGGGGTACGGAGGTGCGGGGGTACGGAGGTGCGGCGCCCCGGCGGACAGGTTCCGCCGGGGCGCCGGTCTTGTTCTCCAATCCTCGATCCTTTCAACCGCCATCAACGCCGCCCAGGTAAGAACTTCGCCCTCGCCGTCGTTCTTCGCGTACCTCCGGCGGCGGAAACCCGGTTCAACGCACGGATCGCCGCGTGGGAGTCCGCGAAGGCGGACTTTGGGCAGTTGTCGTCGCGATGTCTCGATTTCAATCGCCCGGTGCGAGCCCCGACGATGCGATACGAAGCGGGGGATCGAGCCGTTGGCCGGCCCGATCCCCCGCTGTTAGTCCTCCGACGCTGTCTCGCAACCCCCCCCCCCCCCCCCCCCCCCCCCCCCCC
>Ga0207706_10001364_pt1 | contig 24421 bp, 18 predicted proteins | sample KBSC53metaG_FD_184318 | JGI IMG/M metagenome (GOLD analysis project Ga0207706, IMG submission 184318) | Corn rhizosphere microbial communities from Kellogg Biological Station, Michigan, USA - KBS C5-3 metaG (SPAdes) (version 2) | ecosystem: Host-associated > Plants > Roots > Rhizosphere > Soil ... | reverse complement strand
GGCGTTCGTGCCAGGCGCGGGCGACTGTCCTGTCGTCTGCGGCTGCGCATCCTGCGCCCATGCGGGCGAAGCCAAAGCGGACGAAGCGAGTAATCCGAGGGTGAGCGTACGGAGCGTGCGGTCGGTCATGCGAGCCCCCATTTCGTATGCGCCGACATTGCGACAGAGGCCTTGACCAAAGTCAACAGGGGCTGCGTGCCTGTTGACATAATTGTTACGGCAGCGTTGCTTTCAGGTCGCGTGCGAGGCGGGAGATTCTTGCAGCGCGTCGCCGAGGGCCGACTTCAGCGGCTCGAGGTAAGCCTCATAGGCGCGCCATTCCTCGGCCGCGTCGCGGTAGATCGGCCGTCGCACCTGCTCGGAGCTCGCGGTCCGCACCGGGCGGTCCGTCTTGTAGAATTCGAGCAGCTGCGGCTCGAACTCCAGGCCGCAATAGCCGAGAAGCCGACGTACCTCCGCTTCCGTGTCGTCGATCATCCGCTCGTAGATCACACGGTGCACGCGGCCGGGCAGCACCGTATCGATATGCGCCATCAGCCGCACGTAATCGGCATAATAATGCCCGATGTCCCTCAGGTCGTATGTGAACGGCTGCCCGCGCGCGAAATGCTGGCGGAAATTGGAGAAGCAGCACGCCAGCGGATGCCGGCGCGCGTCGATGATCTTCGCGCGCGGAAGAACCAGCTGGATGAAGGGCACGTAGAGCCAGTTGTTGGGCAACTTGTCGATGAAGAAGGGCCGCTCCGTCCGCCGCTGGACCCCCGCCCTTTTCAAATATTCGCGGCCCAACTCCTTCCTCTCCGTCGGGCCAAGCGCCAGCACAGCCGCCGGATAGGGACCCAGCTTGTTCACCAGCGCCGGAATATCGGGGAGCTCGGCCGTTCCCTCCACCTGGCTGTGCGAGGACAGGATCTGCTCGATCAAGGTTGACCCGGCGCGCGGGAGCCCCACGATGAAAATCGGATCGGGAGCCTCGCAACCGCCTCCCCCCTCCGCGAAAGCCTCGGCGGTGAACGTCTGGATGCAGCGATCGACGGTGCGCGCCAGCTTCGCGGCATCGTACGGCTGCATTTTCAGGCGGAGCGCGTTCGCCTTCGAATAATGAGCGAATGCCTCGTCGGCATTTCCCGCATCGTGCATCGCCTTGCCAAGCGCGAAACCGAGGTGGAGGCGATCCTGGTCGGCCAGGTGGGGCGACTTCAGCGCCTGCTCCATCGCCGCGATGTCGGCTTCATCGAACTTGACGGTCTTCAGATTTGCAAGGCTCCACCAGGCCTCGCCGAGCTTGGGGTCGATTTCCAATGCCTTGCGATACGCGGCGACGCCTTCCGCCTGCCGCCCCACCGTCTTGAGCATATGGCCGTAGCTCAGCCACACCCGCGGCTGCTTCGGAGTCTTCCGAAGCACGGCTTCATAGAGCTGGATCGCCTCGCCGAAGTCGCCGAGCTTGCCGAGCGTCGCCGCCCTCAAATTCAGGACGCCGAGGTCGTCCTGGTCGACCGCGAAAATGTCGTCGAGCAGCTCGAGCGCCTCGGCCGCGCGTCCGGTCCGGCCGAGGACGAGCGCAAGGTTTGCCCTGGCCGCGTTGAAGCCCGGAGCGATCTCGATCGCCCTCCGCAGCAAATTCTCGGCGTCGGTCCAGCGGCCGATCCGGCCGGCAAGCTCCGCGAGCATCCGAATCGCGGCCGCGTCGAACGGGTCCTCCTTGAGGTGTGGCTTGAGCAGCCGCTCGGCGACATCGAGCCGGTTCTCGTTCAGCGCGATCGCCGCATCGATCAGGCGCGGGTGAAAGTGTGTGCCGGCGGGAGGCTGGGTCGCCATGCCCGCAGCCTAGGCAGGGACCGGGCTCGCGCCAAGCTGTGGCGGACGCTATGCGGCGGCGGATGATCTATTTCGAAGACCTGGTGGTCGGCGCCGAGACCTATTTCGGATCATACGAGGTGACTCGCGAGGAAGTCATCGAGTTCGCGCGCAAGTACGATCCCCAGCCCTTCCACCTCTCCGACGAGGAGGCCGCCAAGACGCATTTCGGAAGGCTTGCAGCGAGCGGCTGGCACACGGCGGCGATGGTCATGGCGGTGATCGCGCGCCACGTCGTCGACGAAGAGCAGGCCGGACTCGGTTCCCCGGGCATCGATGAGCTTCGCTGGATGAAGCCCGTCTATCCCGGGGACACGCTCCACGTCCGCGGCAGAATCATCGACAAGACGCCCTCGCGCAGCAAGCCGTGGATGGGCTCATTCCAGTCGCAAACGACGGTCACCAACCAGGACGATATCCCGGTGATGCGCTTCAAGCCGATCGTCCTGATCCGGCGCAGGCCGGGCGGCGAAGCGGCCGTTTAGTCGTCGTCGCGTCTGCTCCGCCGAGTGTCTCGGCGCTGCTCACGGACCTGCTGGCGCTCGGCGCGCGTCGTCCGCCGGTCGAAGCTGCTCCAATTGGGCTGGACGGTCCTGGTCCTGGTGGACGTCGTCGTCCGAAGGGCCGGCGAACGGCTGGACCAGTAGTTCCGCTGCGTCGTGCTCATCCGATGCGGCCGGCGGTACGTGTCGTAGACGTAGTAGCCCGTGCCCGGATAATAATAATTGTCGTACCAGCCGTAATAAGGCGAGCCGTAGCCGCCGTAGCCGTAGCCGTAGCCGCCGTAGGGATCATAATAGCCGCTCGAATAGCCGATGCTGACCGACGAGCCGCCGTAGCCGTAGCCGCCATAGGGGCCGTATCCGCCATATCCGCCGTAACCGCCGCCGTAGCCGAGATCGCCGTAAGCGCAGCCGCCGAGCGCGAGCGCGCCGGCTGCGAGCAATGAAATGAATGGAATACGCATGTTACACCTGCAGGACTGAGTAGGCAGGTAGAACGAACGGCGAAATCCGCCGTTCCTCCGTGAACCCCAGGTGAACTGAAAGCCGCTATTTCGGATCCGGATAATCGTACTTGAACGGATCGGACGGAAGCGGCTGCGTCGGCAGCGGCGGCCGCGGAAGCTCCTTGTCGCTGTTCGCGGCAGCCAGGAGGACGCCGGCAAGAACCACCGCCGCCTGCCGCAAATCGTCCGCTCTCAGATGGTCGAGCGTGTCGAGGTCCGAATGGTGCACCCGGCTTTCATAATCGAGCGGGTCCTGGATGAACTGGAAGCCCGGAATGGCAACCGACTGGAAGAACTCATGGTCGGTGCCGCCGGTCGGCCCTGCAACGACTGTCCCCGCGCCCATGCTCTCGAACGGCGACAGCCAGTCGCGAAGAAGCGGCTCGGCCGCCGCATTCCCCTCCGCGTAAATGCCGCGCAACTTTCCCGAGCCGTTGTCCATGTTGAAATAGGCCTTGAGGTCGCCGTAGCCGGGCAACTGCGTGACGGGAAAGGAATCGCGCCACTGCATGTAATTGACGATGCCGTTCTCGGTCACGTCGAACGGCCGCCGGGCAAGGTGCTGGGTCACGTAGTTGAGCGAGCCGAACAGGCCCTGCTCCTCCCCGGTCCACAGTGCGAAACGGATCGTGCGCTTCGGCCGTGCGCCGATCTGGCGAAGAATGCGCGCTGCTTCCATGACCACCACGCTTCCCGCGCCATTGTCGGCGGCGCCGTCGCCGGCGACCCAGCTGTCGAAGTGCGCGCCAGCCATGACATAACCGGCCTTTGGATCCATCCCGCGAATGTCCGCGATGATGTTGTAGGCCTGCGTGTCGTCGTCGAGATAGCGAACGCCGCTGTCGATCTCGAGCACCGGATTGTCGCCCATCTTCGCCATCCGCGCGATGCGGCGATAGTCTTCCTGCGCGATCTGGACGATCGGGAGCTTGGGCGAGCCGCCGACCTGGTTCTGGTAGCCTTCGCCGGAGATGAGCCTGCCGGTGCGCCCGGACATCGTCGCCTGCGCGACCGCGCCTTCGCTGGCGAGGAAGGCGTCCAGGTCGCGGCCGAACTCGACGCGCTTGATGAAGCTCTTCTGCGCTTCCGGGTCGAAGTGGGGGACGGGATATTCGTCGAGCTTTGCGATCTCCCCGCTGTCGAGACGTTTGAACGCCGGCTCCTTCGGCTCATCGCTGGCGCCGGGGAGCGTCGTCATCACGATCTTTCCGGCGAGCTTTCCGCGATAGGCGTCGAACTGCTCCTTGCGGTTCATCGGGGCGACCACGACCGGCGCACGGAGCGGTCCGTTGGTCGGCGGGCTCCAGGCGACCGGGATCGCGATCATGTCGATCGGCCGCGGCGACACCAGCCGGACGCTCGAATGGAGAATGTCCCAACCCCGGCCGAAGTCATAACCCTCGCGATGGACGTTCGAAAGGCCGTAGCTTTCGAGCTTCTTCACCGCCCAATCCTGCGCCTTGCGCATGTTGGTCGAGTTGGTGAGCCGCGGGCCGATGTCGTCCATCAGCTCATGCGCGGTGACCATTACCTCGCTCCGGTTCATGCCTTCGTCGATGATCCGCGCCGTGTCGTTCGTCGCCGCCGGCGCCGCGCTTGCAACCAGTGCGCTCGACGCGAGCAGAACCCAGCTTAGTCCACGCATGCTGTCCCCTCCCCATTCAACGGTGCAAAGAAGCCGCCGGCGCGCCAATCAGCACGCCGGCGGCCAAAGCTCAACGCCAGTGACGGTTCTCAGCCTGCGACGCCTGCCTTCGCCTTGGCTCGGCGACTTTTCGCCTGATTCTCGGGCTTGAGGGGGCCCGTGGGTCGAACCGCGCGCTTCGCCTCGTCCCAGATCTGGTGATAGGCGAGATAGCCGAGGATCGTCGCGATCAGCAGGAAGATCACGACCGCGAAGCCGGCCGCCCGTCGCGATGCGAGGTTGGGCTCGCCCGTCCACACCAGGAAGGCCGCAATGTCCTTCGCCATCTGGTCCACCGTGGGCTTGGTCCCGTCGGCATAGGTCACCTGGCCGTCGGAGGTCAGCGGCGGCGGCATCGCGATGTTGAGGTTCGCGAACCAGGGGTTGAAGTGCAGGTTCGCGCCCGGCTTCGCGTCTGCCGGAAGCGGCTTGCCATGCTCGTCGCGGTAGGTGTTGGCGTCCCTGTACCCGGTCAGAAGCGAATAGACATAGGCCGCCCCGCCGTGCCGCGCCTTGGTGATCAGCGACAGGTCGGGCGGAAGCGCATTGTTGTTCGCCGCACGGGCCGCGACTTCGTTCGGGAAGGGCGACGGGAAAGTGTCGGACGGAAGGGCCTTGCGGGTCGCGGGCTCGCCGGTGTCCGGATTGATCGACGGAACCTGCGTCTTCCAGTCGGACGCGATCTTCTTCACCTCGGCTTCGCTGTAGCCGATGTGGCGCAGGTCGCGGAACGACACGAGGCTGAGGCTGTGGCACGCCGAGCAGACCTCCGAATAGACCTGGAAGCCGCGCTGCAGCTGCTGGTTGTCGAACTTGCCGAAAGGCCCGTCGCTGGCGAGCGCCAGGTGCCTCGGCTGCAAGTGGAATTCCTCAGCGGCGAGCGGCGCCGGCGGATTGCTGAAATAAGTCGCGAGACCCGTGATCAGGGAGATCAGAAGGACTCCCGCGAAGACGGCGCCGATGAAGCCGAGAATGAAACGCATCTGTCGCCTGTCCCCTATTCGACTACGGCCGTTGCGGCACTACCCGGCCGCGGCTTCGCTCCGATCGGCGCGGCCTCCGCCGCCTCCCCGTGAAGCACGGATTCGCTGATCGATCGCGGCAGCGGGAGCGGAGTCTCGAAGGCCGAGACCAGCGGCAGGATCACGAGGAAATGGAGGAAGTAGTAAGCCGCCGAAATCTGCCCCACCGCATTGCGGAAGGGCGTCGGCGCTCCGCCGCCTGCCCAGCCGAGAACGATGACGTCGATGACGAGCAACCAGAAGAAGCGCTTGAACACCGGCCGGTAGGAGCCCGAACGTACCGGCGACTTGTCGATCCACGGCAGGAAGAAGAGCAGCAGGATCGAGCTGAACATCGCCAGCACGCCCCACAGCTTCGCCTCCAGGATGAAGTCGAAGGTGAAGGAACGAAGGATCGCGTAGAACGGCCAGAAATACCATTCGGGAACGATCTCCGCGGGCGTCGCCAGCGGGTTTGCCGGAATGTAATTATCCGGATGTCCCAGATAGTTGGGCGCGAAATAGGTGACGATCGCGTAGATCAGAAGCAGCAGCCCGACGAACCAGCCGTCCTTTGCCGTGTAGAAGGGATGGAAGGGCAGAGTGTCGCGCTCGTCCTTCACGTCCACGCCGGTCGGATTGCCCGAACCGGGGATATGGAGCGCCCAGATGTGGAGGATCACCACCGCGGCGATCACGAACGGCAGCAGATAGTGGAGCGAGAAGAAGCGGGTCAGCGCTGCCTGGTCCGGCGCATAGCCGCCGAGCAGCCAGATCCGGATCGGCTCGCCCACCAGCGGGAAGGCCGAGAAGAAGCCGGTGATGACCTGCGCCCCCCAATAGCTCATCTGCCCCCAGGGAAGGACGTAGCCCATGAAGGCCGTCGCCATCATGAGCAGGTAGATGACCAGGCCGAGCATCCATACCAGCTCGCGCGGGGCCTTGTACGAGCCGTAGTAAAGCCCTCGGAAGATGTGGATATAGACCGCGATGAAGAAGAAGCTCGCCCCGTTCATGTGCGCGTAGCGGAGCAGCCAGCCGGCGTTGACGTCGCGCATGATCAGCTGGTTGACCGAGTTGAACGCGCCCTCGGTCGAGGCGGTGTAGTGCATCGCGAGGACAATTCCGGTGACGATCTGGATCGCCAGGAACAGCGCCGCGGTGAAACCAAAATTCCACCAGTAATTGAGGTTGCGCGGGACCGGATAGCCGCCGCCGACGGCGCCGTAGACGATGCGCGGCAGCGGCAGCCGCTCGTCGATCCAGCGCATCAGCGGGTGCTTGGGTTCGTAGGGCTTGGCCCAGGAAAAGCTCATCTTACGCTCTATTCCTTCCCGCCGATGAGGACCGTCGTCGCGGATGTGAACTTGTAGTCGGGAACGACCAGATTCTTGGGCGCTGGCCCCTGCCGGATGCGCGCCGCGGTGTCATATTCCGAGCCGTGGCACGGGCAGAAATAGCCGCCGAAAGGCCCGCGGTTCTCGCCCTCGCCAATGCCGAGGGGAACGCAGCCGAGGTGCGTGCAGACGCCGAGCGTGATGAGCCAGTTCATCTTGCCCGGCTTGGTCCGCTCGGCGAGCGTCTGCGGGTCGCGCAGCGCGGAAAGCGGCACCGCGTTCGCCTCCGCGATCTCCTTGGGCGTCAGGTTGCGGACGAACACCGGCTGCTTGCGCCAGCTGACCTTGATCCCCTGCCCGGGCTGGACCTTGGAGATATCGACTTCGGTCGTCGCCTGCGCGAGCACGTCGGCCGACGGCGACATCTGGACGAGCAGTGGCGCGATCGCGACGACCGCGCCGACGCCTGCGAAACTTACCGCAGCGACGTTCAGGAAGTCGCGGCGGCGAACTCCATCGTCGGTCGGCCCTGCGCTTGTCGGAACCTCAGCGGACGCTGCCTTGCTGGCCATCATTCCCCTATGTGACGCGATGTGACTGCAGATGCCGGATGGCACATGAGCAGGCTCGCCCCGGAACGGATGCCGGTGCGATGGCGGGCCTGATAGCGAGCACTTTGGGGACTGCCAAGGCCCCGAACGCGCTACTTAATGCGGCTCAAGGACTTCCAGCAGGATCAGGCTGACGATGTGCGCCGCCATGAGGCCGCCGAGCACCAGTGCGAACGTCTTGCTGACGCCGACGAATGGCGCGGAGAGGCCGACGAGGAGCGCCAGGACGATGGTCGCGCGCGCCACCCACATCATCGGCGGCGCGGGGTTGAGAAGCCAGAACCACAGCATCCCGTCGCGATAGCGGAAACGGAAATCGACATAGCTGAAATGGATCAGGGCCAGAGCGACCACGATGGCGAGGGTAATCAGGACCGAATGCATTCGCCCGGAACTGGCATGGCGGACAATCGGGCGCAACTATCGCAAGTGAGTTGCGGCGGCTTTAGCCCGAGCGCCCGCTCAACCGGCCGCGACCGCCTCTTCGGGGGTGAGCGGCTCCTGACGGCGGCCGCTCAGCGCGGCACGAAGCATGATCGCCGCAGCATAGAGGACGACGACGATCACCAGCCAGCGGAGCAGCTCGAGCGGCATGGTCTTGACGATGAATGCGGCGACGAGGACCGCCGGAATCCCGCCGATCGCGAGGCCGACCACCACCTTCAGGTCCATCCGCCTCATCTGGATGTGGCGAACGCAGGCCCCCGCTCCCATGACCGCCGCTCCGGCGGCCATGATCGGGAATACGAGCCGCGGATCCATGCCCATCAGGCTCAGCGTGACGAGCGTCGGGGCGTAATTTCCGACACCGAAATTGAGCAGGATGCCGAAAGCGAAATTGGCCGCGATCGCGGCGATCGTCAGCCCCAGCGGGAGGCTCGCCGCAGTGCCGCCTCCCGGGAACAGGTGCAGGTTGGTCATCGCATAAGCGATCGCCGCGAGGACCAGCGCGAACGCGACCACCAGCTGAACGACCCACACGCGCGCCTGAGCGACCAATGGTGCTCCAATCAAACCTCCAAGCAGCACCGCGATCGCGCAGCCGAACAACAGCACCGGATCGACCTTCACTCCAAGAAGGATGAGGAAGATGACGCTTTCTGTCATCGCCGGCGGCGTAAGGCCAACGAGCATCGTCGGCGGGATCAACCGGTCCGGCACCATTCGCCGGAACTTCAGCCATGCCGTGGTGGGCGCAAAAGAGCCGATTCCGAGCGTATCGAAGAAGCTGACGACGGCGCCGAGCAGGACTGCTTCGGGCTTCGGCCCCGCGCGCTCCGCGATTGCCGCCCGCGCAAGGAAAAAGGTGAAGAAAAGGATCGCGAGGCCGAGCGGAACGAGAAGTGCGATGAGCATGGCCCCTCCTGCAGGTGAGGAGGCTAGCTGATCCAGCCGCGCGCACAACTCCACCGGTGAAATATTCGCTGGCCTCCTGACTCTCGCGCTCGCTTCAGGAATCTGAGGCCTCAAGCTCGAATCGTCTCGCTCTCGACCGGCCCACAGCCGGCGCGGGATCTGTTCGGGCCGTAGACACAAGCAGAGAGCGAGAAACTCACATGGCGAACGACGCGGGCACCATCCTTTCGCGAATCAAGGACGAGGAGATCGACTGGGTCGACCTCCGATTCACCGACCCCAAGGGAAAGTGGCAGCATCTCACCATGGCCTCCGGCGTGGTGGACGAAGACAATCTCACCGACGGCTTCATGTTCGACGGAAGCTCGATCGGCGGCTGGAAGGCGATCAACGAGAGCGACATGATCCTGAAGCCGGATCTCGACGCGGCCTATGTCGACCCGTTCAGTGCGACCCCGATGATGGTCCTGTTCTGCAACGTGGTCGAGCCGTCGACCGGCGAGCTCTACGGCCGCGATCCGCGCTCGACCGCGACCCGCGCCGAAGCCTATCTCAAGCAAACCGGAGTCGGCGATACGGTCTTCGTGGGCCCCGAAGCCGAATTCTTCATGTTCGACGACGTCCGCTTCGAGGACGGCTACAACGTCAGCTACTATCGCATCGACGACATCGAGCTGCCGACCAACACCGGCCGCGAATATGAGGGCGGGAACCAGGCGCACCGGCCCCGCGCCAAGGGCGGCTACTTCCCCGTCGCCCCGGTCGACAGCGCGATGGACATCCGCGGCGAGATGGTCGCGACCATGCTCGAGATGGGGCTGCCGATGGACAAGCACCATCACGAGGTCGCCGCCTCCCAGCACGAGCTCGGCCTTACCTACGGCGGGCTGGTCGAGACGGCCGACCGGATGCAGATCTACAAATATGTCGTGCACATGGTCGCCCACGCCTACGGCAAGACCGCGACCTTCATGCCCAAGCCGATCGCCAAGGACAACGGCAGCGGCATGCACACTCACATGTCGATTTGGAAAGGCGGAAAGCCGCTCTTCGCCGGAAACGGCTATGCCGGGCTGAGCGAGACCGCCCTCTACTTCATCGGCGGCGTCATCAAGCACGCCCGGGCGCTGAACGCGTTCACCAACCCGACGACCAACAGCTACAAGCGCCTGGTCCCCGGCTTCGAAGCGCCGGTGCTGCTGGCTTATTCGAGCCGCAACCGCTCGGCCTCGTGCCGGATTCCCTACGGCGCCGGCGAAAAGGCCAAGCGCGTCGAGTTCCGCTTCCCGGACGCCATGGCCAACCCCTATCTCGCTTATTCGGCGATCATGATGGCCGGCCTCGACGGAATCCAGAACCGCATCCATCCGGGCGATCCGATGGACAAGAACCTCTACGACCTGCCGCCGCAGGAGCTGGTCAACGTGCCGACCGTCTGCGGATCGCTCCGCGAAGCGCTCGTCAGCCTTTCGAACGACCGCGCCTTCCTGACCCGCGGCGACGTGTTCAGCGACGACCAGATCGACAGCTATATCGACCTCAAATGGGAGGAAGTGATGCGCTGGGAGACGACTCCGAGCCCGGTCGAGTTCGACATGTATTATTCCTCTTAGACTCCGGTTAAATTTCAGGTAAGCTGACGCCTTTCGGGACGCCGGTGGAGGGAAACCCTCCCACCTTCCCTTTTCTCTTCACCGGCATCGCCCTTCCCTCCACACCGGTTGAATGCACGATTCCGTAACCACGGCGGGCGCATGCTCGCGCCGACCGGAGCTACGGAGCGGGCGAATGAACATCAGGGCGAAGATCCTCGGCGGCGCGAGCCCCGCCAACGAGCGGATCTTGCAGGAAAAGAAGCGCAAGGGCGCCGACCTCGACTCGCTCGACAGCCTGATCGAGCGCGAGGAAGCGCGCACCATCCACAGCCGCTTCGAGGATCGCCACCGCCTCCTCGACGAAAACGTCAGCATTCGATCGGGCGGGACGGCGCGGTCGGTCCAGCTCGTCAACCTTTCGGGCGGCGGAGCGATGGTCAGCGGCGACGCCAGGCTCCAGCTGTGGGACAAGGTCGAGCTGAACCTCGGCGAGAACGGGACGGTGGAATGCGCCGTACGCTGGGTCCGCGGCGACCGCTTCGGCCTGGAGTTCGCCCACGAAACCCGGATTGACTGCGGAGCGGACGAGCAGGCGGCCGTGCTCCGCGAGATCATTCGGCGCAGCTTCCCCGACGTGGAGTTCGAGGCCGATGACGAGCCCGAGGAGCAGCACTCGGGTCCCGACGGCCGCGGCAACCGGCGGCATCCGCTCGTCTGGTCGGGGCTGCTGCACCACGACTACCAGAGCACGCCGGTTCGGCTCCGCAACATTTCGTCGACCGGAACCCTGATCGAATGCCGGGAATATCTGACCGTCGGTTCCGAGCCGCTGCTCGAGCTCGGCCCCGACGTGTCGATCTCATCGACGGTCGCATGGGCCCTTGGCGACCAGGCAGGGCTGCGCTTCAACGCGCCGTTCGACCTTCACGATCTCGCGCGCACCCGCCCGAACGTCGCCGGTTCGAATTGGGAGCCGCCCGCCTATCTCGAAGGCGCCGAAAGCAGCTCGGGCGACCATTGGGGCCGCATGTCGCTCGGCCAGCTCCGCAACGAGCTGGAGGGCTTCCTCAAGCGCTAGGCGCGTCCCTCAGATAGACCACACCTGCCTCATCCGCCGCGACCCGCCGCCAGCCCGGCGAATGATCGAGCAGCCAGATCAGCCGTGAGCGGCGCGGCAGGATCGCCCAGCGGATTCCCCACTGCCGAACCGCCTGCTCGAACGCCGCCCGGTCGCCGCTGGTGATGCGGACATAATCCGAGACCAGAGCATCGCCGTACATGTCGCCGCGCCCGTCGATGAACGGACGGATCCCCGACAGGATCAGCGGCCCGCCCATCGAATAACCGTTGAGGACGGGAAGGCTGCGATATTCCGCCGGAACCGCCGCGATTAGCTTCCACGGATTGGCTTCGTTCTCGGCCGGGCTGATCGGCATGACCGCCCGCATCACCACCAGCGCGACCGCCGCCACCGCGGTCACCAGGACGGCGGAACGATCGGGCCGCTCGCCGGTGCGGGCGAAGCCTTGCGGAAGGACCATCGCCGCGAGGATCGCGAGCATCGCCTGGTGCCGGACCTGGAGCAAGGCGAGGCCGAGCATCCCGGCGAGCAATAGCCAGCGGGTCCATGGCAGCCGCGGACGCTTCCATGCGATCAGCGCGATCACCACGGCGAGGATGCCGAAGAAGAAGGGCGTGACCTGCGGGTTCGACGGTTTCCACTCGTCGATCAGCGGAAGCATTTCGAGGTTCGCCATGCGCAGCGGGTGCACGACTCCCGCCAGGCCGCTGGCATTGACGAACATCGCCGCGACGCAGGCGATGCCGAAGGGCACCCACTGCTTCAGGACGCGCGTGCGGTCGGTCGAGAAGACCAGCGCCTCGAGGCCGAACAGGCCGGCGATCCCCACGCCCAGCACGAAGCTGCCGTGCAGGTTGGCCCATAGGGCGATGAGGAGCGCCCAGGCGAGCGGCGGCGCGCGATCCCGCTCCCGCGCCCGAAGCATCAGCCAGGTCCATCCCGCGAGGAGCGGCCAGACGAGCACATGGGGCCGCGCTAGCAGCATGGGCACGAGCACGAAGTCCATGGCGATGATCGGCGCGAGCGGGCGCACGTAGCGGCTGCCGTTGACGAAGACGATCGCGTGCAACGCGATCAGCGCCGCGGTGACGAGGGCCGCGACTCCGCCGTATCCGGCAACGCTGTAGGCGGCGCCGTAGATCGTCTCGGACAGCCATTCGATCGGCACCCACGGCTTGCCTGCCCAGGTGAAGGAGAAGGGGTCGGTGTGCGGGATCGCGCGGTGGTGGAGGATCCACTGCCCGGTCGCGATGTGCCAGCTCACGTCGCCGTCGTTGAAGATCGTCGTCGAGCTTCCCAGCACCGCCGGGATGAGGACGACCGCGAGCATCAGCGCGATGAGCGGCGACCGCCACGGCCGCCGCGATCCGGCTTCAGTCACGCGGGCGGGAGCACCCGCCGCTTCAGGCACGGCTGCCGGCGCGGGCCCGTTCCGCGGCGCGGCTGCCGTGGATCGCGTAGAGGACGAGGCCGATGACCTGCGCGGCGAGGAAAAAGAGCTGGGTGCGGTTGGGCAGGCTGATGAAGAGATAGATGCAGCCGAGGATTCCGATCGTTCCCACGAACGGCGCAAGCGGCGTCCGGAACTTGCGCTCGGCGTGCGGCTCGCGTCTGCGCAGGACGAGCATCGCCGCGCAGACCGCGACGAAGGCGGCAAGCGTCCCGGCGTTTGCCAAAGCGGCAATCGCGTCGAGAGGGATGAGGCCGGCGAAGATCGTGGTGACGACCGCGGTGAAGATGGTGATCCTGACCGGCGTCCCGCGGCTCGACACGCGCGCGAGGCTGATCGGAAGAAGGCCGTCGCGCGCGACGACGAAGAAGATCCGGCTCTGTCCGAAGAAGAAGGCGAGGATCACGGTCGGCAAGGCAATCACTGCCGCGGCACCCAGGACTCGCGCCGCCCACGGCTTGCCGATCTCGCGGAGGATGAGGGCAAGGGGCTCCGGGCTGTTGGCGAAGCCGGTGTAGACGACCGCGCCGATCGCAGCCGCCGCGACCGCCATGTAGATGATCACGCAGATCACCATCGAGCCGATTATCCCGATCGCGAGATCCCTGCCGGGGTTCTTCGCTTCCTCCGCGGCGGTCGCGATCGCATCGAAGCCGTAGAATGCGAAGAAGATGATCGCTGCGGCGGCCATGACTCCGACCTCGCCGCCGGACGGGCCGCTGCGCGGAAAGCCGTAGGGCATGAACGGGTGGAAGTGCCCCGGATCGAAGACGGGCAGAGTCACCGCGATGAAGAGGGCGAGCGCTGCCATTTTCACGAGCACGAGGATGGCATTGACGGTCGCGCTCTCCCGGGTGCCGGCGATCAGCAACCCGGCAACGACCCAGATGATGAAGATCGCAGGCAGGTTGATGACGCCGCCAAGCTGCGGTCCCTGGATGAGCGCGTCCGGGAGGCCCATCCCGATCGATTTAAGGAACCCGGCTGCATAGCCCGACCAGCCGACGGCGACCGCGCTGACGACGAGCGTATATTCGAGGATCAGCGCGACCCCGATCATCCACGCGATCATCTCGCCGAAGACGACGTAGGAATACGTGTAGGCCGATCCCGAAGCCGGGATCATCGTCGCGACCTCGGCATAAGCGAGTGCGGCGCACGCGCAGATCGCGCCCGCAATGGCGAAAGAGAGGATGACGGCCGGACCGGCCTTGCCGGCGCCGACGCCGATGAGCGTCAGAATGCCGGTGCCGACGATCGCTCCGACGCCGAGCGCCACGAGGTGCGGCCAGCCGAGCGACTGCCGAAGCCGGTGCTCCTCGGGCATGTCCTCGCGGGCGACCACGGCCTTGCGGACGTTCCAGTTCTTCATGTGGTGCGGTCCCCTTCCCCTTCGTCATTGCGAGCGTAGCGAAGCAATCCAGCTGCCGCTACTGGATTGCCGCGCGGCTGCGCCGCTCGCAATGACGCGTGGCTGACTTCGGAAGTTGCCAAAGTTGGCAGTCCCACGTGCGCGCAGGCGCGTGCGGGAGCCCGCGAAACGCAGCGATTGCAGCGGCCTCACGCGCGAGGCGGGAGGGCGTGTATCGGCTTCGTCGATTTCGGCGAAAAAGCGAGGCGTCATTGGCCTTGGTGGAGCACAAACGGCGGCGTGTAGGACAGCGCTTTCTTACGTCGGCGCGCCCTAGAAGGCTCGAACGAACCCGAGCTCGCTCCGAGTCCGCCTGAAATCGTAGAAGGCGATGCTGCTCCGGTTCCGCTCGACGCTGAAGCGCGCGACCGGCGCGAAGCCGCGGAACTCGAGCTGGCGGAACGTCGTGCCGAGCGACAGGCGCGAATAGCGTTCCGACCTCTTGTCGGGGAACAGCAGCAGCCGTTCGTCCGCGTGCAGTCTGCCGAACTCGGCCTCGGCGGTGAGCGTCATTCGGCCGACGTCGTGCCATCCGACGAGGCCCGCGCGCCAGCCCTTCGTCGAATATCCCGGATCGTTCAGAGCCTGGCGATCGAGGGACAGGTTGACCCCGATTCCGGTCGTCGCGGTGAGCGCCCGCTCCACGCCGACCCTGCCGCTATAGCCCTTGCCGTCCTGGAGGTCGTTGAAGCGGTTGTCGATCAGCGCCGCCGTCCCGCTCAGTCGAAGCTGCGTGCGGTCGCCGATCGGGCGGGTCCAGGTCGCGCCCGCACGCGCCGACCGCATGAACGGCTTCTGCCCGAACCAGCGCTGGGTCGCGCCCAGCTCGAAGTTCAGCTGGTTGCGGCCGATCCGCAATTCCGGCCCGGCCGCGAAGTCGACCGCGACGTCGTTGAAGCGCGTCTTCCGGTAGAGGTCGCCGAATCCACTCAGCCGGGCGAGGAGGTTCGTTCCGCCGTTGCCGAGCCGAATGCGCCGGTACGCCTGGCCGCGGAGCGACAGTCCCGTGCCCGACTTGGCCTTGCTTTGCTCGTCGATGTCGAAGTCGCCGAGGATGGTGCCGAGAGTGTCCGAACGCGTCGCGCGATTGATATTGCTGTCCGGTGCAAGCGCGAACTCGAAGCTCGCGCCGAATGGCCGCTGGGCGCGCAGCGCCTGCGAATAGCGATCGACGAGGCGCGCGACGGACGGCGGCAAGCCCGCCGCCTGCGCCGCGCGAAGCTCGCGCAGCGCCGCATCGGAATCCCCCAGCAGCTGCAGCGTGTGTGCGAGCTCGATCCTCGCCGGGACCGCATCCGGCCTCTCGTCGAGCAGCCGCCGGAGCAGCAGCGCTGCGTCGTGGTTGCGATTCTGCGCAAGCAGCTGCCTAGCATGGCGGTATCGCGCTTCGGCTCTGACATCCGCGTCCGGATCATGTTCCAGCGCCGCATAGATTGCGAAGGCCGTTGCCAGGTCGGCCTTGCTTTCGGCAATCCTCGCGAGCCCGAACATTTGGCCCGGAGCAAGCACCAACGTGCGCTGCTCCGGCGCCGTTCGCGTTACGGCGATCGCCGGGACGGGGGCAGCGATTGCGGCCAGGAGCACAAGGGCAAGCATGGCGCCCCCTCTCGCCCTAGTGGTCCTGCCGCGCGATCCAGGCGCCGAACGCCTGGTGCGTCTGATGGTCGGCTGTCAGGAATTCGCCGCTCTTGTCGAAGACGAAGGGTAACGCCCAGGCGCCGATCGTCTCCTCAGCATTTGGGCCCGTGAAGCTGCCGAGGAAGAAATTGTCGCCCGCGGCATTGGTGTCGAACTTGCCCAAGTATGTCGTGCTCCCCGCCGAGAAGACCGTGTCGGTGAAACCGAATGTCCCGAGCGAGAGCGGCTGCATCCCGTCGCTCAGCGACAGGTCCATCGCGCCGTCGAGAAGGCCCTTCGCAAAATCGAAGTCCAGCGTGACCGTGCCGCTGACGCCCGCCGGATAATAGCCGCCGTAGAGATTGTCCGCCGACATGATGTCGGCGGTGCCCGCGACCGTCCCGCTGAAGCTCGCAGTGCCGTCGACCGGCACTCCGCCTGCGGGAGTCGGGTCGCCGAAGGCGACATAGCCCCAGCGCCCCGCAGCCGCGGATCCCCATTGCGCGAGTTCCGAATAGCCGTAGCCGCTGCTGCGGCTGTTCCACGTCAACAAATACCCTTCGTTCGCGGCGACGCCTTGCGGCTGGAAGTAGTTGTTGTCGGGCCCCGGATCGAAAAGACCGCGGTATGGAACGAGTCGGTCCCAATCGGCGCCGGGCATCATGATCTCGTAAGTGCCGGCCGACGTGTAGCGAATGCCGGGCAGGTTCGAGCTCCCGCCGGAGACCCCTTTGAACCGCGAATCGGAGCTCGAATAGGTATCGAGGTTGCCGCCCGGCCCGGCCACCGATGCGCCAACCACTGCGTACGTCTCCGGTGAAGGATGAGCGAAAATAGTGACGACGGCCGGTGTCGGTGTCGGCGTCGGTGTCGGGGTCGGGGTCGGGGTCGGGGTCGGGGTCGGGAGTGATGGAGCCGGCGGGAGCGAAGCCACGGCTCCCCCTCCCCCTCCGCACGCGCCCAGCGCGAGCGACAGCGCAGATACGGACAGGCAAAGAAAGCGATTGCGGGTGAACATCTTGGCCTCCCTGTCGAACCGGACTGAGCACGCTTGGCGGCGGCTCATTTCGGCCGCCCCGCGACCCATGCGCCCATCGCTTCATGGAGGTCGCCGTCGATCATGAAGGGCACCGCCCACCCCCCGACGGTCTCTTGCGCTTTGGGTCCGGTGAGCTGGCCGTAAAAGCCGTTCAGCCCGGGAAGTCCGGTGTCGAAGCGGCCCGAATATTTGCCCGCCGAATAGACGGTGTCGCGAAACTGGTAGATGCCGAGGCTGATGTCGTTATTGCAGCAAAGGAACGCCTCCATCGACCCGCTGAGCGCGGACTTTTGGAAATCGAAGGACAGGGTCACAGTCCCGACGACATCGCTGGGCCTCACGCCGCCCCATCCGTCATCGACCAGATAGTCGGCCGACCCGCGGATTATTCCGTCGAAGGTCGCTGAACCGGAGGTTGGCAGCCCTGCTTCGGGAGTCGGCACGCCGATCGCGAGCCAGCCGAACACGTCTCCGGGAGCCGTGTACCGGACGAGGGTCGAATAGATGTAGGCGTCCGGCTTATCGAGGTCCCGGTCATAACCCAGCGAAACGCGCGCGCCGCTCGGAGAGGTTGCGACACGTGCCCAATCGGGGAGCGTTGCGTCGTCGGTCGACAGCGTTTCCCAGGCGCCCGCTGGCAGCTTGATTTCGTAAACGCCGTTGACGGCGTCGTAGCGGAATTCCGGCTGGCCGCCGGGATCGATCGTCGCTTCGGCGAGTGGATGCGCGTCGCTGTACGGGGCCGTGCTAGAGGCGCCGGCGACGGCAAGGACGCCGCCGGGCGCATTATCGATGATGTTGAGACTGGTCCCCGTCGGTGGAGGCGGCGGAGGAGGTGGAGGCGGCGGCGGCGTGGAGGCGACCTCACCGCCTCCGCCACCTCCGCAAGCAGAAAGCGTGAAAGAAAGCGCCGCGGCGGCGCATAGAAGCAGCGCGTTCCTGCGCCGGATCAGCGTGTACATCTTGGCCTCCCTGACGAAATCGTGACCGCCAGCTTGCCTGCGATGCGCTCCCTGTGGGATGATGATGTTCTGACGGAATGCCGATGATTTGCCGATGAGTGGGGGGCGGCCGCCGGTGAACGACGCAGTTCGGGTATCAGCTGACGGACTGCTGACCGCCGCCGATCTGGCGGCGCGGGCCGATTTCACGCTCGGACTTGCAGCGGTCAGCCCATCGAGCCGCACCATCGCCGGACCTGGCGGGACCACCGACGTCGAGCCACGCGTCATGCAGGTCCTGGTCGTTCTCGCGGACGCCGCCGGGCAGGTCGTCACCCGTGAAACCTTGTTCCAGCGATGCTGGGGCGGAGTCTATGTCGGCGACGACAGCCTGAACCGGGCGATCGGCGCGGTCCGCAAGCTCGCGACGGACATTGCCGCCGAAAGCTTTGAGATCGAGACCATTCCGAGGACCGGCTACCGGCTCAAAGGCAATATCGTCGGGCTGGGAAACGACCGCGCACTCGATGGGAAGACAGGCCGGCCGGCCTCGGCAACACTGACGAGGCGTGCGGCCATCGGCGGGGCGGCGGCCGTTGCGGTTGCCGGCGGCGGGGTCTGGGTTTTCCTTCGTTCGAGGTCGAATCCGCGCTTTGAAGCCGTCATGGCGCGGGGCGACGAAGCCTTTCGCAATGGTTCGGCCTTCGAACAGGCCTCGATCGGCGCCAACAACAACCCGAAGATGGTGGCGCTGTACGAGCAAGCGGTTCAACTCGAGCCCGACAGCGCACGCGCCTGGGGCCTGCTCGCCTATTTCCGGAGCGCCGCGGCCGACGAAGCCTCCGGCGCGGACTCACCCCAGGTCGTTGCACGGGCGGAAGAGGCAATCCGGCGCGCTCGGGAACTCGACCCGACGGAGCCGAACGCGCGCGTGGCCATGTACGTCCTTCAGGGGCCGATGCTCGATTGGGCGACGCGGGACCGGCAACTTCGCCAAATCCTGGCCGGCGATCCCGGAAATATCCCTGCGATGCTGGAATTGATGCCGCTTCTCCAGGCCGCCGGCCTGACCCGCGAATCCTGGGTCTGGAACGAGCGCATCTTGAAGGAATCGCCGTTCCTGCGAGGTTGTCTCGTCGTCCGTGCCTTGAAATTGTGGATTCTGGGGAGGACGCGAGAAGCCGACCGGGTCATCAACAGGGTGATCGGCCTGTGGCCGGATTATTGGTTCGCGGATTATGGGCGCTTCACCATCCTCGCTCTGACAGGGCGGCCGGGAGCGGCGCGGACGATCCTCGACGGGGCACGTGGATTGCCGGCGGGCGAAACGCGCCGTGTCATCCTCGACGCGCTCGAGCTGCGCACGCCATCGGCCATCAATGCAGCACGCTCCGCCGCCCTCGACGTCGCGCAGAACACGCCCCCGCTCGCAAACGACATGGTCATGTACCTGTGCGCGCTCGGCTTGCCTGATACCGCTTTCGACGTCACCGAGGGGTTCCTGCTGTGGCGTGGGAAGGTTCTCAGCACAGATCGGTCGAACGGCAAGGAAGTCGACGACTACAACCGGCGCATGACGCAGTGGCTGTTCACGCCGCCGGTCGCGAATTTGCGGGCCGATCCCCGCTTCCCCAAGCTGTGCGACGAATTCGGGCTGACCGCTTACTGGCGCGCGCGCGGCGTGAAGCCCGATTATCAGGCTTACGCCTAGAAGCGCGTCTCGATCCCCACTCCGATTTCGCGCGCATCGTTGGTCGTGACGATGACATTGGACAGGTCGCGCATGTCGCTCCAGCTCGTGATGTGGAATTTGTCGAGCAGGTTCTGGGCATAGCCGAACACGGTGAAGGCGCCGCGCTGCGCGCTGATACGAGCGTCCACGGTCGTCATCGGAGCGATGCGCAGGTCCGGCGTTTCCGCGTCGTCGCCGAAATAACCGCTACTGTGGCGGACCTGTGCGGAGAGGCTGAGCGACCGAGCCGGAGTCCAATCCAGCCCCGCAGTGCCCGTGAAGCGCGGCGCTCCCGCGAACTCCTTGCCGAGGATCGCGTCGCCGGGAAGCAGAGTCTTCGTCAGCCTGGTCCACAGCAACCCCGCGGCGCCGCGCAACGTGAGGTTCGATGCCGGCCGGTACCCGAGCTCGAGCTCGGCGCCGGAGCTGTGCGCGCGAGGCGCATTGGCGATCCCCGACAATCCGACGCAGCCGGTCGGTGTCGGAAAGCACACGTCGAGCGTCCGCTGCGCATCCTTGATGTCGTTGTAGAAGACATTGCCGTTGAGATTGAGCGCCCCGCCGAGGAAGGCGGCGCGGACGAACGCCTCATAATCCCACAGATATTCGGGCTCGAACTCGACGACCTTGTGGTGGCCCGGATCGAGGGTCACGCCGCCCGGATTGTAGGCGCGCTGGACCAGGACGCCCATCCGGACGTCAGGGGTGAAGTCATAGGAGGCGCTGAGCTTCGGCAGGAATGCGCGCACCGTGCGGTCGAAGTCGATCGCCAGGTCGGGCGTGGTGTGAAGGACGCCTAATCGCCTTTTGCTGTCACTCTGCAATCGCACGCCCGCGGTCAGCGCCAGGCGCTCGCCCGCACGCCAGGTCGCTTCCCCGAACACTGCGCGGCTGCGCTGCCGGTCGTTGAAGATGCCGGTCCCGAACGGAGTCAGCGAAAGATCGATGAACTGGTCGAGATCCATCGCCGTCCAGCTCACTCCGCCGATTGCCGTGAGCGGCCCATCCGGTTGCCATTGGAGCAGCGATTCAACGGACCCGTCGCGGTCGCTGATCCTCGTCTGGCCAAAGCCTTTCGGCGCACGCCGTTGAAAGCTTGCGTCGCCCCAGCTCACCGTCGTGCGCGATTGGAGCGACGCCGTTATGGGGAAGCTCACCGCGCCCGTCACCGAGTCCACGTTCACCTTAAAATCGCCGAATACGTACACCGGATCGCGTCGCTCGCTGAACGGCCGCCTTGCGGTCTCAGCCTGCGGCGCGTGGGATTGGACGTGCGCATAGGTCGCAAGCAGCCGGAGGCCCGGCAAGGCGTGGGGTTCCGCCAGCAACTTCACCCGCGCGGTGGCATAATGGTCGTCGTTGAGGTCGACGCCCTCGACCGGTCCGCTGAGCTCGTTCGAGGTGTGGGCGCGATAGAGGTCGCCCGAAACGCGAACCGCGAGTTGATCGTCGATCAGCGGAATGGAAAGCGCCGCCGATGCCTGACGGCGGCGGAGCTGTCCCGCGATCAGCCGTGCCCGGCCTTCGAACCGGTAGCTCGGGTCGGCGGTGTGGATGAAGATCGCCCCGGCGATCGAATTGACGCCCTGCGTCGTGGTCTGCGGGGTTCGGAATATCTCGACATGGTCGACGTCCCACAGCCCTTCCGGGGCGAAGGCGAATTCGTTGAAGGTGATCGTCCGCCCATCGACCTGCACCACCGTTCGCGGCCGGGCCCCGCCAAGGAACGCCGGCAGGCCGCCAAGCACGCCCGCGCTGTTCTGGCCGCGGATCATGGGGGTGTCGCGCTTTGAGGCGATCAGGACGTTTGGGACGAACTGAAGCAGATCCTGGATCCGATCGGGGGCGGCCATCCGCTCGATATCGCGCTGGCCGAACACCGCCACGCTCGACGGCGTGTCCTTGAGCGAGCGCTTCACGCGCTCGCCGGTTACGATGATGGCGTCGGGATTGTCGGGGGGCGGCAATGGGGCCGGCCCGGACGCCGCCGCCGGAGCGGCCGCGGCGAAGACCCACCACAGCGTCGCCACCCCCATGCCTGTGCCCCCCTGCCGCAGATACCGGCATTAATCTGGGGCAATATAGCATTGGCGGGCCGACAATTCGTGGACGAATCGCGTTGAGCCGGTTCGCCGCTCAATAATCCTTGCTGACGCGGACGCTCGCGCTGGTTCGCCCGATCGTCGAGACGGTCGAGAGGATCGAGAGCCAGCGCGTCATCTGATATTCGATGTTGGTCGCCGAATAGCCCTGGCCGTCGGTCACCACCTCAACGAACAATTTGCGGCGGATGTATTTGCCCGCGGCGATGGCGGTCTTCTGGCCGGTCGCGACGTCGGCGGGGACGATGCGCAGGCGATCGAGGCCCACGGCTCGGCGCAGTGCGTTGATCGGATCGAGGCTACCGGAGCCGGACTGGAGAGCGGCGACCGCCGAGGCGAGCTGGAGCGCCTCGGGGGCGGACAAGTTCGTGATCGAGGTGCCGAACAGGATCCGCGACAGGAGCTCGTCCTGCGGCAGCGGCGGCGAGCTCGCGAAGGTAATCTCGGGCTTGAGGCCCGTGCCGCGCACGATCACGCTGGCGTCGATGCCTTGCACCGCCGCCTCTGCGTGGATGTCGAGCAGCGGGTTCGGCGGGCTCTCCCCCTGGAAGCGGATGGTGCCATGGTCGAGGCGGAAGATGCGTCCGGCGAAATCGTAATTGCCCCGGACCAGATCGGCGCGGCCGGTGAAGCGCGGATCGTCCGCGAAGCCGCCGATATCGAGGTTGGTGCTCCACTGGCTGTTGATCCCGAGGCCGGTGACCGAAAGCTCGTGGCCGGCGACCTTCAGGTCGAGTTTCCAGCGATGAACCTTGGCCGTTTCGATAATGTCCTCGACGTCGAGCCCGGTCTCACGGACGTTGAGCTGCGGCACTGCGGCGGCGGCGGATGCACGGCCGAGCTGGAAGCGGCCCTTGTTGAGTTTGAGGTCGCCCGAGATGGTGCCGCCGTTCGAGTCCGACTTCAGCTTCAGCGGGCCGGTGACGCGCGCCGCCACATCGTCGCGGTTGAGCAGCAGCGCCTGCTGGGCGTTGAACGAAAGGTCGAGAAGCGCCTCTCCGCCGGCGAAAGTCACCGACCCGCTGCCGCTGATCGACCCGCCGCCGCTCGTCTGGCCCGTGATCTTGCTGAAGATCAGTTGCGGGCCCGAAAAGCGCGCGTCGGCGGCGAGCTGGTCGATGACCATGCCGGTGACCTGGCTTTCCAGCCGCGCCTTCTGGGTCCGAAGCGACCCGCGGATTTGCGGGTTTGCAAGCCGGCCGCCGATGTCGGCGCCGACCGCGAGCGGACCCGACATGTCGATCACCTCGCTCCCCGTCAGCCGCCACAAAGTGTCCGCCGGTCCGGAATAGCGAAGCTGCGCGAAGAGCGGCGCGTTCATCAGCTCGGCGACGAGCGGGCCGCTCCCCATCGGCGAGAAGCGGGCCTGCGCCCGGCCGACGACCGTGCCATCGCTCGCGGCGACCGCCCGCAGCGCTGCGTGGCCGCCGTTGACGACCGCTGCAATGCCGACGTCGATCGGCTTGGACGCGAGCACCAGCCCGGCCCTGCTTAGCCCACGGACCTTCAGGTCGAGCCGTCCGCTGCGGTTGGACTTCCAGGCATAATCGACGCGGCCCGACGCCGATCCCGAAAGGTCGAGGCTGGGCCAGAAGATGTCGAGCACCTCGAGCGGCATGCCTGCGAGCTGCGCATGGACCTCGGGCGCCGAGCCGCTTCGGCCCGACACCGTTGTCGATCCGCCGGCGAAGGTCAGACTGGTCGGAGCGAGCGCCCAGCCGTCGCCCGAGCGCGTCAGGACCGCCGCGTCCTCGATCACCAGCGCCTGGCGCTCGATGTGGCCGCTGCCGGTCAGGCGAATAGTGTCGGGCGAGATGTCCGCAAGAGTCGAGAAATCGAATGCCGCGCCGCGGCTCCCCGCCATGGCCGCGCGGACCTGGCCGCTGCCGTTGACGAGCTTCGCGTTGGCGGTGAGCCGCGCGAGCGAGAGGCCGCCGGCTTCGACGCCGCGCGCGTTGATCACCCCGTCGATCGTGGTGCGCTCATCGGCGAGGATGATGGTGCCGTCGACCCGGCCGCTCCGGACCGAGAAGGCGCCTGGGAAGCTGGCGTTGTCGGCGGTGAGGTGCGCGTCGATCCGCTGCGCGCCCGAGACCGGGGCGAAGTCGAGCGTCCCCGCGAGGGAGCCGCCGGCGAGCGTCAGCCGGCCGGTGAAGCCTCCCGGATCGGAGCGCAGGCTTCCGCTCGCATGGGCCCCGCCCGCCTCGAGCGATGCGATGGCGATCGTCGTCGGGCCATTATCCTGGAGCAGGATCCGCCCGTTGCTCGTGAACGGGCCGAGCTTCGAGCCGCCGCTCGCGCGATAGTCGAACCCCGCGGCGATCGGGTTGAGCGCGAGCCGCACCGCCTTTAGCCCAAGCGCCTCGTTGGGGCTTTCGAGGAACAGGTCGAGCTTCGGCCGGTCGATTTCGCCGTCCAGCACGAGCTTGAGCGGGCCGTATTTCGCCTGCCGCCCGGACGCGACGATGTGGAAGGTGCCGTCCTTGAACCGCTGGCCCGACCCCGAGAGCCTGAGCTTGGGCGAATAGAGCTGCAGGTTGGTGAAGTGGACGATCCCGTCGTTGCCGCGCTCGAGGTTCGTGGTGAGCGACGGCA
>Ga0207706_10001362_pt1 | contig 24431 bp, 25 predicted proteins | sample KBSC53metaG_FD_184318 | JGI IMG/M metagenome (GOLD analysis project Ga0207706, IMG submission 184318) | Corn rhizosphere microbial communities from Kellogg Biological Station, Michigan, USA - KBS C5-3 metaG (SPAdes) (version 2) | ecosystem: Host-associated > Plants > Roots > Rhizosphere > Soil ... | reverse complement strand
CAGCAAGAAGAAGATACCAGCTATCCATAACAAGAAGTTGGCGACCAACCGTAGAAGGTGATTTGTTTTACTCCGCATAGTTCTGGTTGCATTATATGGAAAATTTAAGGGAAAGCTAGAATTTTCCTCCAGAAAGTCAGATCATTTAATCTTTAAGATAAAATGACGCGCCGAGGCCGTGACATTCTTTAGATAAGAAAGGAATAATTCTGCTAAGAAAGCCCGAGATGTGTTAAGAGAGTGTGTAATTGATTAATTTCTAAACCTATTTCACTGGCTAGAGTTAAGACAAGGCCATTAAGAGCTGTTAAGTTGCGAGCTACGGTAGCACCATTAGAGATAGCGCTCTTTAGTCTTTGAAGGAAGGTTTTTTCCTTGGAATCATCCGGATACTCCACTTCTAATTGATCAATACGATCAGCAACGTTTACCAAAGTTTGGTTGAATACGACCTCTTGACTAACTTGTTGGTTCATGTTTAGAACCATGGCTTCAGAGTTTTTAATATAGTAAGGTGCAGTATCGGGAAGGTATTCCATCCTTAGGCGACCGAGGAGACCACCTATTTGTACTCGCAGATCTGCAATTTTACATACACTATCTTGAGGTAGTTGAGTATTTCCTTCTTGTCGACTATGAGGAAGGAATGCGTCGTAACTCTTGTTGGTAATGGTATTTAGCTCATCAAGCTGATCTTTATACCCTACAAAAATCCCGCCCCTAACTTCCGTTTGGTCAGCCGACTCAAGACTATTCCACCACCCCAAGCATGTTTCATATATGACTCTGATCTGCTGTAATTGTTCGGGTGTTAGTCTGGTATCCATAGATTTAAACTCTAGAAAAAGCTTACTCGCTCCGCTAACCCCTCGACTACTTCAAGAGCTTGGCTCGCGTTAACTGGCGAGCCATTGAAAAGACCTGCCTTGAGCGGAGGCCACTCTGAATTCTCTTTCCCGATTAGAGCCTTGGTGATTTTGATTATATTGTCCTCGGAGTGTCTATTTCTCCAGCTAAAGCGACCTACAGGCGCCCAGGACCCAAACATATTGTTATTACTAGACTCATAGGCATAGACCATTCCTACCAAAATCTCCCAGTCGTCGAATAAAAGGCCGAAATTCTGACCGAAGAAGAGTGTTTTAGGAAACGATTCAGAGAATAGGTCAAAGAGGTGGTCGCTAAGCGGCGTTTTCCTGCGTTCGTATCCAAGTATTTGATTACCTGCATCTGCCAGCATCGTACAGTTAGCTTCAAATACAAGAGGTCTCCTCGATTGAGAAGGTTGGTTAGCTTGGACGTCGAAGACGGCTTTTAAATTCACTTCATTCTTACTTGAGAGGGCGGCCAGCCCTAATGAATATTCAATAAGCAAAGCGGGATAAAATTGTAGACTGAGCAAGAAGGAGTTTCCGCTGGAGTGTGGCACTGAAGCAAGATCACTTAACATGCCCGTCCAGAGATATGCTTGCTCAGGGGTTCCAAAGTATCCTCCATATGCTGCAATAATGCGCAAGTTCTTTGAGACTTCCTCGAACTCTTTTATCCCCGCCTTAGCTGTTTTGATTACGTCGGCATCGCTTGGGCTTGGCTGGACATTGAAATTAGCAATTGCCTCTACTACTTTTGCTGTTTCTAATGCTACTAAATTGTGGAGCTCAATACGCTTATTGGGGTCGCTAAGCAGCTTTTGTAATCGAGTGATCGTGAATTTATCGGATTGAGACGATTTGTTTTGCTCCGCCATATTTGCTCCATTATATTCTAATAATAGTTTAGAGCATCATCTTCTTGGCTACAATAGCAAGCGCAGAATGTTAAAAGCTTAAGAATTATTTAAAGTATTAGTCAGCTGCTATAATATAGCCACAAAAGGGAGTCTGTATGACATGGTATAGCGAAACAACCCAGGATGAAAATGGCAATCATCTGACGCATGTGTGGGAGGATGAGAATAAAGCCCGTAAGAGAATTGCGTACTCGCTCAACAAAAGCAAGGAAACTATAAAATTCTATCCACGCGACTTTGTTGTGAGTGAAGTTTTAATGGAAGGATTTACCAAAATTCCTCCAGAATTCTCGGATCTTGGCTATATAATATCCGCTCAGGGGCTGCTTAATACGCGGCTCGGCATGTACAAAGTGAATAAGTTCACTATCGTCAAAACGGGTAAGGATAGTATTCGTTTTCTCCCTAAGAGTAAAGCGGTGAACGTTGTTATGAGCTACGCGTCGCTCGCAAAATTGAAAAATGGGATTACCACCATCAATAGCGATGCAAAGACTGATAAATCAAATTTTGTTGACGATTTCTTTAGTTCAATCTACCCGTCTCACTATAAAAAAGGCGCCGAAGGTGCGTCAAGAGCGCGAATAAAGAGGGCTGTACAAAGCCTGGATAGCTCCGTAATTAAAGAACTGTCAGGAAAAGATATCGATAAACTTTTGGATTTCTTTAGTGACCTCATTACTAGACGCTATACAACTACTGCCAGTAGGAATAAGCTTTTTACAGCGGCAAAAATCAAAGTTGACCAAGTTGCGATAAATGATGTAATCAAGCAGTTCGAGAAGCTATTGAAAGCTGAACATCCAGAGTCGGCATGGAGTGAATTTCTGCAAACTAACCTTTTCCTTCTGAATTCAGAGTACGTTGCTGTCATTCCAGAGCTTAACCTTATGCTTGCTGGGGAACGCAAAGTTGACTTTGGACTAATAAGCTCATACGGCTACTTGGATGTATTTGAAATAAAAAAGCCGACCACGCCCTTAATGGCTAAAAACAAAGATAGGGGAAACTACTACTGGAGCACAGATGCGGTCAAAGCTATTACTCAGGCAGAGAAATATCTATATAACGCAGAGAAAAAGGCTGCAAATTTAGCCGAAGATATTAAGCGCGAGAGAGGTGTAGATGCTCTCATCACGAGGCCTAAGGCTGTACTGATAATTGGTCAATCGAGTCAACTCGACTCGGCAGCGAAGAAGGAGGATTTTCAGATTTTAAGGAAGTCCCTAAAAAATATCGAGATTGTTCTGTATGATGAGATGCTCACACGATTGCGTAATCAGATGGGCAAGATTTACCAGAAGCCCAATATTGAACTCAAGAACTCTAAGGCTAAAAAATAACTATGAATTTCATTTGCCCATACTGTAATCAGCCAACTACTATTACAAGGCCAAATAAGGATGAGGGCTGGCATAGGCTAGAGATCGCTGCTGAGCAGCTCATCTATAAGCATCGACTGGGGATGCGGTATCTTGCTATCGTCTGCCCAAATAAAGAGTGTAAGAAATTAACGTTCGAACTTGCATTAACTGCGGCAACGAATGACACTTTTCATTCAGCAGAGGTAGATAAGCTTATTCAAAAATGGAGCCTACTTCCAGAGAGCAGGGCCAAGCCTCAACCTGCATATATCCCGAGTCAAATTGTTCAGGACTATACAGAGGCATGTAGGATTAGCCAGCTAAGTCCAAAAGCGTCAGCTACGTTGGCGCGACGATGCCTGCAAGGTATGATCCGTGACTTTCATGGCATTAAGAAGGGTACTTTGAGCCAGGAGATCACCGCCCTAGATGGCATCATCCCTAAGAGCGAGTGGCTAGCTATCGATGCACTACGATCGGTGGGTAATATCGGTGCTCATATGGAAAAAGATGTCAATTTAATTGTAGATATAAGTGAAGGTGAAGCCGATAAGCTCATTGTCTTTATTGAGTATCTCTTCAAGCAGTGGTATGTAAAAAGACAAGAAGACCAAGATAATCTCGCAGCTGTTCAAGCTATGGCTGGTATTAAGAAGGCCGAGAGGCAGCGGCCAACCAAGTCTGAAGCTCCATAGGCGTAAGGTACTAGATGCAACTCTAATCCCTCCTAGCGGCAATGTACTCTAGATGAGGTTTCTCTAAAATATCCCTCCATCTTTTATCTCATCAAGCGTAAAATACAGCCCTTCTCTATTGCCGCACTATGTGAATTTATTCTCTCGACTAGGTTTAGGCGTCAATCAGGCAAAAATAGATAAAATTTGCTATAATATCCTTGTCTAGATTTTTCAATTCAGCAGGGCTATAGCGCACCTAACTTTAGAAATGGGCAACCGTTGATAGAAGTTAGGTTTATCCCTGCTTTGAAAAGTCTAGACAACCTGCAACGGTTGTCCTTTTTTATTGCAAATATTTACGGAGGAACGCAATGCGCCCAATCAAAACAACTTACAGGCCAATGTGGTTATCGCTCATATGGAGAGGACTACTTAGCTTTATACCGACCATTGTTTACGCGGTGAGAATATCCACGACAAAATATAGTTACAACGACAGTAATCTCGTCATTCAAACGGGTGTATTCACAAAACGCCAAAACACTATCCCTTTCTATAGAATCAGTGATATTCAGGCGCAAAAGAACATATTCGGCTATGGTAAAGTTACTATCTCAGATAAGATAGGTGTTACTACGCTTCGTGCAGTTGCTAAGCCTCTGGAGACTGCGCATAGCCTCCGACTGATCCGTGAGCAGGCGCAAGACCGGTCTAATGTTGTTCATAACGAAATATTCTAAGATAACTCAAGAACAGCGACATTACAGTGGACTCTCTGTATGTAAAATTTACATAAAATACCATAATCTTTACTTATGTGTTTAAGTGGGGTATAATCATTAACAGTATAGAAATAACTTTAAGGGAATTAAGCCTAAAAGAACACCTACTTCTATCGCGAGCCATTCGGCAAAGCGTAGAACAATATAATCGTCGTTCACATCGAACTCTTATATTGCAATGACTATTTAAGTTTCTGGTCTAAGACCAGGGGGTTTTCTGATGGTGCCTTCAAAAAGGGAGCACAAATTAAATTTACTTACAGTTGATGAAGCAGCAGAACAGCTTCGGATTAGTAGGTGGACAATATACAAACTAATCCGTAGTGAGGAACTGAAAACGCTTACCATAGCTAGTCGAAGATTCGTCACTTCAGAAGACGTGGAAAGATTCATAAACCAGCGGAGGGAGTTGGCTTAATGCGACGTAGTAAGGGCGAGGGAACAATTACAAAAAGAAAAGATGGGCGATTTGAGGCCGCTGCCTATGTTAACACGCCAGAAGGTATAAAACGTGTACGAAGATATGCCAAGACTCGTATTGAAGCAGAGGATATTTTAGTTGACCTAAGGAAGAAGAATGCCAATGGGCTACTGAGTAGCTCAAAAGAGGCACGATTAGGTGAATACTTAGACTATTGGCTACTTGTGGCTAAGTCTAGGGTTCGTCCTACGACATTTGCTACTTACGAATCAACTGTGCGCCTCTATCTGAAGCCGGGTTTGGGCAGAAAATATCTCACGCGCTTAAGGGTGTCTGATGTGCAAATGTTCCTAGATACCCAATCGAGAGCTGGACAATCAAATCGTAATATTCTGAAGATGCGAATTGTACTATCTTCTGTCTTGAAGCTCGCATCACAAGAGGAAAGAGTCATCAGGAATGTTGCACAATTGGCGAAGATTCCGTCATATAAACCAAAAGAGGTTACTCCATGGAATCTTAATCAACTCAGAGAATTTCTAGGCTATGCTTACGGCCATAAGTTTTACCCAATCTTCGTGCTTATGTCGTTGTATGGGCTGCGAAGCGGTGAGGCGATTGGCTTATCGTGGTCGGATATAGATATTGAAAACAGCGAAATCCGTGTAAGACGACAGGTCCAGCTATTAGACGGTACATATGACTATGTCGACGTGAAGACGAGAGCTGGGCGACGAGACCTCCCTTTGCTTGATGCGGCATACGAAGTTCTTGTTGGCATGAGGCGTTCGAATGCGGGTCCACTTCCTGATCTAGTGTTCAAAACGAATAAGGGAATGCCAATAGACAATAATAGATTACGAAATGCTTTCCAGCATCTCAGTAAAGAGGCTGGATTGCCAGTGATTACGCTTCATAATTTGAGACATGCTGCAGCAACCAATCTCAAGAATCTTGGCATACCAGCAAGAGATGTTCAAGGGATTCTGGGCCACGCAAATATTAGCACAACGTTACAGATCTATCAGCACGCTAATATTGAGGACAAGTCTAAGGCGTTGGAGCAGTATGAGCAGCTGTTAGTAGGTGTGAGTGGCTATAGCCGTCAAATTAAGCCGTCAAGCGATGTAAACACACCAAATAATATCGAAATTAACACTGGTACCCCGAGCAGGGTTCGAACCTGCGACCTTAGGCTTAGAAGTCCTCTGCTCTATCCAACTGAGCTATCGGGGCGTTGCCATAATTATAGCAAGACTACCTCAATAAACGAAAAGTAGGCCTCAATCTGAGTGCCTACTGTAAGTATCTATATGGTGCGGGTGGGGGGAATCGAACCCCCGTCCCAAGTTTGGAAAACTTGTATACTAACCGTTGTACTACACCCGCGAAGTCTAACGTATTGTAGCATTTTTATAATACATAGGGAAGTGACGGCCAATGTCAATCAAAAAAGTAAATAAGTACATTTTTGCGCGCCTACCTTAGGTTATAATGAAGTAATGGGTTTATTCCGTTCACGATTTAATAAAAATTCCGCACGCCAACTCTTCCATTCAAGCGGCGTTGTCGGTGATACCGACGGAAACACTATTGGCACTACAAGCAGTGAATCATTCGAGCAGCGTCAAAAGATTGAAGGCAATCGTCGTCTTGTTGGCGGGTATCGAGATGCAGGAGTGCTTCATACCTACCGCCAAGAAGCGCATGACCAACTATCGAGTCAGCAGCCAGATAACGACAGTGACCACAAAAAGCACCATCGCCATAATTCAATGGTTACCGACCGGCCAACATCACGTATTCAAAATCCTTCATCAAGTCGTATTGATATCATCAAGCCATCATCTCGGATCGCACGTGATACAGGCATCGCCAAACCTGGAATAGGCCCGTCAAAGCCTGTGACAGTTGTAAAGCGTACGTTCATGGAACCGGTCACACGAAAGTACAATCCATACCAGTAAAAATGACGGAAGCACCTTGGCTTAAAGGTGGAATTCCATTAGATCGTCCGCTACAACCAGTTCGCCATCAAAGCCTTTCGCTGCAGCCTGTTGAGCAAGCATTCCTCCATCTAACTGGCGATATTGATGAGAGCAAACTAATCGTTTGGCGTGCGATTTTGCCGCCAACTCAGCAATCTCTTCATCGGTTAAATGACCAGAATCAAAAATTCCCAGTTCAACACCACTCAAGCCCTGAACAAGATCATCATGGAGACTTGAGTCCGCCATGAGGGAGTAGTCTCTATTGCGTACCTCAAACCTTATGCCATGGGAGTGGTGTAGATCCACAAAATCAAATGAAAAGCCGTCAATCTCGTTACGTCCCGTTTTCAATTCTACGGTCTTCAGCGAAAAGCCTCTAGCCGTTTCTTCACCACCAAAAATAGAGGTTAGCTTTGCAATAAATTCTTTTACCCCCGGAGGTCCATAAATCGTTAAGTCCTCACTTCTGCGGTCGATTTGCGACCAAGAGGCGGCTTGCAAAAATGGCAGCAAATCCGTCACGTGGTCAGGGTGGAAGTGCGATAAAATAACCGTTTTGACATCATCTTGTTTGAGGCCGAGTTGGGTCAATCGGATCGCGGTACCTCGGCCAAAATCATAGACAAAGTTTTTTCCATCGTACTGAATAAGCGCACTCGCAGCCATTCGCTCTGGGACAAGATTACATGATCCACTACCAAGGATAGTGATTTTGTTGGGTTGCATATTACTATCATAACAAAAATAACAGAAGCTCGGTTCTAGCAGACTATTCGGTAGCTAGAATTTTACCTCTGTTACTTTTCTTGGGGCGAATAATGGGGTTCGAACCCACGGCCTCCGGAGCCACAATCCAGCGCTCTAACCAGCTGAGCTATATCCGCCATAATATCTAGTTTTCACTAAACTCCTCTGGATTATACCAGATATGGCGCAATATGTCATCTGTTATTTAGTACTTTTGTAGATCTTATTCCCAGGTCGTTTCGATGTCTGCACCAAGGGTATTAAGACGGTTGGCAATATCTTCGTAGCCACGGTTAATACTGTAAACATCGCGCAGAATAGATTTGCCAGGCGCCGCGAGCATAGCAAGTAAAATCACAACACTTGGGCGTAGGGCTGCAGGAGCAGTAATATCTGCAGTCTTCCATTTTGTTGGGCCGGTAATGTATACACGGTGCGGGTCTACCATCTCAACGGTTGCGTTGAGTTTAGATAGCTCTGTAAAGTAAATCGCGCGGTTCTCGTAACTCCAGTCGTGAATGAGAGTCCGCCCACTCGCAACGGTTGCACAAAGGCCAAGGAATGGTAGGTTATCCATATTAATACCAGGGAATGGCAGCGCGTGGATTTTATCTTTTGGCGCATGCAACTTAGATTTCTTCAATGAAATATCGACAAGGCGAGTCTGGCCGTTGCGAGCAGGATACTCGTCACTCTGTGTATACTCAAGTCCCATGCCACCGAGTGTTGCCATCTCGAGTTCCATAAACTCAATTGGTACACGTTTCACGGTGATTTCAGAGTTCGTTACAACGCCGGCTGCAACAAAGCTCATAGCCTCAATTGGGTCTTCGCTTGGGTAGTAATCAACGGTTTTATTGATAGACTTGACGCCGTGGATCTTGAGGGTTGTCGTACCAATACCTTCAATCTTGACACCAAGCTTCTGCAAGAAGAAGCAAACATCTTGGACCATGTAGTTCGGGCTAGCGTTACGGATAATCACTTCACCGTCATAGAGTGCAGCCGCCATAATGATATTCTCAGTAACTGTATCACCACGTTCGGTGAGTACGATTGCGCGCTCTGGATTGTGTGCATCGACAGTCGCGTGGTAGTAGTCGGTGCCTGCGCGTGCCTCGACATTCAGGCCAAATGGCGCAAGGCCAACCATGTGTGGCTCAACGGTGCGCGTCCCGAGGTTGCAACCCCCCGCAAATGGCAACTTAAATTCTTTGTACTGGTGTAGTAATGGGCCGAGGAACATGATAATAGAGCGAGTTCGCTTAGCGGCTGCATTATCAATATCTTCAAGTTTTAGTACTTTTGGCGGGGTAATCTCAAGGTCGTTATCGTCGAGCCAACGGCATTTTACGCCGATGCTCTCGAGCACTTCAATAATACGATTCACTTCCTCGATGCGCGCAACGCGGTGGAAAGTGGTTTTACCTTTATTGAGAAGTGATGCACAGAGGAGTCCGACGGCGGCATTCTTGCTGGTTTTCACCTCAATCTCGCCGTGAAGTTCGTTGCCGCCATTAATGACAAAGTTAGTTTTACCGGATTTATTGAGTCGAACGATTTCACTTGAAAGCACTTCACCAATTCGGGCTATCATCTCAAGGCTGATATTTTGCCCGCCTTTCTCAATGCGGTTAATCGCTGATTGGCTCGTACCAAGAGCGGTTGCTAATTCTGCCTGTGTCATCCCACGGGCTTGGCGCGTTTCCTGGACTAGTGTACCGATATTACGTAAATACTTTGCTGTACTCATACCTCTATGATATACCGTCTGTGATATATTTGCAACACACCACCTATGGTATACTAAAGGTATGATCTAACACTACGACATATCACCACTGACAAAAATAGAATCCAAAGAAGGGGAATTTTATATGAATGATGATATAGTCGCACAACTTATTGAGGGCGAGGCGAACCGCGAGCGCGAAGGTCTCGAGCTTATCCCAAGTGAAAATTACGTCAGTAGCGACGTACTCGCCGCACTCGGCAGTGTATTTACCAATAAATATAGCGAAGGCTACCCAGGCAAGCGTTACTACGGCGGCCAGGAATTCACTGATCAAGTCGAGCAGCTTGCAATTGATCGCGCCAAGCAACTCTTTGGCGCAGACCATGCAAACGTGCAGCCACACAGCGGCGCACCAGCAAACGAAGCGGTATACAGTGCATGGTGCGAGCCGGGCGACACAATCCTTGCTATGGATTTGAGTCACGGCGGCCACTTAACGCACGGTTCACCGGTTACGCGTAGTGCCCACCTATACAATTTCGTACGTTACAAAATGAAAGACCCTGCAACGGGCGAGATCGACTACGATGAGCTTCGCAAAGTTGCACTCGAGCATCGCCCGCGGATCATCTTGGCTGGTTTTAGTGCCTACCCGCGCGAGCTTGATTATCAAAAGTTCGCAGATATCGCACGCGAAGTAGGCGAGGATTGCTTGCTGATGGCGGATATGGCGCATATTGCCGGCCTTATCGCAGGTGGCGTGGCTAAAAATCCCTTAGATTACGGCTTCCATGTTATTACGACGACGACTCACAAGACTCTCCGCGGCCCACGCGGCGGTCTGATTCTTTCTAAAGGCATGGTAGGGAATCCGCTCAAAGCGCCCGAAAGGAAGATCGAGAACATTCCAACACTTATTGACCGCGCTGTCTTCCCGGGCATGCAGGGCGGCCCGCATATGCACACAATTGCCGCTAAAGCGGTGGCATTTGGCGAGGCACTCAAGCCCGAGTTCCGTGAATACGCCGCACAGATCGTAAAGAACGCAGCTAAGCTCGCCGATGAGCTCGAAAAGCGAGGATTCCAGCTAGTAACAGGCGGCACGAGCAATCACCTAATCCTAGCAGATGTAAACAAAAGCTTCGGCATCGACGGTAAAGTTGCCGAGGTCGCATTAGATAAAATCGGCCTCACACTCAATGCAAACTCTGTAGCCGACGATCCATTGCCGATGTACCGTCCAAGCGGCATCCGCCTCGGTACGCCAGCAGCGACAACTCGCGGCCTCAAAGAGCAGCATATGGAGCAGATCGCCGACTGGATGAAACAAGCAATCGATAATCGCGGGAACGAAGCTAAGCTTGCTGAGCTGCGTACCGAAGTCCGTAGTTTTATGGATGCCTACCCCCTTCCAACCGATAAATAGGTCGCATATACGCTATAAGCTCGTCGCCCGCAAAAGGTGACGAGTTTTTTGTAGCAATAAAAACGAGCGTCATATGACGCTCGTTTTTTTATGTAAGCCAAGTGTTATGAGTTCTGATATGCACAGTCTGCGGTACCGCTACCGCCGATACCTGTTGCACCACCCGTGTACATAGCTGTCCACGCCTTAGCAGTGTAGTCGAAGTATTCGATAGCTGACCCTGTTGTACAGATAAAGAAGTTAAGTGTACTTGGCGAAGCTGGTGCTGTGCTACCTGTTGCCCTTGTTGTAGTGAAGGTAACACCGGTTAGCTGATAGCTAGTTGTTGATGCTGCACCAGTCGTTATTGCAGCGAAGGTCTTAGGATATGTCTGTACGCTTGAATCAGCGTTATACGCCTCGATCTTCTTAATTGCGTTCTCAGCTGCAGACTTCGCGCTTGAAGTGTTCGCGCGCTGTGTAATACCGTTGTATGCAACGATAGTGATTGCAGCAAGAATAGCGATAATGACGATAACGATGAGAAGCTCAACGATCGTGAATCCGCTTGTTTTAATCTGTTTGGTCATTTAAGACGCCCCCTAATTAATATCTTATATACGTATATCGTACCAAAGTGCTTATGCTCATGCAAGTGCTAAATATTGTGTATAACCTCCGTGGTTTAGCTGCCATCCTGATAAAAGCTTATATTCGCAAGTGAGAGGTAATTGTTAGCAACACCACTCGAGTTAAGAATCTTTATCTCCCCTGTAGGGAATATATCTAGACGTACTGGTACTTCTGCTGTGCCACTATACCCACTTGCGATAGTAATGAGACGCGTAGCTGGTCGCGCGCCTGTCGGCAGCTGTGCAATGACGGTAGTTCCAGTGCCAACCGTACCCAACTTGATAAGCCCGCGGAGTGTTACGATATGGTCTGATGATTCAGTGAACTGTGGCTGTGAATACCCACTACCAGCCGCGTTGTACGCCTGCCAACTGCTTAATAGGGGCAGCGCTGTCCAGGTCGGCGATGAGCTGCTTGGGTAGTATATTGCCGAGAAGCTCTTCCAACTTGTTCCTTGGTTGGTACGATATTTCACAGACCCATTTGTGACCTCATACGAAGCGTACGTTGGATTAGAGGTGATATCCGGGAATATATCCGAAGTCGCTGGTCTGTACGTAGTGGTGATTGTTGCGAGGTCGGAATAGTTTGCTGGCGGATATGGCGAAGGTGTCGAGAGGAGCCCATATAGTAGTGATCGACCCATGCTATCTTTAGTGACCTCTAGCTTCCCATAGTTTGTAGCTCCACCGCTGTAATGTGTCCAAGCGGTAGTACAGCCGCTCGGACAAAGTAGTGTTGGGTTTACCCAGGTGAGTCCTGAATCGAAGTCAGCAGACATAAAGTTAATGCCATCAAGGCTTACCCAGCCGTTATCGCCACCATTTACCCAGGTGACGGTACCATCTGCTTTAACATCGATTCGAGCAAGGGAGTTAGAAGATCCCGAAAGGGTAGGAATAATAATTTGCTTACGTGGTCTGAAGCCCGGAGGCAAAGTGGTGATAAGGCCTGAGCCATTCTTAACAAGCCCGCGTAGCTCAACGAGTCCGGCGGTCGTGCGCGTGAATGACGGGCTATACCAGTTGGTCGAATTATAGGATGCCCAGGTATTTTCAAGGTTCATATCAGTAAAAATATCTTGCACGGTACTGTATGTCGTTGTCGTTGAGTTACCCGAATCATTGACGGCTGTTACCTTGATATTAATGGTAGCTCCCGGGGGCGCTGAAACGCCTAGTGTTGTTCCTGTCATGCTCTGATCGGCCGACCATGAGCCACCGTTGATCTGTGTAGATACGATGTAGGTATAGGCGCCATTGGCAGACCACTGGAATGTGGTGAGAATAGGGTTGTTATAGTTATTCACGCCATCATTGTAGATAGAGACAACAGGGGCATCTGGTACTGGTGTAACCGGTACGTCATTGCGCCGTGTGGCTCTCATGACACTCGTTTGCGTGAGTGTACTGCCGCTTACTCCCTGCTGAACAGTGATCGATACCTGTACATTCACCGCCTGCGTAGGGTCGGTGACGACATTGTTTGATGCATCGTAAAATGTTGGAGTGAAATCGGTGACATTCGTGAGCATCTTCTGATCGACAGACTGGCAATTAGAGCTCGGCGTGTTGCTAATGGTGCTTCCCTGCGGGCAGCTATCCCGTTGCCACGGAGTGTTACATACAGTGTTGCCGTCATGAGTGCTATTCAGGTTCCAGGGGTTAACAATCGTACGTCGCCAGAGTGTACCCGAATCAAGGAAGTAAATAACGCGGTCGGCAAGTGCACGGTTACCGCTCATATCACCACTACCGCAGGCCGCCGGCTGATCGGCATAATAAACAAGATCCCTCGTAGTATTGTATGGGCTCGTTGTTGTCGCCTGTTGAGTAAGGATAAGGTCTTCATTAGCGTTGTAATTAAACGCACCCGTGAGCCCATTACGTCCTTGTGGCGAGTTGAGATAACTAAATACACCCATGAAGTTCGTAGTTACGCGAGTATCTTGCTCAATCTGGTTAAGAGTATCTTGCAGCCCATAGGCGATACCTACACGACTATTTGCAATCAGCGAATCACCAATCATTGCCACCATCGCACTAATCAGCCCTGCAATCACAATTAATACAAGTGGAGCAACAACGAGCATTTCCACAAGGGTAAATCCTGCTTGCTTGGTGCGAAGTTTACGCTGGAGTCGTCGTAAGAACACGGTATACCTTCTGTGTTTGCCCATTGCTGGTGTAAGTTACTGTTACGGTGAGTTTAGTCAGGTTCGGGGAGCCCGGGTTGTAGGGGCAAGTAATGTCGACATGTGCGCTTGCATTCGGGAGGTGACTATATGACGGCATCGCTGGGTCATCGGTATCTGGCCAGCAGGGGGTGTATGCCCAATAAGGATCTTCTTGGTACTGACGTAGCAGATCGTACGCAGCATTGCTCGCCTGTGAGCGAGCAGTGGCATCTTGTGATTGACGAATCACATTAAGGTACAACTGGTAGGCAGATATAAACAGTAATGTCCCCACAACAATTGCTATGAGGAGTTCAACTGCGGTAAAGCCTTGAATACGGCGGCTCATTGACGGTTACTCCGCAGGATGTGCGATTGGTTATCGACTTCCGTTTTCCAGTAAAGATTGAAACGAACGCAGGTGGTAGTTTTGCAAATCTTGCCATCAGCATCGATCGGCTCATAGTAATATTGGCTGACAGGGGTCGAACTACCGGTAGTTGAGCCGCTCGCCCCAGAATCATTAACGCTCGCGCACGAACCCGCGGTCGTACAGGTAGCAATGGTAAAGCCAGCGTAGGAGGCGCCTGAAACCTGTGGTGGCGTAAAGTTTGCTACCGCTGTACCAGGAAGTGCCTCGTTCGAGAATCCACCACTAACCTGCGTTGGAGTGAACGTGCTGACCGTGTTGCCAATAATATATGACATCTCATCAACATCAGGGTATGAACCGGGCGCCACATATGAAGGTAGCCCGCTTTGCGGGTCGCCTTCGCGGTAGCGCGCTTCAAGTCCACGGGCAATAACAGCAATATCGGCATTGCGCTCGGCATCGCGGGAGTTAGCTTGTGATCGATTAAGAGTAAAACCGGCCAGAGTCAATAGAATTGCCATGATTACCATGACAACGACTAGCTCAACAATAGTAAACCCAGTCCAGCGCCGCATGTATATAGCATAAGTGGTTTGGGAGTGAAAGACAATAGAATTAAGCAGTCATTTCAAGTGGCTCTTGCTCTATTTGCACACGGAACTTATCACGTACTGCACCGATAATCTCATCACGTGCTGCCGCAAGATCCCCGTAGCCTGTTGCTGATTCGTTAATGAGCACCAGCGCATTTTTATCATTAACACGCATACCATGAAGTAATTGACCCTTAAATCCTGCTTGCTCAATCAGCCAGCCAGTTGGGATTTTGAAACGGCCGTCGGGCATATCATACACAGGTATATCTGGGTATTCCTCGCGCAGTGTCGTAAGCTGCCAATCTTCTACGATGGCATTTTTAAAGAACGAGCCATTATTTGGGCGCTCCTTAGGGTCAGGAAGCTTATCGGCGCGGATTGCGGCAACAGCATCACGCAAAACTTGCGGCGTGTAAAGCGTAATAGCATGGGCATCAAGATAATCTTGCACCGCTTTGTAAAACGGTGGCTGCGGCGCAGTTTTGTAGAGTTTAAGGGTGATATTCGTAATGATATACCGTCCCATTTCATCACCACGGAAAATACTATAGCGGTAAGCAAAGCCACAGTCGGCATTTGTAAGTATAATCATCTGATCTGTTTTACTATCGTATGCCTCGAGCTCAACCAGTGTTTCGGCGACTTCTTGGCCGTAGGCGCCAATGTTTTGAACAGGGGCAGCGCCCGCAGTACCGGGGATAGCCGATAAACACTCAATACCACTAAGGTTCATCTCAACCGTACGGCGCACAACGTCGTCCCAGTTCTCGCCGGCACCAATCTTAATCGTGGCATCAGAAGCAGTTTCGGCAATGACCGTAAAGCCCGGGATACGGTTACGGAGTACAAGGCCTGGGTAACCTTCGTCGCGTACGATGGTGTTGCTACCGCCACCGAGGATATAGATAGGGAGATTCTGCGACATAGCCCGTTTGACAAGAGCAGGAATGTCATCAGCAGAGTGGATATCGGTCATAAAACGTGCATTACCACCAATGCGCATAGTAACGTAATTTTTGAGCGGAATATCAGTGTGAATGTCCATATAAAGTAAGTATACACTAGCCGTGGCGACTAATCTGTTAGATGTGGTATACTGTCTAAAGATTACGCACTGTGATGCGCAACGTTTATACTACGCACCCGTAGTTCAGCGGATTAGAATGCTTGGCTTCGAACCAAGTGGTCGCAGGTTCGAATCCTGCCGGGTGTACCAAAGAAAACAGGTCAGTTATCTGGCCTGTTTTCTTTGGTACTACTTAGGGACTTTGACTGAGGGTATACCTCTAAGTTATTTTTTATTTCTGCCATTGTCTCCGATTTGCATAAGGATTATGCTTATAGCAGGAAGGATGTACCAAGTATTACTATGAAAAGAATCTTTAATAGAAGTATGCTCCTTGGAACAGCTATGTTTGGACTAGTTCTCAGTACGCCTGCGGTAACGCAAGCAATGCCAGTCCATGCTGAGGAGGTGCAGACGAGCGCCGAGGAGCGGCAAACCACCGCACGGGCAAACGCCGAAGAGCGCAGGGCGGCGGCGCAAACACGACTCGCAGACGCTAAACTCAAAGCGTGTCAAAATCGAGAAAAAGCCATCACCAACATTATGACTCGCCTCGGCGATCGAGGGCAAAAACAGGTGGACCTGTTTAGTAAAATAGCAGACCGTACCGAGGCATTCTATGTCAAAAAAGGCAAAACACTCACTAACTACGATGCCCTTGTTGCAGATGTGTCTGCAAAGAAGACCGCCGCACAAACAGCCGTCGATACTATCAAGTCGACCAGTGTAGAATTTAAATGTGATGGATCCGACCCTAAAGGCGTTGTTGCCAGCTTCAAAAACAGCTTAAAGACTGAGATAGCAGCGCTCAAGGCGTATAAGACATCGGTAAAGAATCTTATCGTTGGCGTAAAATCCGTCCAAGGTACAACATCCTCAGCCGATAACGGAGGTACAAACTAATGAAACTCCGCACGAACCAAGCAGGCTTCTCAATTGTTGAGCTCGTTATTGTGCTCGTCGTCGTCGCCATTATCGGCGCTCTCGGCTATGTGTACTACAATGGCCAGATGAACAAGACCGCCTCAAATGACAGTGGTCAAGCAAGTAATGAGTCTGCGACAGCGAGTGACATAAAATCAGCCCCTGCAATTAACAGTGTCGCTGACCTTAGTAGCGCCGAGACAGTGCTCGACCAGACCGACCCTAGTGGCAGCAGCAATACAGATACAGGTCAGCTTGATGCCGAGCTAGCCAACTTCTAGCCTCCGTTCTCTATTGCAAGCTCTTTACATTTCTCCTCAAATCAGCTATAATGTCTCAAGTTACGGGCCAGTAGCTCAGCTGGTTAGAGCACCTGCCTCTTAAGCAGGGTGTCGAGAGTTCAAGTCTCTCCTGGCCCTCCATGCAAAGGACGTCGATAGTATCGGCGTTTTTTGTTTGGAAAATCAATATAGCGCTTATGTAAACGAGGGGGTATGATAAAACTATATGTCTAGACTTCCGCAACCGGGATCAGACGAGGGGACATGGGGAGCAATTCTCAATGATTATTTAGGTGTAGCACATGCAGCCGATGGCACACTAAAGCAAAACTCACTTATCGTAGGGGCGCAGCAAGCTTCTCAGAAAGGCCAAGCGAACGGCTACGCACCACTGGATAGTGCTTCAACGGTGCCATTTACCAATCTACCAACAGCACTAACGACTGCCGGGTACTACCCGCTCGCCGCGTATGGATTCTTCACGGCAACTACTCCTATCGAAACCGTTAATGCCGAGTCCACGCTTCTTAATGGGAATTTCTTTGCTCGAGTGTTTATCCCAGCAGGTAGGGTGATAAACGCAGTTGCAGGAATTGTAGCTCAAGTAGGAACTGTAGGTGTGGGCGGTGCAAATTGCTTTGCTGTATATGATGATACTGGAATGCTAGTCGCAAGTACGCCGGCAGACAACAATCTTTGGGCGAATCTCGGGTGGGCAATTGGCGAGTTCTCATCTCCAATTCCCGCGCAAGCTACAGATCGATTTGTGTATGTGACAGGGATAGTCGCTGGTTATTCGAGTCCACCGTATATTGCATATGACAATGTATCACAGCAGTCACTGCTGTACGGCGGCTACAATATGCCAAATCATCGACGTGCATTCTACGGGAATAATACTACGGTAATGCCATCAATCTCTCCTGTGACGTATGGCTCAGATTCAAACTATCTGCCATTCTATGCTTTAGGGTAGTCAACTAGTGTAATTACATCTCTTAAGAGGTATAATAGTACGGTATGTCAGAGCTCAACACTATCGGCAGCCACCTTATGGTGGGACTTTCTAACGCCGTTCACAATGAAGATACCGAAACACGCGCCCAGGCTCAAGCTGAGAAGGTGAACGTTGTTGGTGCGGGCGAAACCCTCACTGCCGCTTACGAGCAACTCCGCAATGCTGCCGAAAATACCGAAGAGCATCTACTGGTGCAAAACGCCATCCGCCGCTTCTACAAGCAGTTATTCGTCACACGCGACGAAGGCCTCATCCGCGCAAGTGGGCATGAACTTGCAATCGAGCTAACCTACGCTGGTTATGTTCCAAACAATACACTCATAAAAGACCAGCTCGAAACAATTTCCGAGCTCGCAACAAGTCATTACGCAGCCTACGAACACCTCCAGAAGCGCCGAGGCATTAGCTCGGATTCGTCTATTGGCTGGGTGCTCGATACTTTATCAGTTGCCGTTGTTCGCTTAATCAATTCGGCCGAAAAAGACCAGGCATTCGTATCCGTTGCGTATCAATATTTCGAGAAGATCGCTCACACCGAATACGCCGATACATCTCTCGATGCCGACGAGTACGGCGCAGCGCTGTATGCTGCAGTCCATAAAGCATTACTCAAATCAAACACGGCAGTAATCCGCGCATCGTTACTCAATCGTTACGAGGTAACCGTTGCCGACGAAGAACGTTACATCGCCTACAATCAGCGCATCGACACGCTTCTTCGTTCGCCAGTTACCGACAAGTTTTATCACATGGTTGATCGCCAGGGTGCGCCACTCCGTATTGTACGTCGCATGATAGAGGACAAGCCCGAGTTTTTGCAGCTTTTGCAGCGCCGCGAGGCATTCCTCGATGCATTCGAGAAAGAAGTAGAGCGCGAGTATTCAAGCATCATGATGCGCGTAAACCGCGCCATCGTTCGCAGTGTAATTTTCCTTATTATCACGAAATTCTTAATTGGCATTGCTGTCGAAGTACCGTACGACCTATGGGCAAGTGGGCACATTCTATGGCAGCCACTGCTCATCAACCTCTGTTTCCCACCGCTCTATATGGTGGCACTTCGCTTAACCCTTAACTTGCCGGGCTATGCAAACACCAGGGCACTTGTTGATCGTGTCGATACGATGCTATATGGCGATGAAGGTACAATCCTGCTAAAGCGCCGCGGTGCAGTCAACGATCGCTACGGCTCAGTGTTCTCTACGCTATACGTACTATTCAGCCTTATCGTATTTGGTGGTGTTGTTTGGCTACTCTTGTCGCTCGGCCTCGAGCTCGTTCACATCGCTATCTTCTTCGTGTTCATCTCAGCGGCAAGCTTCCTAGGCTTCCGCTTGAGTCGCCTTATCCGCGAACTCGAAGTCGTCCGTTCAACCAGCAACGGCTTTACCTTCATTCGTGACTTCATCTATCTTCCATTTGTTGTCGTTGGTCGCTGGATGAGCGAAAAGTATGCTCAGGTAAATGTCGTAGCGCTTGCCCTTGATATGATGATCGAGCTACCGCTTAAGACAGTACTTCGCCTAATCCGTCAGTGGGGCTCATTCATTGATGATCGAAAGGATCGCATTTAATGGCGCGAGAGCTGAATGGCCTCGAACTCCAGGGGTTTATCAAGCAGCGCCAGCTTCGTCAGGTGCGTAATTTACGTCAGCAATTTGGCATTGCACCAAAACTCCTTATTATCAAAAGCCCATCCGCAAGCGCGGTAATCGACACGTACATCCGTATGAAGCAACGCTACGCACGCGACATTTTTATCGATGTAGAGGTTGTAGCGATCGATGAATCGGAAATGTCCGCATACATCGAGCGTGCAAATGTCGACGCAAATATTCAAGGGATCATCGTACAGCTACCTCTTAAAGATAAAAGTCAAACCGATGTAATTTGCAATAAAATCGACCCGAAAAAAGATGTCGATGGACTTGGCGTAAACGCAGGCTTTCCGAGTGCAACGGCCCAAGCGATCGATTGGCTGTTGGCTGGCTATAGTGTAGAACTCGCCGGTAAGCAGATTACAATCGTTGGCGCTGGCAAGCTCGTTGGCGCACCGCTCGCAGCAATGTGGGCAAAGCGCGGCCTCGCGGTCACAAGCCTTGATGAATCTTCTGCAAACATTCATGAAACACTGCAATCAAGTGACGTAATCATCACGGCAACAGGCGTTCCGAGGCTTATAACAACAGATGATGTTAAACAAAAAGCCGTTGTGGTTGACGCCGGTACGGCAAGCGAAGGCGGATTTATTGTTGGTGACGTTGACGATACAGTGCGCGCCCGCAAAGATGTAACTATCACTCCTGTAAAAGGTGGTGTTGGGCCATTAACTTACACAGTACTGTTCGATCATCTTATAGAGGCGTGTTTACGCAAAGCGGGCCAGCTTAACTAAGCAATGCCAAGCGCGTCTTTTACGCGGCCAACAACCTGGCTCGGTGTAAGTTCTGCTTTTACAATGTAGCTCTGGATATCCAGATCTTTGAGCTCTTTTGGAGCTTCCTCTTCGCCAAGGTTAGTGAGGATGATAACAGGAGTTTTTGCGCTATCTGCAGACTTACGGATCAACGCAAGTGCCTCGGCGCCACCCATATGTGGCATCTGTAGATCAAGCAAAATAATCTCTGGGTTGAATTTTGCAACCATTGCAACACCCGCTTCGCCATCGCTCGCTGTGGCAACTTCAAAGCCCGCCGCCTCGAACTTCATGCGGTACATTTGGTTGATGACTGAGTCGTCTTCGATAATTGCAATCTTGGTCATGATTAATATTTATGATACTATATTGAGCCCATAAGGTCCAACTTATGGTAGAATCAAAGTGCACTATGTAACAAATACGGAGAAAAGATGAAAGATTTAGCCCCCGACATTTACCGTCAGCGACTCGTTATCGAGGGGTATCCAGCGCGGCCTATTACCGACGAAGATATTAAGAAGTATCTTGCAGAACTTTCAGTAAACACTGGAATGGTGCAACTTATTCAGCCTGTGACTCATCGGAGTGATCTGTACGGCTGGGCAGGATGGATCCACTGGGAAACATCAGGCGCACACTTTTACGCGTGGGAGCAACCACGCCTTTTCTTTAGCGTAGATATCTACACGTGTAAGGCATTTTCGCCTGAAAAAGCAATTCAATTTACGCGCGAATTCTTTGGCGCAACTGATATTGAGGCGAGGGAGTTCTAATGACAACTCAAGATATCGAACGAAGCGTTCCAAGTTCAGAGTCAAGTCACGGATATGACCTGCCTGCAGAAGCTGCGCAGCAGTTGGCAAGTGAGTTATTGCACGAGCGTCCACCGACAGGGGGCGCTCGTTTTGTCTGTTACATGCTCAAGGGCACAGATCCCGCTTCAAATATTGGCCGTCAGGTTGAGGGAGCTGTTTTTGATCAGACTTTCCAGAATGACCCAGAAGAGATGGTCCGTGAGTACGGTCCGTATGAAGGGCAGAGCATATTTTTTACTTCTATTGATAGGGAAAATGAAAAGCCAACTAGTGGGGAGCTGCGCGTAATTGAAAATGGCCCTGCTGGGTTTAAGACCATTAATGATCTTGCCGTTGCAAAGGGCCTATCCCCAGAAGACTATAAAAGGGAGCTTGCCGAACGGCACGGCATCACAGACTGGGATAAATGCTGGGATGTAGGTACGGTAGCCGTTCCACCAGAGTATAGGTCCGCAGAGGGTGGGATCAGCATTCAGTTGTATCGCGCATTATATGTGGCCGCCATGGAGCAGGGTATCGAGCATTTCATCTCAGTAGTCGATACTAAGCCGCTTGCTAAATTAACTGACTACTTGGGCATTCCTTTCGTACCACTAGGCGATTCGGGTCCTATGGAGTATCTAGGCTCAAAAGGAAGCCAACCGGTGTATGGCCACGTTCCTGATTTCTACAATAAAATGAACCGTGCTCGATTCTTTACAGTGAGAGGCCTACTTGCGCGAAAGGCACTGAAGCTTCTTGTAGCAGGAAGTGGTGATGATGCGCTTCAGTTTGAAAGCTCATACAAAAAACAGTAGTATAAAAAACAAACCGCTTACGTTAGAATAAGGGTGTGGATCTTTTTGTCTTAATCACAACATGCACGATTAACTTGCTGCTTGGCTTGGTGATTTTGCTGCGCGATGCGCGTCAGAGATACGCGCAGTTTTTCGGATTAATGAGCCTGTGTATCACAGTTTGGATTGTGGCTAACTTCATAACAAACCACTATACGGCGAACCTTCTTGTGACAAATATGGCGAATATGCTAGCCTTTGCGAGTGCCTACGGCATTGTCTTTTCAGGCCTTTTATTTACCTATCGCTTCCCGGTGGTTCGCCATCCAGCAAAGCTTGAAAAATACCCCATCATCCTTTTGTCGCTGGCGGTGGTGGGGATGTCGTTCACTGAGCTCATCTCAGGTCGGGCAACACTTGATCATGGTGGCAACCTGGCGTTTTCTACTGGTGAATTTCTGTGGTTCTATATTGTCTGTTTTTTGGCGGTTGTCGTCCTGATTGCCCGAAATCTGCTAGGAAACTCACAGTCCCAAAATACGCTAAAACGTCATCAGATGCACTTCGTCCTATTTGCATTCATTACAAGCGCACTACTTGGTCTCGTTCTGAATATTCTTATTCCATTAATTCTTTCAGATTGGCACGCTACGCGTTTTGGTCCGCTTTCTACAGTGGTACTCGTCGTTACGCTGGCATATACGATTATTCGCCACGGCCTATTCGATATTCGTTTTGCGGTTGTGCGAGCCTTGGCATATATATTCTCGCTACTTACGCTTGCGGGGATTTACTATGGCTTTGCGTATGTAGCGTCGGGCATATTCTTCTTTGGTAGTAAAAGTCAAAGCTTTATGATTGACCAAGGACCGCTTAATGTCACTCTTGCACTCTTGCTCGCATTCATTTTTCAGCCAGTAAAAAACTTCTTTGATAGACTAACGAATAAAGTATTTTATCGTAGTAACTTCACGATTGACGATTTTGTTGTACGACTTAGCAGAAAGCTAACAATATCGAATGACCTACGTACGCTACTTCATCATGCGTCGCTTGATATTGCTGACGTCCTTAAGATTGATCAAGCATTTTTCCTTGTGCACTATGGTGACGATAACACAATGTCATCGGGTACTCATGAACACAGACATATCTCGCACACAGATGAGCGCAAGCTCGACGATTATTTCTACAGTAACCAAGAGGAGATTTTACTCACAGATATGCTCATCTCGGGTGAGGGTAATATTAAAGACATGCTAAATCAGCATAAGGTAGCTGCGGTGCTACCGCTTTGGTATGCTGGTCGCCTTTTGGGGTATCTTTTCTTGGGTGATAAGCACTCAGGGTACTATGTTAATCGTGACCTTAAAGCGCTACGAACTATCCGTGACGAGCTAGTTATCGCAATTCAAAATGCACTGTCCGTCCAGGAGGTGCGTGAAATTAACGCGACACTCCAGCAGCGTATTAAGGATGCAACTAAAAAACTTCGCCAGTCAAACAACCAGCTACAGCGTCTCGATGCAGCGAAAGATGAGTTTGTAAGTATGGCATCACACCAGCTTCGCACGCCGCTCACGAGCGTAAAGGGGTATATATCAATGGTGCTAGAAGGTGATGTAGGCAGAATATCCAAAGAACAACGCCTTTTGCTTGAAGAGGCCTTTACGAGTAGTGAGCGTATGGTGCATTTAATTGGTGACTTCTTGAACGTGAGCCGATTACAAACAGGCAAGTTTATCATCGATACGCACCCAGTCGATCTGGCGAAGGTTGCTAAGCAAGAAGTAGACAGCATTCGTCAAATCGCTTCAACCCACGGAGTCGCGGTTACATTCAAAAGTCCATCCAGGTTCCCTGAGTTATATATTGATGAGAACAAGATCCGTCAGGTAATTATGAACTTCATGGATAATGCAATCTATTATTCACCCGAAAGCCAAGAGATTAAAGTAGCACTCTCGATCGAAGAGGGTGACGCAGTCCTCCGTGTAATAGACAAAGGTATGGGTGTGCCAGCGGATGTGCAGAAAAAACTGTTCACGAAGTTCTTCAGGGCAGAAAATGCTCGCAGGCAGCGGCCTGATGGTACGGGCATCGGCCTTTATCTAGCGCGCAAAGTTATCGACGGCCACGGGGGTAGTCTAGTCTTCGAATCAAAAGAGGGCAAGGGAAGTACATTTGGATTCCGTCTGCCAATCAAAAAACTCTCAACGCCACCACCTCCGCAGCAAGAGGGCGCATAAACTAAAAACCACCCATATTACAGGGTGGTTTTTAGTTCTAGGGTGCGAACCCTAGTTGCAAGCGGTCAGCTATTAGTTTTGCTTATTTGTTAAAGCGGCGACTAGCAACATAAGCCCCAGTCACACCCACAAGGGAACCTGCACCAATCACGCTCATGATACCATCGCTGATACCAGTGTGTGGAAGTTCGGTT
>Ga0207706_10001359_pt1 | contig 24443 bp, 17 predicted proteins | sample KBSC53metaG_FD_184318 | JGI IMG/M metagenome (GOLD analysis project Ga0207706, IMG submission 184318) | Corn rhizosphere microbial communities from Kellogg Biological Station, Michigan, USA - KBS C5-3 metaG (SPAdes) (version 2) | ecosystem: Host-associated > Plants > Roots > Rhizosphere > Soil ... | reverse complement strand
CCAATTTATGCCGGCCTCCATTTTTTCTTTCCCAGGCTGGTAAAGGGCGGGTATATCCTCATTCACGATTTTAACAACGATCATTATAAGGGCGCCAGGAAAGCGGTGGAACAGTTCTGTTCAGAACAGGGGCTCAATTTTGTACCGTTACCTGATTCAGGAGGTTCAGCCATCATTTCGAAATAAGCCGCATCGTACTCACTCGCTTCGCAACGAAAATTCATTCAGAGCAGCTTTCCTGGAAGGTATCCACGAAGCTAATAAAGCAATGACGATGACAGTAACCGCAACAAGCAAAAGGTCACCGATCTTCAACGTCACCGGGTAGTAATCAATCAAAAATGATTCTCCGCTCAGGGGTATCAATTTATAGTTGATCTGCAACCACGCAATTAACAAAGCAAGCAGGATACCACAACCGGCTCCCATAAAAGTGAGCAATAAACCCGCACTTAAAAAAATTCTTTGAATAAAATTCCTGTTCCCCCCAAGGGCATGCAGCACGCTGATATCCTTTTCTTTTTCTATAACAAGCATGGTAAGGGAACTGACAAGGGTAAAGGAAAAGATCACCATGATAAGAACTAATACAGCATAGATGACCCATTTTTCAGCCCGCATTATTGAGTACAAACTTTGATTTTGTTCATACCTTGTCTGGACTTTATAACTGCTGCCAAAGATCTTTTGCAAATCCTTTTTTATATCATCAGCAGCAGAAGCATCCTTTAAAGAAATTTCAATGGCCCCATATTGATCGGGCCGAAGACCCAGCATTTGTTTTACAAACGCGAGATTAGTAATTGCATATTTGTTATCAAAATCCTGCTGAATAACAAAAGTGCCCTTTGTATTAATTGAATCCGCACTGATGTTTTGCAAAGGATCGATGAGTTCTGATGAATTCTTTTTTGGCAGATAGACCATTAATGCCAGCAGGTTTCTGTCGGTCTGCACACCTACTGCATTTTCCACTCCTGCTCCCAATATCAGCTGGGGATCATCCGGCGTTCCCAAATCGTAGTTCCCTCTTATAAGATGATCAGCCACTCCTGTTACATATCTGTAATTTTCATCAACACCTTTTAAAATAACTACGGACGTATAGCTTCCATTTTGCAGAAGGCCTTTCTCCTCTGTCACCAACGAAAAATTTTTTATCCCGTTAAGCCCTTTTAATCTTTGTAATTGATCACTTGTAACAGTTATAGTTTTTCCACTGGCTGCAGAAATATTCATCTCGGAATAAAAACTTGAGTATAATGATTTCACCAGGCCTTCAAGCCCGTTGAATACGCCCATCATAAGTATTAATGCCGTTGTGCCGATGATAATGGCCCCAACGCTGATCCATGAAATGATGTTGATCGCATTGGTTGATTTCTTTGCTTTAAAATATCGCCAGGCGAAAAGAAAAGGCAGATTCAAGTTTAAGATTTGAAATTTGAAGGCTCCAAAAGAATATTACCCGTCATTATCCGGTTTTTTTTCTTCACTTATTTTTTTAAAGATTTCCTCCATCCTGAATACCTGATCCAGCGTATCATCCCTGAAATACTTTACGTCCGGGATACGACGCAACTGTTGCCTTACCCGGTTTCCTAATTCTCTTTTGATCTCACCGGCTTTTTCCTGGATCTTTTTCAGAGCCTCTTGCGCATCGGCTACCTGGAAAAAACTTAAATACACTCTTGCTTCCAGGAGATCAGGCGTGATCTTTACCGATGAAATGGATACCATTCCGCCATCGAGCATGTTCAATCCAAAACGCTGAAATATTTTGTAGAGCTCTTCCTGGATAAGACCACCAATCTGCTTTTGCCGTTTTCCTTCCTGCATAAATATTAAATAATGTGGTTAAGTAAAATTTAAAATGACAATAAACGTCATATCATTCGTGTTAATTCTTAACTCATTGATTCCATCACAGTGCTGTAAAATTAGTTACTTTGCGCCTTTATGAGAAGTTTAGCGGTAATCTTCCAATACATTAAACGTTATCCTGCTTTAGTTAGTTTATATTTTTTCTTCAATATTCTATCGGCAGTGTTTTCCCTTGTTTCATTGGTCATGCTGGCCCCGTTTCTCCAGGTGATCTTTAATGTGACTGATACTGTCAACAACCAAATTACAAGCCGGTTTGCTTTTGGTCCCATCGGCACGTTCTACGGCTGGCTCACGCAATTGGTCAATACCCAGGACGGGAAGGTAAAAGCCCTGGCGGCGATCTGTATCGTTGTCGTGATAGCCATTACCTTAAAAAATCTTTTTGCCTACCTGGCATTATATGTTTTAAATCCGATCAGGAACAATATTGTCAATGATATGCGGTCGGATATGTTCCATAAAATCCTCAACCTGCCCATTGGGTATTTTAGCGAGCAGCGAAAAGGTGACCTGATGAGCCGCCTTACCAATGATCTCAGTGCCATCGAATATTCAACGATCAGTTTTTTGGAAGTCATCTTCAGGGAGCCAATTACAGTGATCATCCTGATCGCATCGATGATCACATTAAGTCCCGAGCTATCACTCTTTCTTCTTCTCTTTTTACCCGTCATTGGGTTGGTTATCGGTAGGGTGGGAAGATCATTAAAAAAAATTTCAGGACGGGTGCAGGAAAAACTGGGTTCCATTCTGTCGATCATCGAAGAGACCATTGGCGGTATTCGTGTGTTAAAAGCATTCAATGCTGAAACGCACCAGTCTCAAAAATTTTACGATGAGAATGAAAAACTTTTTCATGTAAAAAACAAATCAAACCGTAGAAGAGATCTTGCTTCTCCTGTTTCAGAAACGATGGCAATAGCCGCTGTTTGTTTTGTATTGTGGTATGGTGGCAGGATGGTATTGCGCAAAAATGGCTTTAATTTAAGCGGGGGAGATTTTTTAACTTTCATAGCGATATTCACGCAGATCATTCCTTCCCTGAAAATGTTCTCCCAGGCATTTTATAATATTCGCAACGGCGCCGCCAGTATTGAAAGGATAAACTTTTTGCTGCACGAACAAGAAACGATCAAGGAAAGCACCCATCCAAAAACTCTTTCTGCTTTCGATCATTCTATTGAATTCAATCATGTAAGTTTCGCGTATGCGGATACGCCGATACTTTGTGATATGAATTTAAAAATTGAAAAAGGAAAAACGATCGCTTTGGTGGGATCTTCCGGAGCAGGGAAATCTACTCTGGCTGATCTTGTTCCCAGGTTCCATGATGTAACAAGAGGCGAACTATTGATCGATGGTATAAACATCAAAGAATACTCATTGAAATCACTGCGCAGCCAGATGAGTATTGTTACACAAGAACCCATTTTGTTCAATGATACGATCTCCAATAATATAAAACTTGGAAAACCCAATGCAACCGAGGAAGAAGTGATGCAGGCTGCGAAGGTGGCTAATGCCCACAACTTTATTATGCAAAAAGAAAATGGTTATGAAACCAATATCGGTGACCGCGGCAGTAAATTAAGCGGAGGCGAAAGACAAAGACTTACCATCGCAAGAGCAGTGTTAAAAAACCCACCGATATTAATTCTTGATGAAGCCACTTCTTCTCTTGATACAGAAAGTGAAAGATTGGTGCAGGATGCTATCAACAATATGATGCAAAACAGGACAAGTATTGTGATTGCACATCGCCTGTCAACTATTCGTCATGCTAATGAAATTATCGTGCTGCAAAAGGGAAAAATTGTTGAGCGGGGAACTCACGATTTCCTCATGCGCCAAAATGGTTTTTACCGGCGCCTGGTGGAAATGCAGGAAGTGAAATAGTATTGAGTTCTCAATTACCCGGTACATAATCACTAAGTTTAGATGACATTAAGCAGACACTCTTTACCCTCCATCGCTTTGGCCCTGACAGTTTTTGTTATCACAAGCTGTGACACGACACGCAATATTTACAAAAGTTCATCTTCTAAGAACGACTATATTATTATCAACGCCGTAACACTTACTCATTGCGGTTGCACAGAGATTTATGCGGAAAGTTTCAAAAATAGCAAAAGAGAATTTCAAATATTTTATAATGACAACTTAGCCCGTAAGACAATGTTCACTTACAGCTTAAATAGCAAGAAACCGGCGACAACATCGCTTCTTGCTACACCAGATGATAATTTCACGACACCGTTTGACGACCTGGACTCAAAAATATTTTCTATTATTGACTCTGCACTTGCAAGCAAGCAAGGATCTAGTTATCGGGTTCGCAGGATATTCTACAAGGGCTATATTACTGACACATTAATACAACGATCACTTACTTATTAACGAGGAACAAGTAAGAACGACCGGTTGGTGCTGTGGTGCATTCAACAGCAACTTTAACGCTTACGCATTTTTAAGGCGCCTTATAATTCCGATGATCGTTGGAATCGTTACGACCACGATGATACCTATTACAATATATTTCAAATATTGCTTCAAAAAGGGCATGATGCCCACCAGGTAGCCTGCCACCACAAAACATATTATCCAAAGCACAGAACCTAAGAAAGTAAAAAGCACGAAACGGCGGAAATCCAGTTTTATCACTCCGGCTACAATCGGAGAAAAGGTGCGAATAATAGGAAAAAACAATCCTGCAGCGAGGGCAATATTTCCATGTTTTTTGTAAAACGTCTCTGCTGTTTCAAGATGTTTTCGCTTAAAGAATCGCGATTCCTTTCGCTTATATATCATGGGACCCGCTTTCCGACCAAACCAATAACCAGTAATGTTACCTAAAACCGAAGCGATGATCAGCAGGCTGCACACAGTGAAAACATTTTCATGGAGATTCCCTGTTGCAACAAAAACGCCGGCAGTAAATAACAATCCGCCACTGGGAATAAAAAAACAGAAAAATAATCCTGTTTGACAAAATACCGAAAGAAATAGTAAGAGTAATCCGCCATACCGGATCAACGATTCTGAGTCAAACATGGCTTCAAAGATTATTCAAATGTAGAATTTTCTAAAAATAATGGACAGAATGCTGTTCGACCTGGTGACCTTCGCGCTACGCATGGGAACGGTAGTCATAAACCCCGGCAACAAAATCATTAATTTTAGCTTCCCGGAAAATTACCCGCCTGCGGTTTTGAAAAATTCGGCAATGAAGCAAGAACAATAGAGGACAAATCTTTACTAATCCTGAATATATGTTTGAATCGGCCATTGAAAATGTTTTAAAATTCACAAGACCTTTGCACAGTATCTCACGCACCTACGCGGGACTTATTTCCCCGGGCACATCGACATTCTTTTTTGTGAACGACAAGGGTGTTGCGATCACCTGCAAGCATGTTTTGAATTCAATAGCGGCAGCCGATACGATTAACCAGGGATTCATAAAATTCAAGGCGGAGCGTGACAAATTACCAAAAGACAATAAGTTCAAACGAAGTCTACAAGGGTTAGAAGTAAAGTATAAATACAATAAAGAAACAACCGTTCAGCTCAAAAACAACTTTCTGAATTGCTTTGATAAGATCGACCGGGTTGACTGCCACGCCCATCCAGTTTTAGACCTGGCAATTTTAGAATTTAAAGGATTCAATAGGATATTTTACAGCTCTCATGCCACATTTATAAAAAATAGCAAGGATCTTAAACAAGGAAAATACCTGTGCCGAATTGGGTTTCCGTTTCCCGAGTTTAATAATTTCAGGCATAACCCAGATACAGATGACATTGAATGGACCAACACCGGTAATCCTAATTCCCCGTCATTTCCACTTGATGGAATCATTACAAGATTTGTGGCCGGTCAATCTCCGGCAGACATTATCGGAATTGAGATGAGCTCACCGGGACTCAGGGGGCAAAGCGGGGGACCATTGTTTGACACCGATGGAAAAATATATGGAATGCAATCCGCTACCAACCATCTTCACCTGGGGTTTGACATAAGGGACAAAGAAATTATTCACGATGGGAAAAAAAGTAAAGTATCAAATTATCCTTTTTTACATGTCGGGATCTGTGTTCATGCAGACAAGATAAAAAATTTTCTTACGGAACATAAGATCGATTTCACAGAATCGGAATGAACCATCGGGTTAGATCGTTAATGCAGGGCAACGGGCGCCGGTAAACTCTTTTGTGAACTATTTATATAATCAACAATAGCATCAATATCTTTTTCTGATAGAGTTGGAAACGCCAACATCATTGTCCCAAATTCTTCTTTTAGTTTTTTTGCATATTCGTTCTCTGTGACAAATTTTGGAGGATTATGTATCCAGGCATATAGTTGTTTTCGATCTGCCCAAGGCCCTCTTTTCTCCAAATCTTTCAATGCTGGACCGACTAAAACTTTTGAAACAGAATGACAGGACGCGCAGGTATTTCTGAATATTATTTCTCCTCTTGTCGCTAATCTCGGCTTTACACTATCTTCTGTATTGATTGTATTAATGCTTCCGTGAGAAGACGAAGAAATTTTGTCAAAAAAGAAGATCCCCGCGATAATTACAAAAAGAAGCAGAAAGGCAGAAACTATATAACGAGCCTGGCTCATACACCGCAAAAGTACAACACAAAATCCCGCTCAAAGCGAGAACCCACTATCATCTATCAATTATCATCTATCATCTATCCCTTCAGCACTTCTCTGGAAATAACGATCTTCTGTATTTCTGAAGTTCCCTCTCCGATCGTACAAAGTTTGGAGTCGCGATAATATTTTTCGACAGGAAAATCTTTTGTATAGCCATATCCTGCAAATATCTGCACTGCGTCGTTGGCGACCTTCACAGCTATTTCCGCCGCGTAATATTTTGCCATGGCGGCTGCCTTCGTGACGTTCTCTTTGCGGTTTATCAAATCACAGGCTTGTAATATCAATAGTTCTGATGCTTCTATCTCAGTTGCCATATCAGCCAGCTTAAATGAAATGGCCTGGAAACTTGAAATAGGTTTGTCAAATTGGTAACGTTCTTTTGAATATCGTAAAGAAGCCTCGTAAGCTCCTTTAGCAATACCGAGCGCCAGGCATGCGATTGAAATTCTTCCTCCGTCGAGTACTTTTAATGCCTGCCGGAAACCATCTCCCATTTCCCCCATTCTCTGCGAATCAGGGATCCTGCAATTATCAAAGATCATTTCTGCAGTCTCACTGGCCCTCATTCCTAATTTATTTTCTTTTTTACCACCGCTAAAACCAGGCGTTCCTCTTTCCACAATAAATGCGGTAGCATTCCCGCTTTTTCTTGGTTCTCCGGTCCGGCATATAACAACCGCCACATCTCCGCTCTTGCCGTGGGTGATCCAATTCTTGGTTCCGTTCAGTACCCAATTATTCCCATCTCTTACCGCGGTACACTTCATGTTCCCTGCATCACTTCCTGTGTTGGGCTCTGTCAGCCCCCAGGCGCCGATCCATTCGGCTGTTGCCAGTCTCGGTAAATATTTTTTCCTCTGGTCTTCATTGGCAAATTTCAAAATATGGCCTGTACACAGGGAATTATGTGCTGCCACACTCAAACCAATGGAACCACAAACTTTTGATATCTCCTCAATGACCACCTTGTATTCGTAGTAACTCATTCCCGTCCCGCCATATTCCTCGGGCACCAAAACTCCCATCATTCCAAGCTTGCCCAATTCTTTAAAGACATGAACAGGAAATTCCTGGCTCTCATCCCATTGCATCACATGAGGCCTGATGTGTCGTTGTGAAAAATCCCTCGCAGCATTGGCGATCTGTAGCGTTATTTCTGAAGCCTGAAAATTCATAAAATAAACTTAATGAAATTACGATGCCATCTCATCCAATCATAACCGGTAGAGATGGCATCATTATAATTCATGTTAGCAAGCAACCGTGCTGTAATTATTCAGCAATATGGCAATCGTTAAAGGCTCTGCAATGTAAGGCAATTTTTTTCATGCAAACAAGGGGAGTAAACATTTTTTTCACATTCCCATATCCAGGGACAGGCCGTCATAGGCAAGATGAATGTTTTTCGGCAACTCAGTTTCAATAGTTTGATGTAATCCTAACTGATGCGAAATGTGGGTAAAATAGACGGTCGGAATATTCAATCCATTCACCAGTTCAATGGCTTCTCCCAGGCTAAAATGAGATACGTGAGCCTGTTTTCTAAGAACATTCACCACAAATACTTCGCTGCCCCTGATCTTTTCTTTTTCCTCATCATCGATACGGTTGGCATCTGTGACATACGTAAATTTTCCGAAACGAAATCCAAGTACCGGCATTTTCATATGCCACACCTGTATCGGAATGATATCAATATCACCAATGGAAAAAGGATCGTGGGTAATAGTATTCAGGTTGAGATCGGGCACACCGGGGTATTTTTTGTCGGCAAAGGCGTATCCAAATTCTCTTTTCAGGGCTTCCTCCGTAAGCGAATTAGCATATATCTCCATTTTCTTTCCGCTAAAAAAATTGAATGCCCTTACATCATCCAGGCCGGCGATATGATCTTTATGCGGGTGAGTAAAAAGAATTGCATCCACATTCTTCACGTTTTCCCGTAACATCTGGTAACGGAAATCGGGTGTCGTATCAACAACGATCGTTGTTGTTCCTGATTCTACCATAATGCTTGGCCGCAAACGCTTATCTTTTGTATCTTTTGAAGTACATACTTCGCAATCACAGGCGATCATGGGTACGCCCGTACTTGTACCCGTACCAAGAAAAGTTATTTTGAGAGCAGGATAAGACACTATTAAAAATACAAAATACAAAGTAAGGACAAGACAAGGTATGAGAATTAAATACCGTTCTCCTTTGACTCCAGTTTAGCATTGATCGCTAAATATAATTTTTTTGACTCTTCGGAAAGTGCGTCGGGAGAAATATCGAGTTGAGGAATAAGATCAATGAGGGTGTTGATGCGACCTTCCGTTTGCAGAAATTTATTCAACACTACAACCTTCTTCTGTTCAAGTATGCAATAACCGCTTTGAAAAGTCCCCCTTTCATAGCGAATGACATAACCTGCTTCTCCGGCTATCTTTTCCAATTTATCAAGAGTGGATTGTGTGTATTTCATGGTGAATAGTAAATTATCAATAACGTATGCAAATTTAAATTTCTTATGAAGCCTGAATAGCTATTAAACCATTTACTTTTCCACACCTACTCACCACCCGATAGCCATCGGGTCACCTTTCACCACTCGCCTATTTACTCTGCATCTTTATCACAGGAACGATCATTTCTTCAAGACTTACGCCTCCATGCTGAAACGTATTCCGGTAATAGTTCGCATAGTGATTGTAATTATTGGGGTAACAGAGATAGCCGTCCTCCCTTGCAAAAATGAATGATGAATTGACAGTAGGCACCGGCAGACCCGCTTCCCTTGGATCACGAAAAGCGAGAACTTCTTTGGGCTCATATGCCAGGTTCCGGCCATGTTTGTACCGAAGATTGGTAGTAGTTTGCTTGTCACCCACGACCTTGTAGGGCGTTTTCACTCTTATACTTCCATGGTCGGTTGCTAAAACGATTTTGATATTTTTATCAGCAATTTTCTTCAACGCCTGGTGCAATGGTGAATGCTCAAACCATGAAGCCGTGATGCTCCGGTAACTCATTTCATCCCCCGCTAACTCTTTCAATACTTCCATTTCTGTACGGGCATGACTAAGCATATCCACAAAATTGTACACGATAACATTGATATCATTGTTCAGCAGGTTGTGGATATTATTAACAAGGTCAAGTCCGGCCTGGTTATTCAAGACCTTTGTATAGGAATGCCGGAGGCCTTCTTTTCCTAACCTCTTCAATTGAGTTTTAAAAAATAATTCTTCATTCAGGTTTTTCCCGCCCTGCTCATCATCATTTTTCCATTCAGCCGGAAATTTTTTTTCGATATCGATCGGCAGCATTCCCGAAAAAATGGCATTCCTTGCATATTGCGTAGCAGTAGGCAGTATGCTATAAAAAGTATCTTCTTCCAGTATCCTGAAACTTTCCGAAAATATCGGTTGAATGGCCTTCCACTGATCAAACCGAAGATTGTCAATTAACACAAAAAAAAGAGGTGTCCCTTTTTCAACATGAGGCAGGACTTTGAATTGAAACAACGAATGGCTCATGACCGGGCCTTCTTTACTTTTCGGATTTACCCATGAAGCATAATTCCTGGAGACAAATTTGAAAAATTCCGTATTTGCTTCGCTCTTTTGTTGCTGTAATACTTCCTGCATCTCCGGGCTATCACTTTTCTGCATTTCAAGTTCCCAATAGACCAGTTTTTTATAAATATCCATCCATTCGTTATAATCAGGATTACTGTTCAGCGCCATAAATAAATTACGAAACTGCTGCTGATAAGCTGTTGTTGTTTTTTCTGCGACGAGCCTGCGGTTATCAATGATCTTTTTCAGGCTCAACCAAACCTGGTTTGGGTTCACGGGCTTTATCAGGTAATCGCTGATCTGGCTGCCGATCGCCTCATTCATCAAATTCTCCGTTTCATTTTTTGTAATGAGCACTACCGGCAAAGAGGCATTTACTTCTTTTATTTTAGCCAGCGTTTCAAGGCCGGTGATCCCCGGCATTGATTCATCGATCAATACAACGTCCACCATATTCTCTTTTACAAAATCTATCGCATCAAATCCATTCGTCAGGGTCTGCACCTCGTAACCTTTCCCTTCTAAAAATAGTTTTTGCGATTGCAAGCTTTCAATCTCATCATCGACCCAAAGAATTTTCGGAACTGCCATTCGATTTTTGATTTACGATTTTTTGGTTTACGATTTTTGATTTCACTTAAGGTATCCTACTTCGCATTATCCAAATTCAGGAATCAACGATCAGATTTCTTTTTTATGTTTTTGGTCACCAGCTTTGGTAATTTTTATCATCACCGGTTGCGTCGCACACTTCAGCGTTCAGGACTTTTAATCGACATGATCATTCTGATCAGCGTAATCAGCGGTTCAAATTTAGTTTATTAAACCCAGCTATTGTAGTTTTGACAGCTGCCTGCACAAGGGCTTTAACAAAAACACAACAGCATGGCGTTCGTTCGTAAAATAATTAATGATCCTGTGTATGGTTTTATTACCATTGATCACCCGCTTTTACTTAGTATCATTGCTCATCCTTACTACCAGCGTCTCCGCCGCATTCATCAAATGGCTTTTGCTCATCTCGTTTACCCTGGTGCAGTACACTCAAGACTTCATCACTCACTCGGAGCTTATCATCTCATGAGTTGTGCACTTGGTGAATTAAAAAATAAAGGCACAATTATCACACCGGAAGAAGAATTGGGAGCAAAAATTGCCATTCTTCTGCATGATATCGGCCATTGTCCGTACTCGCACGCACTGGAGAGTGAACTGATTCATGGCATCAATCATGAGGCGATCTCTTTATTGATCATGCAAACCCTGAATGAAGAATATGATCAGCAGTTGCAAACAGCTATTGACATTTTCACAGACAATTACCCCAAACATTTCTTACATCAACTCGTAACGGGCCAGCTTGATGTTGATCGCATGGATTATTTATCAAGAGATAGTTTTTTTACGGGAGTATCGGAAGGAGTGATCAGTTATGATCGTATTTTAAAAATGCTTGTTATAAAAAATGATGAGCTGATGATCGAAGAAAAAGGAATTTATTCTATTGAGAAATTTTTGGTAGCCAGGAGGCTGATGTACTGGCAGGTATACCTGCACAAAGCGGTGATGAGCGCAGAAATGCTGCTGGTAAAAATTATTCAGCGTGCAAAAGATCTTATCAAAAAAAATATACCGGCGATTGCTGCCACGGATGCATTGAATTTCTTTCTCAACAATTCCGGGGACCATCAATTCATAAAACAGCACCTTGATAAATTTTGCAATCTTGATGATTATGACGTCATGTGCACTATTAAAAACTGGAGCACTCATCCTGATAAAATACTCTCTGTACTTTGCCGCTCTTTAGTTGACAGAAGATTATTAAAAATAAAACTGCAAACAGAGTCTTTTGATGAGAAAGCAATACAGGAAAAAAGGTGTGAGGTGGCAAAATGTTTACAGGTAACTGAAAAAGAAGTCGAATATTTTGTGTTTACCGGAGAAGCGATCAACACAACTTATGATACCAGTGATGAAAGAATAAATATTTTGTTTAAGGATGGAAGCGTAAAAGATATTTCGCAAATTGATAATGCGCTTATTCATCAGCAACTGTCCGGCCCTGTTAAAAAATATTACATTTGCTACTATCGCTGCTAGTTGCCGGGTCAAGCAATAGAAGAAATTACCAGCAACCTGCAACGAATAATCAGCAACATGAATTTCACAGCATCTCAAATAGCACAACTGGTAAATGGTAAAATAGAAGGCGACGCAAGTGCTTCGGTCAATTCATTTGGAAAAATTGAAGAAGCAAAGCCGGGGCAACTTGCATTTCTCGCAAATCCTAAATACGAAGATCATTTATATTCCACACAGGCTTCGATTATCATAGTCAATGAATCATTGCCATTAAAACAAGCTGTTGGTGCAACGCTTATACGGGTGCCTGACGCCTACACTGCATTCGCTACACTGCTTGCCAAATACCAGGAAATGGTGACTCAGCAACTGAACGGGATACAACAACCCAGCTATATTGCAAAGACAGCCAGCTGCGGTGAAAATGTATTTATTGGTGCATTCGCTTATTTAAGTGAAAATGTAAAGATTGGTAACCATTCAAAAATTTTCCCGGGCGTTTTCCTGGGAGACAACGTAAAAATTGGCAGTGCGACCATACTTCATCCAGGTGTAAAAATTTATAAAGACTGTTTGATCGGTGATCGTGTCACCATTCATGCGGGTACGGTGATCGGCAGTGATGGTTTTGGATTTGCACCACAGGCAGACGGAACCTTCAAAAAGGTTCCGCAAATTGGAAATGTTATTATTGAAGATGATGTTGAGATAGGCGCTAATACAACTATCGACAGGGCAACGATCGGTTCAACGATCATAAAAGCTGGTGCCAAACTCGATAACCTCATCCAGGTGGCGCATAATGTTGAAATAGGTAATAGCGCTGTTATTGCTGCGCAGGTAGGTATCAGTGGCAGCACGAAAATTGGCAAGGGTGTGATGATCGGTGGCCAGGCCGGCTTAGCGGGTCATTTGCACATAAGAGACGGCGCTAAAATAAATGCACAAAGTGGAGTAGGCAAATCCATCGAAGCTGGCAAAGCGGTTACAGGATCACCTGCATACGATTATACAGCGGCACTTCGAAGCCAGGCTATCGCCCGTCACCTTCCGGAACTGGAAAAAAGAGTAAAGGAGTTGGAAGCGCTGGTAAAAGAGCTCCTGAAAGAAAAAGCCTGATCGAAGAAATTTGCATCGTAAAACCTGATTTCTCACTGCAAAGATTCAACTTATTGCAGCATAATTGTCTCCCTTTTTTGTAAGCTGCTTCATGCTTGTGGCTAGTCACTTCTCCCTATCTTTGTTCGCATGATAACAGAAACAAATAAGAAACCATATATTAGTGAGAAAATGGCTGCAGATTTCAATCCTGACCGGCAGCATACGCTCCAATCGGAGGCAAGTATTTCTGGCACCGGCATTCATACCGGTGTGCAGGTGGATATGATATTAAAACCCGCTGCCCCGAATTTTGGTATACAGTTTCAGCGAACTGACCTGCCGGGCGAGCCTGTTATGAAGGCGGATTGTGACCTGGTAACCGATACAAGCCGGGGCACTACACTTGAGAGCAATGGAATGAAAATAAATACGGTTGAGCATGTGTTGGCGGCATTGGTGGGAATGGGTATTGACAATGTTCTTATTGCTTTGAATGGCCAGGAAGTACCGATCATGGATGGGAGTTCAGAGCCCTTTATTGAGCTGATCGAAAAAGCAGGAGTAGAGGAACAAGATGTTGAAAAAGTCTGGTATACTCTTGATCGGAATATTCTATATGCGGACGATAAAAAAAATGTGGAATTGATCGCTGTACCAGCCAACGAATATTCCATTACGACACTGATCGATTTTAATTCACCTGTATTAGGCACTCAGCATGCCGGATTAAAACATATTCGCGATTTTAAAAACGAGATCGCTCCCTGCCGCACGTTTTGTTTTTTACATGAACTGGAAATGTTATTGGACAACAACCTCATAAAGGGCGGAGATTTTGATAATGCAATTGTGGTCGTTGACAAACCAGTCGGCGGCAAAGAAATGGCAAGACTGGCAAAGGTTTTTGGAAAAGAAAAAATTGAAGTGAAGAGTGAGGGCTATTTAAATAATATCGAATTGCGTTTCCCCAATGAACCTGCACGTCATAAATTACTGGATATAGTGGGTGATCTTGCCTTAATTGGATACCCGGTGAAGGCTCATATTATTGCTAATCGTCCTGGACACAGCAGTAATGTTGAATTTGCAAAAAAAATCAAACAATATATTAAAAAGCACAGGAACAATCCGGGTGTCCCCTGTTATGATCTTACCAAACCGCCGATCCATGATCTTAAATACATAGAAAGTAAGTTGCCACATCGCTATCCGTTCCTGTTGGTGGACAAGATCATCGAAATAAGTGACAAGCATATTGTAGGGGTAAAAAACGTAACGTTCAATGAATGGTTTTTCCAGGGTCATTTTCCCGGCAACCCTGTGATGCCGGGTGTTTTACAGGTAGAAGCTTTGGCACAAACCGGGGGTATATTGGCTATCAATCTGTCGGTAGCAGACCAGTATGATACTTACTTTTTGAAGATCGACAACTGCAAGTTCAAGAATATGGTCAAACCGGGGGATACATTGCTGCTGAAAATGGAGTTAATATCACCTATCCGTCGCGGCCTTGTTGAAATGAAGGGAACGGTATATTGCGGGGGCAAAATTTGTACTGAAGCCGTCATGGTGGCGCAAATCGTAAAAAAATAATTTCCTTGTATCATCTCGTCCGATAAAATTGATGGTTGAAATCGATGATTTCAACCATTTTTTGTTAGCAAAAAGTTTGATAAAAACATTAATAATTCTTCTCTTAAAAACCATTTAACCCCTCTTGATTTCGTACATTTGCAGGTCTTAATTTCCCTTCTGAAGATGTTCCTTTGGAAGGATCAAAAACGATAGATTTTTCCCCTTTTATGAGCGTCGATACAAACGAAAAAAAAATACAGGCTACCAACGCTTATGGTGCAGAAAGTATCCAGGTATTAGAAGGTTTAGAAGCGGTTCGTAAACGACCCGCCATGTATATTGGCGATATCAGTGAAAAAGGTTTGCATCACCTGGTATATGAAGTAGTAGATAATTCGATCGATGAGGCATTAGCCGGCTATTGTAAAAATATCATCGTTACTATTCATGAAGATAATTCCATTTCGGTGCAGGATGATGGCCGTGGCATTCCGACAGGAATGATGGCTAAAGAAAAACGAAGTGCTTTGGAAGTGGTGATGACAGTGTTGCATGCAGGAGGCAAGTTTGACAAAGACTCTTACAAAGTTTCGGGCGGTCTGCATGGTGTAGGTGTGAGCTGCGTAAATGCATTGAGTAAACGACTTCATGCTTTAGTTTATAGAGAGGGAGAAATTTTTGAACAGGAATACAAAACCGGCATTCCGCAATATCCTGTACGCTCTATCGGCAAAAGCGATATCACGGGAACTACTATTCATTTTTGGCCCGATGATACGATCTTTATTGCTACTGTTTTCAAAAAAGATATCCTGGAAGGTCGCTTGCGTGAACTTTCCTTCTTAAATAAAGGTGTGCGTATTACTCTGAATGATCTCCGGGAAAAAGAAGACGAGAATATCGTCTACTCAAAAACTTTTTATAGTGAAGGTGGCATTGTTGAATTTGTGGAAATGCTGGATGCAAATGCGGGTCGCAATCCATTGATCCCAAAGATCATTTTCGTTGAAGGAAGGGATGAAGTCACAAATGTTGCTGTTGAAGTAGCCCTGATGTACAATGATAGTTACAGCGAACACATTTATTCGTATGTAAATAATATCAATACCATTGAAGGTGGCACCCATGTGTCAGGTTTTCGCAGGGCATTGACAAGAGTTTTTAAAAGCTATGGTGACAGGGAAGGTATGTTTGATAAAGCAAAGGTTGCGATCGAGGGTGATGATTTTCGTGAAGGATTAAGTGCGATCATATCTGTAAAAGTTCCCGAGCCGCAGTTTGAAGGACAGACAAAAACGAAGCTGGGGAATAATGAGGTAATGGGAGTTGTTGATTCGACAGTTTCGAAAGTGCTGGAAGCGCACCTTGAGGAAAATCCGAGAGAGGCAAAAAATATTATCAATAAAGTAATTCTTGCTGCACAGGCGAGAGCGGCGGCCAGGAAGGCCAGGGAACTTGTGCAAAGGAAGTCTGTATTGAGCGGAGGAGGTTTGCCGGGTAAACTGGCAGATTGTTCGGATCGTGACCCTGAGCGCTGTGAGTTATTTTTAGTTGAGGGTGATAGCGCAGGCGGTACCGCCAAACAAGGTCGTGACAGAAGTTTCCAGGCCATTCTCCCATTGCGTGGAAAAATTTTGAATGTTGAGAAAGCGATGGAACATAAGATATATGAAAACGAAGAGATCAGAAATATGTTCACGGCTTTGGGAGTGACGATTGGAACACCTGAAGATCCAAAAGCTTTAAATCTGAATAAGCTTCGTTATCATAAGCTGATCATTATGACTGATGCTGACGTGGACGGTAGCCATATTGCAACATTGATACTTACTTTCATTTATCGCTATATGAAAGAGCTGGTGGAACAAGGTTATGTTTATATAGCTCAACCTCCTCTATATCTTGTAAAAAAAGGAAGAGAACAGGCTTATGCGTGGAACGAAGAACAACGCAAAGTGCTTGTTGAAAAAATTGGTGGGGGTAAGGATGATTCTGTGGGGGTACAACGGTATAAAGGTTTGGGCGAAATGAATGCAGATCAACTCTGGGACACAACAATGAATCCTGATACAAGGACTTTGAAACAGGTAACTATTGAAAGCGCAGCGGAAGCTGACCGGGTCTTCAGTATGCTTATGGGTGATGAGGTGGCGCCTCGTCGTGACTTTATAGAAAGCCATGCCCGGTACGCAAAACTTGATGTATAAAGAAAAAAAATAAAATAAAAGAGAATAGCTTACTATCCGGCTTTTCATAGCTGTTAAAAACTTTCTCCCGTTTAAACCCTCCAAAATCAGTAATTTGAGGAATTATCCCAAAGGTCCGAAGGATTCCTTCGAAAGATTCCTTTGGGAACTAACCCCAAAAAATCTTTATCATGGCAGATGTTCAACTTACGGCTTACAACGTAAAAACGAAAGAAAAAGGTGTTCCTATCATGGATGCAGTGATCACGAAAACGGCTAAGGGCGCTTATATGGTGCAGGGACATGATGGAAAAGGCAATAAACTTACAACGCTCGTAAACGAGGAAAAAGCAATGGCCGCCATAAAAGCGGGTATTGCTAAGCAAGGCTGGCAATAATTGTTTCGACTTCGGGGTTTCAAAAGGCCCCTTTCTGTATAAATGCTGCGAATTATTGTTTGACGACCTTAAATGTTTTTGTAACTATACCCTCTGCCACTACCATATACATTCCCCGGGCAAAGCTGCTTTGTTGCATATCGATGATTAGTTTTTGCACAAAGCCGGTGGCAATTGTTTTCACCTGGTGTACAACCTGGCCCTTCATATTGTAGACTTTAATGCTTATTGTCTCACCGCTGTTTTGCCTGAATATGAAATAAAAAGTTCCCGCGGAAGGATTAGGATAAACCTGCCAAAGTATGTCGTCATCAAAAATAACGGGCCTGATGTCTGAATAACGGAAGCCTCCATCCTCTGCAATAATTTTTAAGCGATAATACCTTACACCCGTTTTGTTATTTTCAGCGTCGGTAAAATTATAATCCTGCATGGCCGCAGAACTGCCCCTGCTTTTTACACTTCCTATTTTTTCAAAATGATTTGATTGATATTCGACACTGGTTCTTGCCACTTCAATTTCGTAGTGATCAATATTTGACTCCTCGGCAGTTTTCCATTCAAGCAATACATCATTGTCGGGCTGCTTGTTCGCTGTAAATGAAATAAGTTTTACCGGCAAGGGGATCGTTCCAAAAATACCTCCGTTGTTCAGCCAAAACTCAGAAAAATCTCTCACTTTGAACTCCGCATAGTAACCCTTATCAAATGGAATTTTTGCTGCCCTGGATGAATTAATGAATGTCCAGATGCCTAAGGCATCATTTGAGATCGTACCATCTTCATTTGCCCGGTTTGCAGGATCACTGTACTTCGAAACCCCCAATTCGTAGGCACTCGCGGGTTTACTGCATGAAGAGCACCCTGTAGCATTTAACAAAGATTCCGTTTCATTATCGAGAAAATAAAAACGAACCGCCACAGAATCAGTTAAACTATTTGCAGGTAACACAGTTATGTTTCTGTCATGATAGTATTGAACGGATGTATGCCGTACTGCACCCGAATTAATAAATGTTTGAACAGAAGTACTGCCCATATTCTGGCCCGCAGGTTGAATAGAAGCAATCAACTTACCGGCTGACGTAAAATCGACCCAGGATGTTCCGCCCGAAATTGTTTGGGTAACCGGAGAACTCATCGTGACCCCGTTATAAATCCCCATCGTGTTATCGTAGATATGAATATCATCAACTGCAACCCCCTCACGGTTTACGGCTGGATCGGAATTCAGCACAAACCGCAACCGTAACCTTGACAGTCCTGTCGGCAAAGTTGTAGTGGCCACATGCCACCTGGTATAATTTTGAATATTCCACAGTTGATCTCCCGCATAATTTTTATTGTACCAATTTGTCCCGCTTCCGAAAGCACCTAATTCATTCCACGTAACTCCATCAGTTGAATATTCAACCCAGGCGCCATCGCATAAACTGGTTCCGCAATCTTCAAGATCAAGCGCCACACTGAAGCTGAGTGTTGGATTCGTCATGCCGCTGATATCGAAACAAGGAGAATACAGATAAGAATATTCAAGGTCATTATAATTACCAACAAGTCTCGTTTTCCAGGCTTTACTTCCGCTGGCAGCCGAATTTATTTTATTTGACGCTGGTGTACCATACTCCCATGAAGTTTTTATGCCGCCCGTATACCATGAGCCGTTACCGGCTTCAAAGTTTTCAAGATATGGAAATGAACTTATGATGGCGGAATTTACCAGGTGGACGACCGTGGTATCATTGTGCCTGTAATTGTCAGTTGGATAATCAACCCATGCCTCAATGGTGTGGGCGCCGAGCGAAGCGAGGTTAGCCGTTGACGTAAATGTGTATTGTATGGTTGTATTACCATTGACCGACGAGATCGTTTCCGCGGTCACCGAGCCCCCGTCGACACGAAACTTAACCGGGATGTTTGTGATGACGGTATTAACACTATTTCGAACCGAGATTTTTATTGGTGTTGTGCCATTCAAACCGCAACTGCTTACAATTGGCGAGTCAATGCTGAGCATTTGGATATCGTCTATCGCTTTGTACAAATGAATATCATCAAATGTATAGCCTCCGGCATTTGCCCTGTCGACAGCAGGCAAAAAGCCGAACTGTCCCCAGCGTATTTGACAAGACGGAGTAAAGTTTTGCCCAGCATTCGCGAGCAGGTCTGATAATTCGATACTTGATGTTTGTTTGTAAATACCGGGATCGTTTTGGTTTGCAAAAAGATCATAAGCTGACACCCATGGTGATGTTTCGCTTCCCCTTATCCAAACCTGGTTATTGCTGCCTGCAGGCTGACCGTGATTATTGTAGTAAAAATCTAAGCGTATATCATCGGTATTTGCATTGTAACCTGAAAGGTTAAATGTTCCATATAAAAAATTAGTATTCACAGAAGGATAAATATACCTGTCTACATCCAGCGTTATTGCTTTATCACCCGAGTTTGCAATGCCAGTATTAATGAAACTGCGCAAACGGCCATTAACACTTGTATTAGTAAAATCAAAGCGATCGAGCGTTGTTAACCCTGTTTGACCCGTTAAAAATTCCTGTTGCGGAGCTGCGTCAAAATTTTCAACAAACGGTGTGGTAAGATCAATGGGCTGGTTATCGAGTTGCTTGACAACGACTGTTAATGTATCATTGGCCCTCACAGGGTCAGATGCATAGTCTACCACTGCTTTTATTGTATAAGTTCCAATTGCAGAAAAATCATACGTAGTGGCAAATGTGTGGGTAATTGTAGCACCTGCGCTTAAGGGACCGGGAATATTTTCGCTAACCCATGGTCCGCCATTCACTGAATATTTAACATCAAAATTGCTGATCGCAACATTGTCCAGATTTTTTACCGTTGCTTTTATTTGTACAGAACTGCCAAGTTCAGAGTTTGTAAACTTACGACCTGTAATTGGTTGAAGCAATGAATCAAGTTTCAGATCGTTGTCGGAAATATTTCCTGCACAAGTACCAGTACTTGGTTTGCGCGAAATACCCACAGATCTTCGGCCAGGATTTCCATTTAATCTTGCCCTTACCGCCACCCAGTAGATAGAGTCTTTTGATAATCCGCTAAAAGTATAATTCAGGGCCGTTGTAGTTGCCATTGATTGCATGTCATCGCCTCTTAACATAAACACTTCGTAATCGGTGGCACTGGGAATACTCGCCCATTTAACCTTAATATATCCTTCGCACTGAACAGGATCAAGGCTTATAACAGGCAACCCTAAAAGAGTAAATGCGTTCCCGGTACTTATAGCTCCCGTTGTATTATTGATCAGCTGAATTTTTGCTTTATCAGTCGTAATGTTTGGAACCTTCCATTTTTTCTGGCGCTGATTTCCCGCGACGTTGTTATCGATCGTCGTCCAACTTGCACCATTATCCGTTGAATAATTCAAAGTAAAAGTCGAGCTGTTTCCAAAAGCATCCCACTGTATCAATACAGAGTCTGTTGTTGAAAAACTTTCGCCACCAATGGGGAAACTTAGTTTCGTACTGTCGGGAACAATATCGTACGCAATAAAATATTCCTGCGGCGAATTTTGAGTGACAGAATTTCCGTTCACCTTAATAGTGTATGCCCCTGCCAACGGGTTATTAATAACGACCTGTTCAATGTTATTAATATGATCAGGGCCCTCTGTTGAAGCGTTTGTAACGTGAGAGGGAATAGTGTCAAGAATTTTTGGAAATATCGTCAGGGAGGCAGGAGTTTGTACAGTAAGATCAAGATCGTTCACCAGCGTTTGACTTGATAATAATGATGCAGGAGGATCATGCCAGTAAAGCATCACCTTAAGTTGCGCAGCATTCGCAGGTATGGTGATCGAATGCGTATTTTGTATCCCGTTTGCAATGGTCGACGTAAAATACCTGTTGTTCTCTATTGTCAAGGCGGCCCTCTGAAGATCCATCCAACCGAAACCATAGGAAAAGTCAGGCCCCGTATTTCCCATATCACGGCTGCTGTTACAAACTATTGCTTTCATCAATCCACTTTTTGGATTGCTGCCGCCATTTATTTGTTTATATAATTGGTACAATAGGGTCAGTCCTCCGGTTACTCCGGGACTGGCCATGCTCGTTCCGCTATTATACCAATACGACCCAAGTCCTGCGGAAACAACCCGCTTACCCATTGCAGAAATTTCCGGCTTTATCCTTCCATCCTGTACGGGTCCTTTACTGGAAAAATCGGCAAGAACTCCCGCTGAATCTGTAGCTCCAACCGATAAAACATTTTTTGCTGATTGATAACTTCCCAGGACAGTCTTAAATCCTTCCGGGTATGGTGGACAATCATCAGTACCACTGTTGCCCGCTGCAAAAACATTTTGGAGATAAGGAAAATCAAATGCCTGTTGATCCAGGATAGCAGAGTATAGATCATAAAGACCATTATAAGAGCAATCACCGGTAACAGCACCATAAGAATTATTAGTGATCACCATGCCATAATCGTGAATATAGCTCGCAGCATTTATCCAGATACCTGAGAAATATTGCGTAATAATAGTAGCCTTCGGAGCGTAGCCCTTATACAGTTCATTTAAGATACCCGCGCCGGCAGCAGTTCCGGTGACATGTTTACCATGCTCGCCGCTGGGAGGAGCATAAGTTCTGTTAATGATCCTGTTCGCGAAATCAATATGTGTAGAAGGATTTGCATCATCACCTATTCCAATAACAATTCCTTCACCCTTCAAATTTCTTCCTCCAAATGCAACGGGTGCATTTAAAAGATTCGCTCTTGCATCAGCACGATCCACGTTATTCAACAGCTGATCTTCATGCGGCGCTGGTTGTACATATTCAATGAATGGTAACGAAGCGAGTTCACTCAATCTTTGTAATGGAACACGTAATGAGATGATATGATAATCTTTGTAATCACTCGAAAGGATATCAAAGTTCTTTTGACGCAATTCTTCTAATACCGCTCCGGCAGAAAGGATTTGTAAAAATCTTATCCAGACGTCAACCGTGCCAGGCGCCTTAACCGACCATGGCGGAGCAACACCCCAGGCCAAAGGCTGAGCCATCTTTTGCTCGGGTTTTAATTCAATCACCGCTCTTGCTCCTAGTTGCTTTAGAGTTTTATCATTCATAGAGCCCCTGATGCTTACTGTGTACGTGTTGTTCGGAATATAATCCAGCAAACTTATCCCTGCATTTAATAATTGTTGTCGCCCTTCTATTGTAGGGATACGTTCAAATTGTATAATGGCGAAAGATCGTCCTTCGATCCGCGAGATCCTACGATTAAATTTCTGTGTAAAGTCCGGGTTGATATTTTTTTGGGGAATGAAGGAACCAGCTTTGAGAAATAAACGATAGGCAGAATCCTGTTGAGATAATGCATGGATTGAAGCTACCACCAAAATGGTAATCAAGAGAACCAGGCGGATTTTCATAGTATGAATTGGGCAATAAAAATATATATAAAAAACGGGAAATACTAATGCCTTTAGACATTAGCAGGCAACGCATTATGCACATATTCATTCATCCTTTTCAGAAACGAATAAATATCCTTCATGGTATTTACATCATCTACGATCAGAAGAAATAATTTTCCAACCTGTTTCAGGCGTGCCTTATTTGTTTGAGTTTGGATAAACGAAAGAATGCTCTTGAATGTTTCGGATTCAAAGTAAGGAGAATCGGGCTTATTGATAAAGTAACATTTTAGGGAATTATTCTTCAGCAGCATTTTTTCAAAACCGAGTTCTACTCCCAATTTTCTGCAACGTACGGTGACGAAAAGATCCTCCACCTGGCGGGGAATGGGGCCAAACCGATCGATCATTTCTTCTTTCATTTGCTGAAGTTCCTGCTCTGTTTCGGAATTATCCAGTCTTGTATATAGCGATAAACGCTCAGTAATGCTTTCAACATACTCATCAGGAATTAAAATTTCAAGATCTGTATCGATGGTGCAGTCCTGTACAAAATCATCCTGTTTTGTAATTTCTTCCTTAAACAATTCTTTGAATTGAGTGCGTTTTAATTCTTTGATAGCCTCATTGAGGATCTTCTGGTACATCTCGAATCCTATCTCTGCCATGAAACCGCTCTGCTCTCCACCTAGTAAGTTCCCGGCACCCCTGATGTCAAGGTCACGCATCGCAATTTGAAAACCACTTCCCAGGTCACTATGTTGTTCCAAAGTTTGCAAACGCTTTCTTGAATCTGCCGGCAAGGTGCTCATGGACGGGGCCAGTAAATAACAGAATGCTTTTTTATTACTGCGACCCACTCTTCCACGCAATTGGTGCAGGTCACTCAACCCAAATTGATGCGCATTGTTTACAATGATCGTATTTACATTGGCTATATCAACACCGCTTTCTACAATATTGGTACAAACAAGCACATCATATTTCTTGTCAATAAAATCAAGAATTCTTTTTTCAAGGTCATGACCTTCCATTTGACCATGGGCGTACCCAATGCTGAGATCCGGGCAAAGATCCTGGATGACATTTGCCATCTCCGGCAGGCTGCTAATGCGATTGAATATGAAAAAGACCTGGCCTCCTCTTTCCGTTTCAAAATAGATGGCATCACGAATAAGGTCCTCATTGTATACCTGCACTTCAGTTTGTATTGGTTGGCGATTGGGTGGTGGAGTGTTGATGATACTCAGGTCCCTGGCCCCCATTAAGGAAAATTGAAGCGTCCTGGGTATTGGTGTAGCCGTTAGTGTTAAACAATCAACTGTTGTCCGAAGCGTTTTAATTTTTTCCTTATGTCCAACTCCAAATTTCTGCTCCTCATCTACCACTAATAATCCAAGGTCTTTGAATTTTACATCTTTACCCAGCAGGGCATGCGTACCAATGATAATATCTATTTTTCCTTCTTCCAGTTTTTTGAGTGTTTCCTTTTTTTCTTTTGATGACTTAAAGCGATTTACATAATCGATAGTAACAGGAAAATCTTTTAGCCGCTCGCCGAAGGTT